>Ga0172373_10006723_pt1 | contig 15216 bp, 14 predicted proteins | sample Lak10m_2_FD_114546 | JGI IMG/M metagenome (GOLD analysis project Ga0172373, IMG submission 114546) | Freshwater microbial communities from Kabuno Bay, South-Kivu, Congo - kab_092012_10m | ecosystem: Environmental > Aquatic > Freshwater > Lake | place: Democratic Republic of the Congo...
GGCGTTGATGCCGAAATCGAGGCCTATGACTTCGCCACCTACACACGAAAGGTCTACACCGAACGCGCGTTCGACATGACTGCCGAAAGTCTGATCAACCTGTTCGATCCGACCGTGGGTGTTCAGCGCGTGTTCTGGTCGAAGAACTTCAAGATCGGACTCCCCTTCTCGAACGCGGCCCACTACCAGAACCCGGAAGCAGATCGACTGCTCGAGGCGGCGGCCGTTGAAGCCGACGAGAAGCGCAGACGCGATTTGTTCGTCAACCTGCAGCGCGTGGTGGCAGCGGATATTCCATCGATTGAATTTGGCGCCAATCCCAACATCACGATCGCAGCGCGCAAGGTCAGGAACTACTCCACCACCGCCGAGGGCGTACGTGGAAGCTTCGCCGAGCTCTATATCGAGCCCTGAAAGTAACGTGCATCGCTCGTGAAGACCGCACAACATGGCCGGTGATATCGATCGAGCCCGCGCCGCGCGCCTGATGGCCGAGCGTGGGCTCGACGCACTGCTGCTCGGCAAGCCCGAGTCGTTTCGATGGGCAACCGGCGCGCCGCCCGGAGTGGCCGCTTTTTTCCGGCGCGCGGGCGCGGCGCTTGCCCTCATTCCGGCAGATGTCGCGGCCCCCGTTGCTGCGGTATGCACCGAGCTGTTCGGCCCAGCCACCGCCGCTTCACTAGGCGAAGGCAATGTCCTGACCCACCCCGACTGGGTGGAAACGGCCGACTTCAGGCCACATACCCGTCCTGAGCTGAATGCGGCGCAGGCCACCGCACTCTCGCACCAGGCAGCCCGGCGAGCACCAGGCTTCAGTCGCCCGGCTGCCTACGACGCATCAGCCGCATTTGCGGCCTTGTCCCGACTGCTCGCGGCGCGAGGGCTGAAGCGCGCACGAATCGGCCTCGACCTCGACTTCTGGCCGGCCGCCGATTTTGCCTGGCTACGTCGTTCAGTTCGAGGGCCGACATGGGTAGACGCGGGCGAAACCGTCAGTCTGATCAAAGCCGTCAAATCGGCTCGGGAAGTCGAGTGCCTTCAGCGCGCCGCAGCACTGGCCGAATCGGGGATGAATGCGGCACTTGCAGCCGTCAAGCCCGGCCTTCACCGGAACGAGATCGCCGCTGCCTGGCAGGCCGGCGCGCAAAGGCATGCGGAATCTGCAGGCTGGAGGCTATCCGGCCAGTGGGAGTACATCACCGTGGGTCCCCTCCCCTGGCAGGGCGGCGGACACATCACCGAGGGCGATGTTCTTAAGTTCGATGTGGGCTGCCTCATCGATGGCTACAGCTCCGACAGCGGCCGCACGTTCACCCTGGGACGCGCTCGCCCGCGCTCGGTCGAAATCATGTCGGCCCTGAGCGACGCGTTCGCGGCTGGCCTCGAGCAGCTGCGCCCGGGCCGGCTCTTCAGCGATGTACACCGCGCCGCCACGCAGGCCATGCAACGCGCCGGATTTCACACCTTCAGCCGCGGACACTGGGGCCACAGCCTGGGACACGACACCTTTTGCGAGGTGCCGCCCTTCATCGCGGCGCAGGCTCATCTGCCCATCGAACCGGGCATGGTGCTGGCGTTCGAAACCCCTTTTTATGCAGACGGCGAGGGGGGGTTCATCATCGAAGACCAGTTTCTGATCACCGACCAGGGGCCACAGGCCGCCTGGTCGCTCCCGCGGGAACTCCGCGAATTGCCTCACTGACCCTGTCAGGAGTTAGCCCATGAAGACCACCCGCCTCAGTGCACTGCTTGCGGTGTTAGTCGCCACCACCGCATCGGGCTCTGCGATCGCGCAGACATGGCCATCACGGCCCATTCGCCTGCTGGTACCGCTCGCGGCAGGCAGCACAGCCGACATCATCTCGCGCACCGTGGGCACCGAACTCTCCCGCACGCTGGGCCAGCCAGTGGTCGTAGAGAACAAACCCGGCGCGGGCGGCACCATCGCCATGGCTGAGGTCGCACGGTCAGCCCCCGACGGCTATACCCTCAGCTTCGCTTCGCAGGGGACACTTGTGTTCAACCAGGCTCTCTACGAAAAGCCTGGCTACGACTCCGTGAAAGACTTCGCCACCATTCGCTTCGTAGGTGGCGTTTCAAATGTGATGATCGCGCCACCCAGCGCGTCCGTCACGCGCCCCGCTGATGTCATCGCGCAAGCCAAGGCCAAGCCTGGCACCCTGACGTTTTCGTCGGGTGGCAGTGGCACCAGCCATCACCTGTCAGGCGTTCTTTTTGGCCGTATGACCGGAACCGATCTGATCCATGTCCCGTACAAGGGCGCGCCGCAGGGCATTCTGGCGGTGATGTCGGCCGAGGTGAACATGGGATTCTTCAACACGCCTACCGTGATCAGCCAGATCCGCGACAACAAGCTCAAAGCCCTGGCGGTCACCAGCCTCACCCGGTCTCCGCTGTTGCCGGATGTGCCCACGCTGGATGAGCTTGGCGTGAAGGGCTATGAAGTGAACACCTGGTTCGGCTTCGTGTCGCGCGCAGGCACGCCTGCTGAAATTGTTGACCGACTGCACAGCGAAATCGGCAAAGTGCTCGACGAGCCAGGGCTTCGCGGCAGACTTGCTCAACAGGGCTTCGAACTTGCACCCGCCATCAGCCCTGCCCAGTTTGCCAGGATCGTGAGCGACGACCTGGCCAAGTGGGTACCGCTGGTTAAGGCGTCGGGCGCCAAGGTGGATTGAGCGCCCCCGCCGTCACACGCCAGGCTGAGCCCGGCTGAGGCCGGGCCCGGCCTGTTTCAGAGACCGACTGACTGTTTGACCAGGGTGCCCAGTTCACGGCGCAGCCGCGCGCGAATCGTGGCGTGCGCACGGGAAGCGTTGAGGTTCTTCAGCTCCCAGGGATCGCTCTCGAGGTCGTAGAGTTCATCGAGCTCGCCGTCCCGACCGCGGTTGACCCAGTGGATGTACTTGTAGCGATCGGTCCGCACCGCCTTGTAGCTCATGCCCACCAGCCACGGCATGGCGTTCTCCGCCCAGTATTCCACCATCAGCGAGCGGCGCAGGCGCGCTCGCGACGAGGCAAACATCGGAAGCAGAGAGCGTCCCTGAATCTGCGGGCCAGGCTTGCCACCAGCGAGCTCGATCAGCGTGGGAGCGATGTCCTGACAAATCACCAGACCGTCCCTGCGCGAACCGGCCCGAATAGCAGGCGGGTATCGAACCGCAAAGGGAGAGCGGATTCCCTCCTCGTAGGCAAAGCGCCGCTCTGGTCCTAGCCCGTGCTCGCCGAAGAAATATCCGTTATCGCCAAGAAAGACGATGCAGGTATTGTCGAGCTCACCGCGGGCCTCCAGGGCGTTGAGCAGCGCCCCCACGCCTTCGTCAACCGCAGCCATCATCTGCGCACGGAGCCGGATTTCCCGCTGGGTACCGGAGTGGACAGCCTTCAGAATTTGCCTGGACACCTTCTGCTCGCGAAGCTCGAAGCACTCAGCCCAGGCGGGCTTTGACTTCACTACCTCAGCTGGCGTCAACATGTTGGGAGTGGGCGGAAAGACGTCACGCGAATAGAGCTTGCGGTGCCGCTCAGCCACCACATAGCCGCCCTGCGAGGAGATCTTGAGCGTGCCGTCCGCAGCCTGTTCGGCATCCGGATGAACGGCCTTGTGCGCGAAAAACAGTGAGAACGGCTTGTCGTGGCGCCGGTCTACAAAGTCGAGCGCCAGCTCGTTCATGATGTCGGTGATGTAACCACGGTGGTGACGATATCGGCCGTTATGGTTCAAGACCGGATCGGTGAGCCGACCGTGACCGTCATAGCTCACCCAGCGGTCGTAGCCCGCACGGGGGCGGCCGTCGTTACCCATGTGCCACTTGCCGATGTGCGCCGTCTCGTATCCCAGGCGCTGAAGCTCCAGGTGATAGTTGGGCAGCCGATGGCTCATTGCGTCGCGCGCGACGTTATCAATGATGCCGTGGCGACCTGCGTACTGTCCGCTCAGAATCGAGGCGCGGTTTGGCGAACAGATGGGCGTCGTGTGGAATGCGCGGGTAAACAGGGCGCCCTCATGCGCGATTCGATCGATGTGTGGCGTCTTCATGTAGGGATGCCCCCCTGCGCCAAACTCGTCATACCGCAAATCGTCAATCAGGATCACTAACAGATTCGGTTGCTGCTTGCGTTTCAACGGAAGCCTCCAGAAGCGAACATGAAGAGCGCACCTGCGCCAAATACCCCGCGCGAACATACACCAGTTGAGCGCGCAGGGCACACCGCATGCGTTAGTCTGCGGTCTTCGCAAGCCCATCCACCGCTTTCGCGCTGACCTCCGATTTGCCCCACTCCCTGACCATGCAGACCGTTCACACCATCGCCGACCTTCGCCAGATTCTTGCGTCACGGGCTCGCGTCGCTTTCGTCCCAACCATGGGCAACCTGCATCAGGGACATCTCGACCTCATTGCCAAAGCCCGGTCCCAGGCTGACACCGTGGTCGCGAGCATCTTTGTGAACCGGCTTCAGTTCGCCCCCAATGAAGACTTTGACCGTTACCCCAGAACGCCGGAACAGGACGTGACTGCACTCACTGCGGCAGGGTGCACTATCGCGTTCGCGCCCGACGAACGAGAGCTCTGCCCCGAGGTGCAGAAGTTCCGGGTGACGCCGCCCGCCGAGATGGCCGACATTTTGGAGGGCGAGTTTCGGCCAGGGTTTTTCACTGGGGTTGCAACAGTCGTCCACAAGCTGTTCAACATCGTTCAGCCGCAGGTAGCGATTTATGGCAAGAAGGATTACCAGCAACTCATGATCATTGAGCGCATGGTGGCGCAAATGGGCTTACCCATCGAGATCAGGGGTGCTGAAACAACCCGTGCAGCCGACGGGCTCGCCCTGTCATCGAGAAATGCCTATCTTTCGGCCGCCGAACGCGCCGAGGCGCCACAGCTTTATTCGGCTCTGCGTTCAATCGCCGACCGCCACGCGTCGGGCAGTCGTCGTACCCCTGAGGCCCTCAGTGCCAGTGCGCAGACCGCCTTCAATGACCTCATCGCGCGAGGTTGGCAGCCTGACTACCTCACAATTCGCCGGCGCTCCGATCTTCAACCGCCGCAGACGCCGCATGACCCGCTGGTTGTGCTCGCTGCGGCCAGGCTGGGCTCAACCCGCCTGCTTGATAACGTCGAATTCTGACCATGGCAGCCCCGCGCACACTTCCCACTGTCGCAGCCCGGCCTCGTGATGATGAATAGCTTTCCGACCGAGGCCCCCCGCTCCGCTGCAAGATTGCTTGCGCTTGATTGGGGCACCACCAACCTCAGGGCGCTGCTGCTCGATGACACCGGTGCCACGCTGGCCCAGCGCCACTCACCATCAGGCATTCTCACCGTGGCCCACGGACAGTTCGAAGCTGCGCTCCGTTCGCTCTGTGCAGACTGGCTGGACGTTCCATCGCTCGTTGTGATGGCAAGCGGCATGATAGGAAGCCGCCAAGGCTGGGTGGAGGCGCCCTATCTGCAGGCTCCGGCAACGCCCGCCGCGGCCGCGCAGTCACTCACGGTGGTTACCCTGGACAATGGCGCGCGCCTGCACCTGATCCCAGGCATAGCCTGCACAAACGGCACCCACGCCGATACCGTCGATGATGTGATGCGGGGCGAGGAGACACAGATCTGGGGAGCCTCGCTGCCTGATGGTGCAACCGTCATTCTCCCCGGCACGCACTCCAAGTGGGTGCGATGCGGTCCGGGGGGAACCATTTTGGGATCTCGAACCTGGATGACGGGCGAGCTGTTCGCAGTCCTTTCACAACACAGCATTCTCGGCAGGTTGATGGAAAACGGCGACGGTTCAGCGGATGCGTTTGAGCTCGGCGCAATGCGCAGCCTTCATGAACCGGAAGCGCTTAGCACCCTCCTCTTTTCTGTCCGCACCGCAGGCCTGATGCACCGCATCGCGCCGCACGCTTTGTCCGACTATCTCTCCGGGCTCCTGATCGGCGCCGAGGTTGCAGCCGGGCAGCGGCGCGTGTCCCCGCTGACATCATCTGGCGAGCGAGGCGGCGCCGCCGGAAACCACGGCGGCTCAGGCAGCCCAGCACAGGTATTTCACCTCATCGGCGAGAAGGCCCTTTGCGAGCGATACGACAAGGTGATAACGATGGCCGGTGCGCGATCGGTCACGCTCGACGGCACGCTCTCTGCTCGCGGTGCCTGGCGAATCGCGCGCGCTGCGGGACTGCTGCCCGCCACCGGCTGACACGCAAGCCGCGGTCAGTCGCTTCGCGCACCCGAATCGCGTACCAGCTGCCCCCAGCGGGCATCCTCATCCTTGAGCAGCTGGGCAAAGGCTGCGCGCGACAGACCGCCAGGCTCAAGGGACAAGGCTGTCACATAGCGCTCTCGGTAAGCGGGATTCGCCAGAATCTTTGACACATCAGCATGAATCCGGTCCAACACCGATTCCGGAGTGGCCGCGGGCGCGGCCAGACCAAACCACACACTCACTGCATATCCGGGCACTCCCGCCTCGGCAGCGGTGGGCAGGTCGGGCCGCAAACTGAGACGACGATCAGTGGCAGCAGCCAATACGCGGATCCGGCCTGATTTCTCATGTTGTTCGAATACGCTCAGGGTCACGATCAGCATGGACAACTGCCCGCCCAACATGTCGGTGACCGCAGCAGCCGAACCCTTGTAGGGAACATGGATCAGGTCAATCCCGGCCATGCGCTTGAGCTGCTCCGACACCACATGCGGATAAGAGCCCGCGCCAAACGACGCATAGCTGAGCTTGCCCGGCTGCGACTTGGCGTAGGCAATGAATTCGCTGAGCGTCGTGACGGGTAGCGCAGCCGACACCGCCACCACCGGCGCCAGTCTCACGACCAACGCGATCGGCGCAAAATCCTGTAAAGGCCGATACGGCATCTTCTGACTGAGGTGCGGGTTGATCACAAAAGTCGCGCTATCCGAAAACAGGAGCGTGTGCCCGTCTGGCGCCGATTTCGCAGCCGCTTCCGCACCAATCATGGTCGCAGCGCCTGGGCGATTCTCTACGATCACGGGCTGGCTCCACCGATCGGAAAGGTGTTGCGCGAGCCCCCGGGCGACTGTGTCTGTACCACCGCCGGCGGTGTAGGGAACGATGATACGGACCGGCTTTGATGGGAACGTTGACATATCAGACTGAGCCGCGAGCGGTGCCGCGGCGAAGAGGCCAAGCGTCAACAGCCATTTCCAGTGCTCGAATTTCATGCTTGCTCCAAAGTCATTGACCCGAGTAGCCGCGCGTCACGATTACAAATGCGCGAGGTATAGTGGAAATACTATGCGAAATTCATTGATCCGCTCATCGTACCGAGGGCTCACGGTGCTCATGGCGTTTGCTCTGCTGACATCAGGCGCGGCTCAAGCAGCGCCGCAGTGGGAAGCCATCACGTTGGCCGACCAGGGCACGTTTTACATCGACCCTGCCTCAATAACCCGGGAAGGCTCGATTCGTAAATTTCACAGCGCCCTCGACCTCAAGACGGTCCAGTCCACCAGCGACGGCACTGCGTACTGGTCGAACGAGACCCACGTCCAGATTGATTGCAATACCCGGCAGGCCCGGGTGGTGCACCTCACCCTGTTTTCAGGAAAGATGCTGTCTGGCAAGCCGGTTCTGAAGGAAGGAATACTCCGGGAGTGGCAAGCCATTACGCCCACCTCCGCCATGGAGAAGCTGGCGCGTCGGGTGTGCTGAGCCCAACATCGCAACCACCTTGCATTCTCTGCACGAGCTTCACTATGCCATCACCGCTTCGTCCTGATCGACGGTCCATTCGGTCACTGCTTGTGCGCGCACTTACCTTCTGTCTGGGCGCTTCGACAGCACTTACGGCGACCGCGCAAGGCTTCCCTGACCGCCCGCTTCGCCTGGTGATCCCCTTCGGCGCAGGCAGTGCAGTCGACACCATTGGCCGCACCATCGCGTCTCAGGTCGCCACGCAGATTGGGCAAAGCGTGGTGATCGATAACCGAACCGGCGCCAACGGCATCATTGCTGCCGAGATGGTGGCGAAGTCCCCGGGCGACGGGTACACGCTATTAATGCCCAACGACGGGATACTGGCGGCCAACCCGGTGCTGTATTCAAAGCTTCCCTATGACACCTTGCGCGACTTCACAGCAGTAACGCTCACCTCCACGGTGCCCCTCGCCCTGGTCGCCCACCCCGCCTTTCCCGCGGCCAGCGTTGCCGAGCTTCTGGCGCAGGCTCGAAACCGGCCCGGCGCCATCGATTTCACTTCAACCGGCGTTGGCTCAGCCCAGCATCTGGCCATGGAGTTTCTGATCGACCTGGGCGGCGTTCGAATGAATCATGTACCGCACAAGGCAATGGGCCAGGCACTCGCCGACGTGGTGGGCGGCACCATACCCGTGATGTTTTCCGGGATGTCCAACGTGATCGGCTTTGTTCGCGAGGGTAAGCTCAAACTGCTTGCCGTCAGTTCATCCAAAAGGTCGCCTGCTGCACCGCAGTGGCCCACGATCGCCGAGAGTGGCCTGCCAGGCTACAGCTACGTCGCGTGGAATGGCATTGTGGTGCCTGCCACCACACCGCCCGCCATCGTTCGACGACTGCACGACGAAATCGCCCGGGCCATGAACGAACCCTCGGTTCGGGACAAACTGGCGGGTCTGGGTTTTGAGCTCGTAGGCGACGGGCCCGAAGCCTTTGGTCAGCGGATCCGCGATGACGTTTCGCGTCTGGGGCGGCTGGTTCGAGCGGCCGGCATTCAACCGAACTGACTCGCAACATGACAGACGCGACCGCCCTGTCTACGCCCGATTATCTCGAGCAACTTGCCCGTTTCGTAGGCACAACCCGGTCGGAGGACATCCCCGCGCGCGTGCTTGAGCGAGCACGCCTCATCCTGATTGATACCCTGGGCGTTATCGCCGCGGGCATGCGCACCCCGGAGCTGCTTGCCCTCTCTGACGCCCAACTCGAGACAGGCTCGCCCGGGCGAGCCTGGGTCATTGGTCGCGGCCGCCGATCGAACCCGCAGGACGCGGCACTGCTCAACGGCATCGCCGGCGCCTGGCATGACTTTGATGAGGGCAATACGCTTGCCAATGGCCATCCTGGCATACAGGTGTTACCCACAGGGCTTGCAATCGGGCAGGAGCGTGGCTTGCCTGGCCGTGAAGTGCTGGCCGCATTCGCTCTGGGCTATGAAGTGGTCGCGCGGATCGGCATGGCGACCAAGGTCAAATTGATCGTCAACCCTCATGGCACATTCGGGGTCGTGGGCGCGGCACTGGTGGCCGCCAGGCTCACTGGCTATCCGGTCACTCGCATGCGCGCGCTCGCAAGCCTCGCCGCCTCCACCTGCATGGCGACCAACCGCCACACCATGCTGGACGGCGCCACGATAAGAAACTGGTACGCAGGTCACAGCAGCTTGATGGGGCAGATGGCACTCAAGCTTGCCCAATCGGGCCTCACCGGACCCTCTGATGGCGTGAACACCACCTTCAGCCTCGTGCTCGGTGATGGCTTCGACCGCGACGTCGCCGTATCAGGTTTAGGTGAGAGATGGCTGCTTCCAGACGGTTATCTGAAGCTCTATCCCACAGCGCGCTATGTCCACTCGGCAATCGACGCCTGGCATGACGCCGCAGCGAAGTTGCCCCATCCCCCTGCCCCCGACGACATCGAGAGAATCGATATCCAGGCGTACCGTCTCGCCGCTTTTCTCGCGAAGCAGCATCCGTCGGATTGGTTCGGCACGCGGTTTTCAGTGCCATTTGCAGTAGCAACCCTGGCCGCAGGCGGCCGCTCAGGACTTGCCGCATTCGACAATGAAGCGGTTGCGGATCCGGCGATCCGCGCACTCTGTTCACGAATTCACGTTGTCGAGGAGCCGTCCTACACCGCCGCCTACCCTGGCCTGCAGCGGGTCAGTCTCCTGATACGCCTGCGTGACGGACGCGAAGTGCGGGGCGAATGCCACATCACGTCGGGCGAGCCCACACGCCCCGTCAACCCGGCTGATCTTGATCGGAAATTCGAGCAACTGACCGGGCCGATCTGGGGAGAAGCCCGCGCGCGGCAGCTTCGCGACGCCCTCCAAGGGATTGATCGCTGCCAGAACGTCGCCGATCTCGTTCCCTTCAACCCCTGAGCGTTTGCCACCTCCAGGAGTTCACCATGCGCCCATTTGCCCCATCCGCTCGCGGCTCCCTTCGTCGCGCACTCTTTGCCACGCTTACGGTCGTCAGCTGTGCGGTTGGCATCCCCGGGCACGCACAGCAACCAGGCTGGCCCACCCAGCCAATCCGGCTGATCGTCTCGCAATCCGCTGGCGGCAGCATCGACATCGCCGCTCGCCTGATTGCGCAACGCCTTGCCGAGCCGCTGGGAGTCAATGTTCTGGTGGACAACCGCCCCGGCGCAAATGGCCTGATTGCAGGTGAAGCCGGCGCGCGCGCCAATGATGGCCACACCTTCCTCATGACCTCACCCAGCACACTCACCATCAACCAGCATGTGTACCGCAAGCTCCCCTACGACGTGCAGCGCGACTTCGTTCCGGTCACCCAGACCACCTCGATCGCATTCATGCTGGTTGTGAACGTAGCCAGCCCCTATCGGACCACCGGTGACCTGATCGCCGCTGCGCGCGCGCGGCCCGACGCCGTGCGGTACGCATCGGCGGGCGTGGGTAACCAGAGCCATCTCGCAGCCGAACTATTTGCCGGTGCGGCGGGCGTCAGGTTGCTGCATGTGCCCTATAAGGGCGAGGCTCCCGCCATCACCGACCTGGTGGGGGGGCAGGTTGACTTCATTTTTGGGACGATGCCCGCCCTCCTCGCCCAGGTTCGCTCCGGGAAGCTCAGAGCGCTGGCCGTTGCGCAACCAGGTCGTGCCTCAGCCGCCCCCGATGTGCCCACCGCTATGGAACAAGGTCTTGCCAATGTGGAGGTCACGGGCTGGACGGGAATCGTTGCGCCCATCACCACACCGGCAGGTGCCGTCACACGACTTCACGCCGAGGTGACGCGCATCCTGCAAATTGCCGACGTGCGCGACACCCTCGCGCGCGCAGGCGCGGAGCCGGTCGGAAGCAGCCCCGAGCAGTTTGGCTCGTTCATCAGGGCCGAAACCATCAAGTGGGGCGATGCAGTGCGTCGCGCCGGAATCGTTCCAGAATGAATTCGGGCACGCTGACGGTGGGGAGACAGACGCTCTCCACCATTGAGATTCGCGAGCGTCAGGCTGCGGCCGAGCGCTTTATCGAGCAGAGCGGGAGCGGCACCGCGATGCGGGCACTGGGCGACCTTCGCCGTAGCCCGGATGGCTGGTTCGATCGCATGAGGCAACTCGCAGCAAGCGACACCACGCTCAAAGTGGCCTTGGGGGTCTTCGCGGGGGTGATTGCAGCAGAAGCCGCTCTGGCAGTGCTGAGAAGCGGTGTGATGGATCGCCTGCTCGCCGATATCGACGGCGCACTTTCCGCTACACCGCATACAGGGCTTGGGTCCGATGCGCCCTCGGCCCTGCCGATGTCAGACGGAGGCGTACTCGGCTTCGTCGATACGTCAGACGAGACGCATGAAGGCGATCTGACTCAGAACGAAGGCGGCGACGAGTCGGGTTTTGACCTCGGCGCCATCATCGATGATTTGCTCGACTGATCAACGCCACCACCCCTGGCGCGGCTCAGGCATGCTCCATACCGTGACGGCGCTTCAATTCGGCATGCTCAGGCAGAGCGAGAAAACGCAACAACTCCGCAGCCTGCTCACGATGCGCTGACCGAGATGCCACTGCACCACTGAACACGGTGGTGATTTGAGCTGGCGCCGGAGCCAGACCCAGAACCTGGATGCCCTTGAGCGAAATCAGTTCGCTCAGTTGTTGGAACCCGATCTCGACCTGTCCCTCCGCAACCAGCTTCCCCACGGGCACGCCAGGTGGCGCCTGCACAATTCGCTCGCCGATCTGATTCATGATCCCCCAGGCCTCAAACACCTTGAGAAGATGCACCCCACTCGGCCCGGTGGAATAGCCAATGGCCCGGGCCGACAGCAAGGCGCTTCGGAGCGCGTTCTCTGAATCGATCGCTGGACGGGGAGCCCCCTCTCGAACCGCCACAGCAATCTCGGATCGCACAAGCGGCACAACCGATTCGCGAACCACCTGCCCGGCCTCGGCCAGCCGCATGATGACGTTATCGGCAAGCACCACTACATCAAACGCTCCGCCTGCCTCGACCCGCCTGGCCGCATCAACGCCGCCGACCGCCTCCAGATCGACCGCTACACCCCGCCGCAGGCGATAAGCGCCGGCTTGCTCGGCAAGAAGGAGCCGGGTGGCCATCGAGGAGATGATGCTGAGCGCGCTGGTCATGTCGGGCCTTTCGAAATTCGACGATGCCGCGACTTTACCAGCGCAGCCAGCGGGGCTGCGGCCCTACAATCGCGGCTACCCATCTTCGAGGCTGACTCATGAAACTCAGTGGACTGCGCGTCATCGACCTGTCGAATTTTCTCCCTGGCCCCTACCTCACGCTGGCCCTGGCCGACCATGGCGCCGACGTGATCAAGATCGAGATGCCTGGAGAAGGCGATCCCGCGCGCCATATTGGCTTGCGCAATGGCGAACATACCGTCATGTTCAGCAATATCAACCGCGGGAAGAAGAGCATCGCACTGGATCTCAAAAATTCTGACGATCGCGATGCACTGCTCAAGCTCTGCGACACCGCAGATGTATTCATTGAGACATTCCGGCCGGGAGTCGTGGACAGGCTGGGCCTCGATTACGCCACGATTGCAAAGCGTAACCCTCGTATCGTCTACTGCTCCATTTCAGCTTTCGGGCAGACTGGCCGGTGGCGCGACCGCCCCGCCCACGATCTGGCCACCGAGGCCATGGCTGGCGCGTCCAGCATCACCACGGGTGAAGACGGCAAGCCCGCGATCCCCGGCGTTGCAATCGCTGATATCGTCGGTGGCCTTCATGGTCTCGCTGGCGTGCTCATGGCGCTCTACCGGCGAACAGTCACCGGACAGGGCGACTATGTCGACATTTCAATGCTTGATTCCGTGGTGTCGGCCTGCGTGAACGTAGTGGGCCCCACCTTTGCCGAAGGGCGGCAGCCCGTCAACCAGCACGAGCGCACCACCGGCGGCTCGGCTTTTTACCGCTTCTATGAATGCGCCGACGGGCGCCGGCTGACCCTGGCCGGACAGGAGCCCAAGTTTGTGCGCGCCCTGCTCGGCTATCTCAAGCGAGATGATCTGGTTCCACTGGTGCTCAAAGGCCCCGGCCCGCACCAGCAACCTGTGATGGAGTTTTTGTCAGAGGCGTTTCGTGAACACACGCTTGCAGAGTGGGAACCCATCCTCGACTCGCTGGACCTGTGCTGGGGTCCCGTCCGAACCCTGCCCGAGGCATTTGCCGACCCCAATCTGGTCGAGCGCGGCATGCTGCTCCATGACCCGGCAGGCCGCCCTCAGATTGGAACGCCCATACACTTCAGGAACGAGCCCGCCAAAATCGGATTCGATGTGCCGGCCCTCTCTCAGCACAAGGAGGCCCTGCTCGGCAAAGGCTGATGATAGTCCGGCGATCAGCCCTCAGCGGCCCGTCCAGCGAGGCGGGCGCTTTTCGCGAAACGCGAGCTGACCCTCGCTGGCATCGTCGGTTGCAGCGAGCAATCCGATCTGGCCCTCCATGAATCGAAGAGACTCCTCAAACGACATGGATTCGATCGCGTAACTCGCATATTTCCCGCGCCGGATAGCCGTGGGAGAGCGCGCAGCCAGTCTGGACACCAGGTCATTCACCGCCGCATCGAGTTCTGCGCGGGGCACGACACGATTCACCAGGCCGAGGTCGCGCGCTGCATGGGCATCCACCGGATCACCGGTCAGACAGAGTTCCAGCAGGTGGCGACGCGGCACCAGGTGCTGCAGCACTGACATCACCTGCATGGGGTAAACGCCCACCTTCACTTCCGGCAGTCCAAACAAAGCATGGTCGGCCGCAACCGCCAGATCGCAGATTGCCAGCAACCCCATTCCGCCTGCCATGCAGGTGCCGTTGATACGGCCAACGATAGGGACATTGCAATTGCGCGCCAGCCGGTACATTTCAGGCATGGGAAGACGGGGCTCGGCGTAATCAAACTTGAATGACTGGCCAGTGGCCAGATCCGCCCCCGCGCAAAACGCCTGCTCCCCCACAGCGGTGAGAACGATCACGCGAAGCGTCGCATCGTTGCGCGAGCCGCGAAACGCTTCGCTCAATCCTTCGACCACTGCCGGACTGATGGCGTTTCTTCGCTCAGGCCGGTTGATCGTGATGGTCATCACATCGCCATCGCGGCGAATCAGAAGGTCTTCGGACATCTCGGCTCCTATCCGTGATGCCCGAGTATACGCACGGCACCTTTTTCTCGCCGAGCGCAGTCCGGTAAGATCGGACATCCGTCAGAAGGAGACGTTCCATGCCCCATTCCCCCGCCGACTCAGCCCGCCGCGATGCGGTGCTCACGCTAGCCGGACTTGGTTCCATGGCGCTTAGCTCATCGGTGAGCGCGCAGGCCGAAAAAATCACCCGGTTCATTCTTCCCAACGCCACCGGGTCGGGCGTAGACACCATCACGCGTTCAGCCTCCGTTGCCCTTGGGCGCGCGCTCGGCACCCCCGTGGTGGTCGAGAATCAACCAGGCGCTGGAGGCATCGTCGGCCTGCAGGCGCTGTCGCGAACGGCGCCTGATGGTTTTTCGCTCAGCGTCGTGTCAAACAACGTCGTGATATTTCCGAGCGTCTATGCCAAGCTGCCGTTCGATGTTCTGGCTGACTTCGTGCCCATCACGGTGATTGGCTACACCCCTATTGTGGTGGTTGCGAGCAACAAGGTTCCGGCCAACGGCTCCAGACAGTTCATCGACTGGCTGAAGTCGCGAAACGGCGAGGCGACCGTGGCATCCGCCGGCGCGGGCACCATTATTCATCTGGCCAACGAGATGTTTCTCAACGAGTCGGGTACCCGCGCGCGAGCCGTGCACTACAAGGGCGTCGGCCCCATGCTCACCGATCTTCTGGGTGGACACATTGATTTCTGCACCGCGGCGCTTCCCAGTGTTCAGGGTCATCTGAAAAACGGGCTGATCAAAGCGATTGGGATCGGAACAGAAAAGCGGGTCGAGGCCGCTCCTGATTTACCCACCTTCGCGGAACAGGGCCTCCCCACCTA
>Ga0172373_10006724_pt1 | contig 15216 bp, 15 predicted proteins | sample Lak10m_2_FD_114546 | JGI IMG/M metagenome (GOLD analysis project Ga0172373, IMG submission 114546) | Freshwater microbial communities from Kabuno Bay, South-Kivu, Congo - kab_092012_10m | ecosystem: Environmental > Aquatic > Freshwater > Lake | place: Democratic Republic of the Congo...
ATTAAGAGTTGTAGATGTTTGGTTTTCAACTGCGTTAAGGAAGTTAATTGAATTTGCAAGTTCTTCTGTATTTTGTTTAAATGCTGATTGAATTGCAAGGGTTGCTTTCATGGCTTCTTGTCTATCAACTTCACCAAGTACTGCAAGACGACTAGTTTCTTTTACAGAATCAAGTAATTCATTTCCAGTTTTTACAGTAGCTGCGATATCAGCAGCTAAAGATATAGTTTCTTTAAAATTAGTTCCATATGCAGCAGACAATTCCTTTGAAGTTGCAATAACTTCTTGTCTTACTCTACCTAATTCTTCTTGAGATGTTCCAGCAATATCTCCATATACCTTAGTTAAACGTGTTAGTTCTTGATCAGCTTGTCTGAAGGCATCAGACGCTGCCTTTCCAAATGCTGCGATTGGAAGAGTTAATCCGACTGTTAGCTGTCGGCCTGCCCATTGAGTATTTTTACCCCAGTTAATAAGTTGTACTGCACCGTCTTGAATTACTCTATTCATAATCTGCAATTCTTGTCTTGCAATTGCAGTCTTAGCTTTTACTTCATCAAGACCTCTTGGAACATGCACGTTAAATTGCATTAATCCTTGAGCATTACGACCTAGTGGTTGGAGTACAGCGTTTTGCATTGCTACTTGCTGTCTAGCAAGTTCTCTGATTAATCCACCAGAAGTTCTAATATGAGACTGATATGTACTAAAATAGTCTCTTAGCTTAAGTCTTCCACCATCTAAGTTCTTACCGAATTTTTCTACATCAGATGTAAGGCTTACAAAGTGTGAAGAGAACTGGCTAGTGCTTCTTAGAGTATCCGAAAAGTTTCTATTAATTACGGCTACGTTATTAGCCAACATCTTATTGGAGTTGGCTAGTTGCTCTTGTAATTTAGATAGGCTGGCGGTAACCTTATGCACATCGGCAATAAGGCTTGAAAAGTCGGCATTAGCGACTATCCGTGTACTGATTGTTTCGTCAGCCATTTACTCTATGTTACTCCTTAGCGTATCCTAGTCCTTCTCCGATTCCAAAACCTGCTTGCTGAGCAAACCTGCCTTGTAACGAAACGACGTCATTTTTAGATGCATTAATTCCTGAAGCTCTAAGTTCAACGTCTTCGAACGAGGTACCTCCTGTATTTTCTTCATCTAGTTTAATACCTTTAAGAGAAGCGAAGAATTTTCTTTCCTCATAATCTCTTTTGCGTATTGCATCTAGAGTTGTTAAAAGCTCTGGCATTGAAATATTTTCTTCTAGTTCCTGGTAATTCTTCCAATGTCCAAGAAGAAATACTTCTCCCTCTAATGCGGCAAGGTCTAGTTCTGACCAGCCAGAACCGCCGCCGCTAGAAGATTTGGGTCGTCTAGTTTAATTCCTCCGCAAACTTCAAGAATGCGATTCATAGTAGGAACATCAAGAGCATCTTCTAATGCTTCTCTGTCCTTAACCAAATCTGGAAGTTGTTTCTCTAGGGCAATAGCACATGCCTCAATAAGAACTGTTAGAGTTTCACCTTCTGTGGTAACATTTGTTGTCTTTTGAATAGCCTCCATAAATTTACGAAGCTCTTTAATTGATAGTGGTTTTAGCTTAATGGTCTGCCCATTTTGTAGCTGTATTTCTTCTACGTTGTATACTGTAGTTGCCAATTTATCCTCCTTGGATAGTCTTAATTATTATAACAAATAGGTCTTACTAATACAAGCAGAAAGCCCCCGAAAAATCGAGGGCTTTCTGACTAATTTATTAAGCTATTAAGCTGTCAACACACGGTCAATAATCTTACCGTATTCTGAACCAGAGTAGTTAGCATCTGGTAGAAGACGGAAGGTTACTGGGAATGTGGTTGGAGTTGTACGTGCTAGAGAGAATTGTGACTGTTGTACAGACAATACACGACGTGCATAATATACACGCTCTGCTGCGGTTGCTGTTGCGGTTGGAGCTTGTCCAACTGCAACTAGTTGACGCTCTGTTGGAGCGGCACCTAGAGAACCTGCCTCTAGACCGAGTTCCTTCTTATTTGCTGCTCCAGACAAACCATTGTCTGAAAGAGTCGATGCATTCTGTCCGAATACTGTTACGATATTCTCTAGAGTACCTTCTGACATTTCTGTTGCGATCATAACCTCCATCGCAGACTTGAACAGCTTAGCTGTATCAAGTAACTGATCTACGGTTACTGAATCATATGTTGGGTTGTAAGTAATTTGAAGACCATTGTTAGTAAAACCAACGTTACGATATCCAAACTTTCCTGACTCCTGACTTACGCCATTAAGTGTAGTTGTGTAAGATACACCTGAAGCAAATGCTGGAACGGTTACGTTTCCTGCACCTGCTGCAATTGCTACACCTGGCTCTGCGTTTGCAATGTAATCTGAGTCGTTAATGTCAATGGTTGACAAGAACAACGGAGACGCACCAACGAGAATGTTTTTAGCATTACCTACGGATTGTGCCATAGTATTTGTTACCTCCTATTTTAAACTATACATATATATATATTTTAAAACCAAAGCTGGCTAGGCTTCTTTCCTCATGTCCTATAATACGGCATCTTGAGGCCTAAAGCAATTTAGAGAAACCTACCTACCTGGTCCATGATTCTTGAGTATTTAATCTCAAGTATTACGTCTGCAGAGAAAAATCCCTGAAGCTCCTCAGAAGGAGCGGTAGGGGAAATATCTGCAATAAAAATTGAGTGGAATTTGAACTTATCTGATAGACCAGACCATTTATTTATGTCCATAGCAGACTCATCCATACGCCTAAATTGGTCTGTCATGAAGTTTCTGATTTCATTGATTTCAGAAAAGTCTGTTGAATATATTGTAAATAGGATTTGCTCACAACAAATAGCCCAGTTATTTTCATATGACATACCTATCTTGTCATAGACTATATGCTTTTTCCCGCTCAAAAATTGGTTCATTTCTGCAGTCTGTTGGACTGGAAGAATTGGAATAATGTGCTCGTCTAGATTATCACTCCAATAATCCTCATGGTCGAATATCTCACGAGTCTTTAATTCATTCCATAAAAATTTACGAAGTTCTAGCATAACATCTAGTTTATAATTTGCTGTCATAGAGCACCTCCGAAGGCTGCGGCTAACGAGGCATCTGCTTGACCTCTAACAATATTTGGACTAAAACTATATTGAACTTTCTTTATATTTGAAGGTAACTTTAATGCTTTTGCCATAGCCCCATTAAACATTTGTTGAAATCCAGATCTTTTAATAGAATTATTTACCATCTGTCCAATAAAGAATTGTCTATGGGCTAATTTAAATTGATTTGTAGCTGCCGTTCCGCCAGGTCGTCTTACAGTTACAGATTTACCAATTGGCATAAATACAGTAGATCCATCTGATTCAAATACTAGTCTCTCCGAATGTTTAGGAGAAATTACTAAAGGCGTTCCATCTTCCATTACCTGTGCTTTATTAACAAAGACATGGCGTCTGCGATACTTAGAACTTGCTGGAACAAATGAGGTTGACGGCTTAAATGAATGTGAAATTGTAAATGATAGTCCATCTTGAGAAGATAAATTTAATCTAAATAAACGTGCTGATTTATTTCCGACTCGTTTCCATTCATATACATGGTGTAATGATTTAGGCTTGCTTCTAGCCAAGGCGTCTATATATTCGCCAAAGTCTTTATCGATCTGTTTAAATATTGTTGAAGAAAACTTAGCCTGAAACTGTTTATTTTTAGTAAGCTTTGAAACTACCTGTGAATTGTAATATAGATATGCTGATATCTGAGCTACTGTACTATCTTTAAGTACAGTTCCTTTACTGCCCGCCATCAGTCTTTCTAAACCGCTAGCAGCCTGAATCAACATTGTGCTATTGTCCAATTTGCTGATTCTCCGATCTACGCATTGCAGAGTTGTATCCAATAGTTCTTCCAAACGGATCTGTTATTGGAGTTACTCCTACTACTTCAAATACTGTTGGGGTATCGCTAGGAAAATTAATTTCTGTCCAAATAGGGGTGTCGTGCTGATCTCTTATGTTAGTAACTTTTTCTCTAGCAGTTAGTCTATCTGTAGTTCTAACTTGAATCTGTTGATCATTTTTGTATCTATTATCAAATACCTGCTTATCGCTAGATCTAGTTGTAGCTGAGTTACTAATAACTCCTTTAGCGTGGCAATCTACGGTTCTTTGATATATCCAAGCTTTTTTAATAGCACCAGTATCTGGATCCTGCTCGTCTAATTGACGATACACGTCCATTCTCATAGAAAGAACTGATTCTATAATTCCTTGCATTAAATTAACAGAACTTTAGACAGGACATAATCTGAAAGCAGTTGATCTGCATACAAATTTCCTGTTCCAGAAGTTGCTCCACTTCCGTATTCAAAATCCCAGTCAAATGTAGAGATTTTGTTTACATACTTTTTACGCCATAGATTATCCTTAGAGAAATAATCTTGCATTAATTCTATTGTGGCAGATTCTACTTCATCTGGGACATCTGTATATCCAAATTGTGCATATACTTTATATCTGTATCCTAGACTAAAAATTCCTGATGAGTCATGAATTGATGGAGGAACCATACCGTTTGCTGTATATACAGTATTATCCATCATTGCTGCTCTATTTACACGAAGCCCAAATCCGCTTTCTGTAATATCTAATTGATAATTCCAATTGTCGATATTGTTTATATTATCGACTAACAATACATCATTTGCATATAATGAATGCAATGTATTTATTTTAGCTGGAAGGGCAAGGGTATCTGAGTCTGATCCATATAGGTTATAGACTTCATTATATAAAAAGAATTTCTGACCTGTGTACTCCTCGATTACTTTACGGGCATATCTTTCAGCATCCACAATTTGATTATAAGTCTTATAATTAGGATCTGATGGGTCATTTCCAAAATCTAATTCTCCATATGCTTGCGCCAAATCTACATATGGTTTTACTACATATAGTTTGTGCTCTCTAGTTTGAGCTTCACCGCTTACGCTATATGACCATACTAATTTAAGATCTCTAGATTTGTGTGTAGCATTTACTGGCAAGTTGACTTGATATACGCCTATTTCAGTTTCTAGTTTTTCCGATGTCAACTGATGAATAATTGTATTTGGATTATTGTTGCTTAGAGGATCTACGCTAACATCATATACCGCTACTGTTGGCAAAGCATCAGCATCGGTAGGTTCACCTCTCCAAAAGATTTTGTGTCTTACTGGATTTGTTGAGCCTACATATAACTCCATTTTTTATGGGGCTTGATTAGTGGTAATATTCCTGTACTTCTTTAGGAGTAGCTAATCTAAACCCGTCCTCCTTGTCAAAAATTTGTTGAGCCTTATCTTGGCTCATTGCCACAAATGGGTGTTCTTTAGTAAAACTAAATCCCAAAATGTCATAACGGAAATTATCTCTTTCCATCTTAACAAGGACATCTTCCCCAGATTGCTCTTTCTTTTCGTTTTTTACAATTGTTTGTTCTGACATGTCTTCTGTCTCTTCTTCTAGTCTTTCGACGGTTTTTTGGTAAACCGCCCAAGTTACTCCCTCTTCTGAGAGTGCTGCAATGATGTCTATTTTGTTCTTTAAATTATTAATATCTACCCCAAAATCTTCGGCTACTTTTTTTAGGTCAGATACCTTAAGTGTCTCAAATGACATTTATTCTCCTTGTTCCGTGTAAATCAATTATAGCATTAAGAAATTAAAATGAAAAGCCCCCCAGGATTATCTGGGGGGCCTTAATTGTAGATCTAAATCCTTAAATTAGGAAGCGATCTTAACGTTCTTTACAACTACCCAAGCATCTGCTTGCTCGATTTGAACGCCTACACGAGTATACATTGTGTACTCGATAGAGTCCTTACGTGGCCAGAAGAATCGGTATACAGTTACGTCACGCTTGATACCAATAACTACGTTATTTGGGAATGTCAAGTGTACGTCACCGTGTGAACCTGATGTACCTGTGTAATCGCCAGCTTGTGTCTCAGGAAGTAGTGGGACCTCAACAATTGGAATACCAAATGCATATGGTGCTACGTATCCTGCTGGACCGCTAACTGGTGCTACGTCTCCACGGATAATGCTTGAAGCAATATCTTGTGGGTTTACGTTCTGGATATTTCCAGATGTAGCATATAAGTAATCTTGGATTAAGTTTGAACCTGCCAAGAAGCGAAGGTCTGTACGACGTTGCTTGTACTTACGTGGAAGAGCCTTTAGGGCTGCGTTGAATGTTGCACGAGAAATACCAGTAGCAACACCGTTGTCAACAACATGTGCTGTGGCCTTTGCCTTTGCAACTACACCTTGGAATGCAGACATTAAGCCTGTTCCTGTGCCTGTACCGTTAAGGACTACGTCCTCAATATCGTTACCTGCTTGTGTTGCCATCAAACGTGCAATATGATCTTCAAGATCTGCACCTTCGATATTGTCTTCTAGAGACTCTGTTGAAAGCTCCCAATCCAAGCGAAGCTTCTTTGTGGTTAGAGAGATCTTTGAGAAAGTTACTGCTGCGTTTGCGACTCCTGCTTGATCAGCTTCAGCTGCAACTGTCATCAAACGCTCTCCAACTCCAATACGATCAATTTCAGTGGTGTCTGCTCGCATGCGAACAGTACGAGCCACTTTACCAATTACGGTTGCGTCGAACATGTAGTCCAAGAAACGTGCTGATTGCTCAGGGTTGAGTAAACCACCCTTTTCGCCACCAGAGCCTCTGTGAACACCAGTTGTTGGAGCACCAGAACCTGTAAGGCCTGTTGCTACGACTGTATCAGCCGCAACTGCTTTTTCTAATAGTTCATTGCTCATTTTTTTGTTTCACCTACCTTAGTTTAGTTAAAAATTTCCTGTACGGAACCGAGGAAAGAACCGTTCCATTTTGATTTCTTGATTGTTACTTCCTGAGACCCGCCAAGGTCTGAGGACTTCTTAATTGCAGTCTCTGATTCAACTGCATCGACACGCTTTTCTACCCCATCAATCGTGCTCTTGATGTCTTCTACAGCCTTTGAAAGGGCTGCATGTTGTTCTGCTAATTCTGAAATTCGAGTATCTACGCTCTTGCTGAATGTTTCAACAGTCTCTTTGATTGTTGTAACTTGAGCTGCGTTTGCCTCAGATGCTTTTGCAAGTGTATCTGAAAAGAATCCCTTTAGATCACCGAGCATCTTTGCAAAATCAGGTTCATCAACCTCAACTTCTGATACGTCGGCTGCTTTTTCCAGAACTTCGGCAGAAGCGTCTGCTGCTGCATCAACTGCAGGAGCTTCTTCGACAGCAGGTGCTGCTTCTGCAGCTGGAGCTGTCTCTTCTACAGCGACAGGAGTTTCTTCAACTGCTGCAACTGTTTCTGTGTTTTCTGACACTTCATTACCTCCTTCTGCGTTTGCCTGTTTTGCAATTGTTTGTGTATCAGGCAACGACAATCTTGATTGCTTAAACGAATCAAGAATTCTATCTATCTCTTTCGACTTATTAACATCATTACTCTCAACCCATCCAATTAATGTTGCAGGCTTGCCTGTAACTGGGGAGTCATAAGATGCATCAGTTGAAATAAAAACTGAGTCGGACTCTTCACAATAAAAAATATTTTCTGTAACTGTCTCTGCTGCAATTCCTTTAAATACAAGTTGTCCATTCATTTTCTGAATAGACAAAATGTTGCAAAGTTCGTTTGCTGGTGAATCTACAACAGATAGTTCAATTAGAGAATACTCTTTAATAAAACGAACTGGCTTACCAGTTGACTTATTAACTTCGTTCTCTGAATCTACAATTTTTCCGCCAATTGAAAATCCCTGAAGAGTACCGTCAAGGATTTTCTCCCATGTATCTTGTGCACCTTTTGAAATATATGCGTCTACATAAACGCCGTTATAAAATTCTTTTGTTGCTGGATCATAGTATGTTTCTGGCTTAAATGAAACCATTTTGCCAACTGCATTTGATCCATGCATTTCACGAATATTGCCACGGAAACTCTCAAAAGCTTTGATGCTTGCTTCTGAAGTTACAATATCGCCTGTTTGATCTAAATTGTCTAATGTGGCAAATCCAGATACGGTACGCTTTTCACGATTTACTTTTGTGAATGGTACGGATAGGCTGATATTCTCGCCATGGGAAGACCATAAAGATTTCTCAATATTCATATGCTTAATTATAATTTTTTATATATAAAAAGGCAAATAATGGTTGAGTAGGACTACTCGACTTGTCTGCCGTCGCCTTGAGGATTTCTAGCTTCTCCTGAAATATCTGGAGAGGTATTTTCTCTTTCTTGGTCCCGACGTCTGCTATTTTGGGCTTGGGCTCTAATTTCTGCCTGTTGCTGTGGTTTCAATACTACAACCTCATCGCCATTGTCCAAAGGAACCATGCCCTTACGAATTCTAATTTCGTTAGGAGTAACTACCTGCATCCTCAAATATCTCTCATCAATCTTAGACATTGTGTCTTCATCTGTGAGAGCCAATTCATTGAATTTAATTTCTAGAGCATCTGTCATTTCTAAAATTAATCTATTTAGTTTCTTTTCAAGAATATCCTGTGCTGGTCTACATACCTGCTCTTTAAATGTTTTATCTGCATCTCGTGCTGCCGCTAAATTAATTCCCTCTGGTGTTCCAATTTTATTAATTGGGGTTCTATGAGCCATAAGGATTTCATCACGGTTCATCTTACGATATGTATTAAATGATGAGTCCTGAGTTCCCGCCTCAACTGGATCCATCTTAAATTCAACCTTCTGGTCTGGTGAATCCGCTGGAAGTGGGATATATAGAGATCTATGATTTTTACCTTTTAGTCCAACCTGGAAAAATTCTAAAAGCTTACGCTCTGATTCGCTAGAAAGTTTTGCGCCTTTTACAGTAATGATATATCTTGGAACTGCTTTATTCTCAAAGTAATCAAGGTTATATTTTGCAGCAAACTCGTTTCCAGCCATCGCATTTGATGCTGCTACGATATCTGGGATTCCGTAGTAGTTATTTTGTGGTGTATATTTCTTTACGTGAATAATTTCATTAGGTCTATCTAATCCGCCTGCGATTGGGTTAGGGGTTTCTTGATCTCCAAAGTTGCGAAAGAATACAGCCTTGCCGTATAACAATTGAATAAAGCCATCACGCAAACGACGTACACGCATTGTCTTTGCGGGGATATGTCCGAGATATCCTATCTTGCCAGCAGATGTTCTACCGACCTCCAGATATCCATTTCCTGTTGCTTCTACGTCTGTATAAAATTTAACAAGAGTCTCTTTAAATGTTTCCTCTTCATTGCAATCCTCTAGCCAGTCATGTAAATCTTGACGAAGTCTATTTAATTTACGACGTGCTCTTTCTAACTGCACATCATTTTCAATTCCATCCATCGCTTCAACAGTTTTACGTGTCTCAATGAAATCAAAGCCTAGTCCAACAATATTAGCTACCTTTGCATTAATTGCAGCATAGTTGTATGGAGAGATTTCATAAACTCGTGATAAATATTCTAAGTTATATGGGGATTCGATAAGATCAAACATTGCATAGCCAGTAATTGCTTGTGCAAGAAGGTTTTGCTGTGTGCTTGTTCCATCAATTCCCGTAAATTTCTTTTGTAAATCTCTATTCATCTTACGACGAAATGTTGGACTTAGTCCAGAAATTTTAATTAAGTCTTCGCCTTCAATTTTAAATGGATCGTTTGTTGTTTGTGCGGTTAGGGTATTAAATTTTACCCAATCAGCAGCATTAGAGATTTGAATCTCTTCTATATTATCGTCTTCTATCTGATCCATTATTTATTACCTACTTTTTTCGTTTCGTCTTTATAGTTTCCAATATCCAAAGGATCTGGAATTAATCCCCAATTGAGACGCTGTTTCTGATATTCAAATTCTTCGTCATCAACTTTTCTGCGACCTGATAAAAACTTTGGGGCTCCCTCATATATACCATAGGACCTTACTGTCTTTGCCAGAGCATCTATCTTTGCCTTATTGTTTTTCATGGACGTGACTGAAAGATAATTCCCGTCGTCGTCGCCTATCCAGCGACCATCAGGCATCTCCCAAACATATATTCCTAGGCGGGTCTCTTCTTCGGCAGATGAATATTTAATCTTTCCCATGTCCATAGGTTTTTATTTTACCACTTTCTATGACCTAAGTCCAGCTTTTTGTCAGACTAATTGATAAAATTATACAGATTGTAGAACAATCCAGTCGTTATTATAATATACAGGCTGTAATTCTGTCAGGGTAATGGCAGATTCTGTGACTGTGTCAACAGGTTTTCCTGTGTATAGCTCAAAATGAGTTTCTACTTTTGAGGCTGAAAGAGCATCTTCATATATTGCAATATGCTTATAAAGGTTACTTAGCCCGCCCGTTGTCTCATAATTAAATTTAAATGTGCCCGTAATGGCATTTGTAAATACAAGCACAATATGGCTAGGCTCCTCTTCTTGGAAATAATTAGTTATATTAGTAGCCGACGACACATCTACCCCGTTTATATATACATAGGCTATATTGGCCTTAGAAACGGCTCCAGAGCCGTTCCAGGCGAATCTGGTAGTTGTGCCACCAGAAGCATAGAAAAGGGTATTAGCGGCCAAGCTAGCGGGTGTAAAGAACATTTCTACAGACTTTATAGAAGAGGCGGTAGCCAAATCAAATCCAGACCCGCTTTTAGCCCTAATTCCATTCATGTAGTTACGAGATAGAATAGGATAATTTAATGATCCTAAATAATAATCTGTTGTAGAGGTTATTTTATCCCCAAAATTATCTGCATATATTGTCCTATCTGAGTAGAAGGTTACGCAGAAAAATGATAGTTGAGGCAGGAATTTGCTGGCATCTGTGGTAGACATGGTAATTCTAATATATACCTTGCCAGTAGAATTAAATGAATCTTTTGTATATTGAGGTAAAGGCTGGCCATTTGTACAGGCAGAATATGTAATTCCGTCTACGCTTGATTCTACGGATATTCCTAGATCGTTCCGCCATTCAACCTTAGAAGTAATTAATCCTATTTGAGAGGGGATAAGGAAATAATCATTTATTACAAAACTCTTGGGTTGAACGGTATCTGTCTGATAGAAGGATATATACCCTCTACGTTGATCGTAATATGTATTTGAGTCAAGGAACTCCGTCCATGGTTTATTTACTGGATATGAGTAATCAAAGGCTGCTCTGATATTTGCATCCGTCCCGCTAAATAAAACTCCATTGTCTGGGAATACTACGTGGATTGGAGACACCGTAACGCTGCCCTCTAAATAATGTCTACGAATAGCTGTGGCTGGTAAAGCATATCGATATACCGCTGGAGCATCTACAATAAATGCATCGCCAGCATCTGTGGTTGGTCCAGTCTGCAAATTAAGGGTTGTATTTGTAAATTTAAAATTAGATAAAGACTTAGAGGCAACTGGGGCAGAATCAATATATAGGGTTATACCAGAAACAGAATATGATCCTACAAGATATAAAGATTTTTTGCTGTATGGAATACAATATCTTACCGACTCTGTGGCGGATACCTTAAATACAATATCGCCTTTATGCCAATATAATCCAATGTTGTTGGTGGTATCGGCAAATAGCGGGGTCTCAGTATTAGACTCAATAGATTGATTAATCCATACTTCTAATGAAAAGTCGTTGTCTGATGTATATTTATTTCCAAATGCTGCGCCGACGTTTGCTGCGTAATAGTCTTTTGTTATTGTAAATGTAACATATGCTGTATTAGTTATTTTAGTTCCAGAAATTCCGCCAGGAACAAGCGGTAGCATATTAGAGGCTGGAGATGATACATAAGTCCCATGATTATTACATCCCGATTTATCATATGCAATAGAACCAGAAGACTCATCCAAGGTCCAAAATCCCATTGGTGAGTCTTTGATTACTTTTAGTTGATATGACATAATGCCATTATACCCTAAATGGGTAAATTACTCTGCTGGAGTTTCTTCTGTTGGTTCTTCTGCTACTACTGGTTCTCCTGGAATTTCGCCAGAAGTAAATATTTCTCCATCATAATTATATTCTGCTTCTACATCATCTGTACATGGAATAAATTGAGATGCTATAGCTGGAACAAAATATTCTGTAATATCTTTGCCAAGTGGGGCATCAAATGTTTCTACAACTTTATTGTTTACTATTCTAGCGTATTTCATTTTTTCTCCATTTTCATTTTAATATTCTATGACAACTAATCCGCTGCCGCCAGATCCACCATGTCCGTGCCAAGAGCTGTATGACATACATGCTCCGCCGCCACCAGCAATTCCACCATTTCCTCCACGTCCTTTTGAAGATCCAGTTGGAGCAGTTCCAATTAAGAAAGCTCCGCCACCTCCAAATATTCCACCATTTCCTCCAGAAGGGACAAACCAACTCTCTGTGCGATTATCTTGTCTTGCCCCTCCTCCACCTGCGCCTGGTCCACCATGACCTCCGCCGCTACTCCAATAAGTTCCAGCGTTTGAAAGAGATTGGCTAGGATAAGGAACATAAGCTCCTCCTCCACCAGAACCATCTAAATAGTCTCCAGGAAATCTTGATTTATTGTTTAAAATTCCAGCAGATCCATTTGGTTGATTATATCCATTTATTTCTGTAGCAGTTGATGATGTTGAAGGTGCAGAAAATGAATATCCAAAAGCTCTGTTAGTGGTTACTGTTAGTCCCATTCCAGGTCTTCCCCAATGATCACCAATTCTTCTAATCATTTCCGCTGGTCCTGCGCTTCCGCCGCCTCCAGTAAACATATTACTGTATGCTTGTGGAGATGAAATAATGTCTCCACCTATTCCACCAACTCCGCCGCCGCCTGTGCAATTCAGTGAGCTACTAGATGCTTGATGAATATTTCCACCACGAAATCCTGAGCCCCATGGACCAGCTGCAGAGCCTCCACCAGTTCCTGACCAGCCGCTACCATAACTATTATTGGTAAAAGATCCACCTGAACCTCCAGTAAAATTAAGATCTCCATTAGATCCAGATCCGCCTGATCCTCCAGAATAATTTCCTGTTTGATTTATATCAATTCCACCACTACCACCAGTAGCAGAAACTAAAGCTGCAAAACTTGATGATCCTCCAGATTGTGCTGTAAATCTACTTCCACTATTATTTCCATCATAATATCCGCCAGAGCCGCCTACTCCAACTGTAACAGCATAAGATGTTCCTGGAGTAACAGTTAATATTTTTTCAGCATATCCACCACCGCCACCACCAGTAGCGCTTGCTTGATTATCTATACAATATCCACCGCCGCCGCCAGCGCCCCATACACGAACTTTTACGGAAGAAACTCCAGAAGGAGCAGTCCAGTTAATTGATTGAAAATACCAGTCTAGTCTGCCACCACCGAATACAGCTCCTGCAGCGCTTGAAGCTGGTCCTGAATAAATATCGATTGCCATTTGTTTCTCCTTAAATTCCTATCGTTCCACTAATATAAACATCAGTGGCATTATTTGTACTAGTAAACAATATTCTATCATCTGCGTCTACTCTTTGCGAAGTATCAACGTTTAAAGTTCCTCCAGCTGCTATTGTTACTGGTGCAATCATATAAATGCCACCTATTTTTACTGCAAAAGTTGTGGCTCCTGTTCCAGCATTAGCAACTGTAATTTTATTTACAAGAGCATTTGTATCAAAAGTATACTCGTGAGCATCTGTATCAGAAATTAAAGTTTTGCGAATAAATCTTTTTGCCGTAGGCTCATTTGGGGCGGCAGAATCTGTTGAAACAATAACATCTGCTGTTCCATATGGAGTGACATCTCCATATATATCTACTAAAGCCAGTATAAATGAGTATGTTCCGCTTGAAGCAAAGCCAGCAGATGCTGGAATATCTATTATAAATGAAGTTGTAGTATTAGGATTTGTTACTGCTGCATCGTCCCAAGTTTGTGTTGTAGCGTTATAATATTTATCTGTGCCAGAAATAGTTCTCTTTAATCTATATCCTGCAACTACTGAAGATACCATTGTTCTGCCAAACCAAGTAAATCCTCTTCCGCCAACTGTTCCAGTTGGAACCATATTAAACTTAATTCCTGCCTGCATATTTAATGTTGAAACTGAAGGTGATTTAAATGATGCTGCAGAAGGACCAGTTGTTACGACTCCCCATGTTGCTCCAGTTGGAAGAGTTACTAAATTTGAATTATATTGTGTTGTACTTCCTGATGGCCATGTAAAATAATCATAATATCTGCCAAATGTTGGTACTTGAAAAATTGTATGCAAGGATCCGTAGTTTCCTCCAAGGGATCCTATTGAATAAGATTGGGTATCATAAGTAATAGCATTTGTTGTAGGATTAATAAATGCATCTAAATATCCAAAATTTCCGCTATTATCGACAGTCCAAATTCTTACAAAGTTTTCTTCAGCAAACGGTTGCAAATAAACTCCAGTATTTGCTGCTGTTGATGCTGAAAAGCTTCCACCAGGCTGTGAAGCATAAGTTGTATCTGATTGAAGCAATGAAATTGATTTTGCTGTTTGACTTATCTGATCAACTCTTATGTAGTATTGATTGCCGCCAGCACCTCTAGCTATGGATACTATTTTATTATCTTTTAGATATGCGCTAGTAATTCTTCCTATATACTGCATTGCAGTATCAAACGAATCTAATGAAATTCCAAACAGTTTTCCTGCTGTTGAAGAGTCTACTGAGATTATTCCAGCAGAAGTTACTTGCCATATTGCAAACTTTACCTGATCTGTTGATGCAGCTGTTCCTTGATTATACCAAATTCCACCTAATTGGCTTCCTCTTCCAAATTGTACTGAAGATATATGAGAAACACCTGTTGTACTTCCGCCTCCCCATCCAGTATGAGAAACAATTGATCCTGCTGTAGTTAAACAATAAAGTCTAAATACGTTTGAAACTGATCCAGATTGATACCATGTAGAAACAACAATATGTCCAGAGTTTGTATACCATGCACCCTTTAAGTATCTAGCTACATGTGCTCCAGATCCTTGCATTGCTGTTGTATCTGCGCCACCAGTAAAAGAATATGTTAATGTTGTTGATGACCCATTTGCCCAAGCTCTCCATCCTTCAGATGGCTTTGAGTATTTAAGAAGATATATTGCACCAGCTGTTGATCCGCTTGAACCGCTTCCAAT
>Ga0172373_10006725_pt1 | contig 15215 bp, 14 predicted proteins | sample Lak10m_2_FD_114546 | JGI IMG/M metagenome (GOLD analysis project Ga0172373, IMG submission 114546) | Freshwater microbial communities from Kabuno Bay, South-Kivu, Congo - kab_092012_10m | ecosystem: Environmental > Aquatic > Freshwater > Lake | place: Democratic Republic of the Congo...
CCGCGCGTTCATCGCCAACTACCAGACGCTGGGCTACCTGCGCCCCGACGGCTTCGTCGTGCTCCACCCCAAGCGCCGCGTCGAGCACTTCCGGCTGCAGGGCGGCGAGTACCTGCCGCTCCCGTCCCCGGACCCGTCGCTCGCGCGCGAGGCGATCGCGTACTACCAGCTCGCCGCGCACCTCTTCCGCAGCGGCCTCTATCGCGACGAGGAGCAGCGGCCGCCGGAGCAGCGCGCGGACACCGCGGCCCTGGCGCCCGCACACGGCGACGCGCGGCGCGGACGCTAGCGCGCGTCGAGCATGTACCCGAAGCCGCGGATCGAGCGGATCGTGAGCGCCGCGGGCTCGAGCCGCGCACGCAGCCGCGACACGTAGACCTCGACGCTGTTCGGCGTCGCCGGTTCCTCCTTGGTCGAGAGGGCGCCGATCAGGGCCTGCTTGGCCACCGGCTTGCCGGCGAGCGCGACCAGGCACAGGAGCGCGCTCCACTCGCGCCGCGGCATCTCGAACGGCTGGCCGTCGAGCCACGCGCGGCGCGCGTCGATGTCGACCATGAGGCCGTGGAACTGGTAGCGCCGCATCGACCGCTCGCGCACGCGACGCAGCAGCGCGCGCACGCGGGCGAGCAGCTCCTCGGTCGCGAACGGCTTGGGAAGGAAGTCGTCGGCGCCCGCGTTGAGTGCGCGCACCCGGTTGGCGGTCACGTCGTGCGCGGTCACCACGAGGGTCGCGCCGCGATGGCCGGCCGCCTTCATCCTCGCGATCACCTCGAAGCCGTCGATCCCCGGAAGCCCGAGGTCGACCAGCACGAGGTCGAAGGCGAGCTGGCGCAGGCGCGCGAGCGCCTCCTCGCCGCTTGGCGCGACCTCGCACACGTGGCCGTCGCCCGAGAGCGCCGCCGCCAGCCCCGATGCGATCAGCGCGTCGTCCTCGACCACCAGCACCAGGCTCTGGCGCATGCTCAGCCCCCGCCCGGCCCGGCGTCGGCGGCGCCGTCGCGCGCGCGCCGCCTCGGGAACGGGCGCCCGCGCGTGCGATGGATCATCACGTAGAGCACCGGCATCACGAACAGGACCAGCAGCGTGGCCGTGACGAGGCCGCCGATCACGACCACCGCGAGCGGCCGCTGGGTCTCGGCGCCGATGCCGGTCGACAGCGCCATCGGCAGGAGGCCCAGGCTCGCCAGCAGCGCCGTCATCAGCACCGTGCGCAGGCGCGTCATCGCGCCCTGCACCACCGCCTCCTCGGGCGCGAGGCCGTGGTTCTTCAGCTCGTTGAAGAGCGACACCATGACCACGCCGTTCAGCACCGCCTGCCCGAACAGCGCGATGAAGCCGATCGCCGCCGACACCGACAGGTAGATGCCGGTGACCCACAGCGCGAGGATGCCGCCGATCACCGAGAACGGGATGTTCGACACGATCAACAGGCTCGAGCGGAACGACTTGAAGGCGTCGAAGAGGAGCAGGAAGATCACCACGATCGAGATCGGCACGATGACCGCGAGCCGCGCCATGGCGCGCTCCTGGTTCTCGAACTCCCCCGACCACGCCACCGTGTAGCCGTCGGGCAGCGGCACGTTCTTCTTCACGCGCGACTGCATGTCGGCGACCACGCTGCCCATGTCGCGGCCGCGGATGAAGACGCCGATCGCGAGCACGCGCTTGCCATTCTCGCGCGCGATGTTCATCATGCCGCCGACGGTGCGGAAGCTCGCGACCTCCGACAGCGGCACGTAGGCGCCGGCGGGCGTCGCCACCAGCAGGCCCTGCATGCGCGTCAGCGTGCGCTCGGACTCGTCCAGCCGCACCGCGACGCCGAACTTCTGCTCGCCCTCCCAGAGCTGCGTCACCTGCTTGCCGCCGAGCGCGGTCTCGATGATGTCCTGGATGTCGGCGACGTTCAGGCCGTGGCGCGCGGCGCGCGCGCGGTCGATCTTCACCTGGATCTGCGGCAGCTCGCCGAGGCGGTCGACGAACGCGCGCGCGACGCCGGGCACCGTCTCGACCTGGTGCAGCATCGCCACCGCGGTGTCGCGCAGCTTGTCGAGGTCGTCGCCGAACACCTTGATCACGATCTGGCCGTCGATCTGCGAGATCGACTCGAGCACGTTGTCGCGGATCGGCTGCGAGAAGGTCGGGGTCACGCCCGGCAGGCGCGAGATCTCGATTTCCATCTCGCGCAGCAGCGCCGCCTTGTCGACGCCGCGCTTCCACTCCGACTCGGGCTTCAGGTCGACGAGGAACTCCGCCATGTTGATCAGCTTCGGGTCGGTGCCGTCCTCCGGGCGCCCGGCCTTCGAGTTCACGCGCTCGACCTCGGGGAACTTGCGGATCGCGCGGCGGATGCGGCGCATCATGTCCTGCGCCTCGGTCGGCGAGACGCTGGTCGGCAGCGTGACGTTCACCCAGACCGCGCCCTCGTTCAGCTCCGGCAGGAACTCCGAGCCGAGCGACGGCACCAACGCGAGGCTGCCGGCGAGCGCGGCGAGCGCCGCACCGACCACCGTCTTGCGGTGTCCGAGCGCCCAGCGCAGCGACGGCTCGTACACGCGCTTCGCGGCGCGGACGATGACGTTCTCCTTCTCGGGCAGGTTCCTCTTCAGCATCACGGCGCACAGCAGCGGCACCAGCGTGAGCGACAGCACCAGCGCGCCGATCAGCGCCGACACCACCGAGTACGCCATCGGCGCGAAGATGCGCCCCTCGTGGCGCTGCAGCGTGAAGATCGGCACGTGCGCGGCGATGATGATCAGCATCGAGAACAGGGTCGGCCGCCCGACCTCGACCGCGGCCTCGAGGATCAGGCTCTTCCTCCGGTGCTCGTCGAGCTCGCGGCCGCCGTGCGTGGCCTCCGAGAGCTTGCGGAACACGTTCTCGACCACGATCACCGCGCCGTCGACGATGATGCCGAAATCCATCGCCCCCAGCGACAGCAGGTTGGCCGGGATGCCGATCCACGTCAGGCCGAGGAAGGTGCCCAGCAGCGCGAGCGGGATGGTCACCGCGACGATCGCGGCCGCGCGCAGGTTGCCGAGGAACAGCCACAGCACGATCGACACCAGCAGCGCGCCCTCGACGAGGTTGGTGAACACCGTCTTCAGCGTCTTGCCGATCAACCAGGTGCGGTCGTAGATCGGCACCACCTTGACGCCGCCGGGCAGCACGTTGGCGTTCAGGTTGTCGATCTTGTCGCGTACGCGCTTGAGGACCTGGGAGGGGTTCTCGCCGCGGCGCATCAGCACCACGCCGGTGACGACGTCGTCCTCGTCGTCCTCGCCGGCGATGCCCTGCCGCGGCACCGCGCCGATGGTCACCTTGGCGACGTCGCGCACCAGGATCGGCGTGCCGCCGCGCTCGGCGACCACCACGGTCTCGATGTCCTGCGGGCCTGTGAAGAGGCCGATGCCGCGGATCAGGAACTGCTGGCGCCCCTGCTCGACGTAGCTGCCGCCGGCGTTGGAGTTGCCGCGCTCGATCGCCTGCGCGAGCTGCGGCAGCGTGATGCGGTAGTCGCGCATGCGCGCGTGGTCCGGGTGGACCTCGTACTGCTTCACCAGCCCGCCGAGGCTCACCACGTCGGCGACGCCCGGCACCAGCTTCAGCTGCCGCACCACGGTCCAGTCCTGGTAGGTGCGCAGCTCGCGCGAGGACGCGCCCTCGCCCTTCAGGCGGTAGCGGTAGATCTCCCCGACCGCGGTCGAGAACGGCGCCAGCTCGGCATGCGCGCCCGGCGGCAGGTCGACCTCGCGCAGGCGCTCGACGACCTGCTGGCGCGCGAAATAGCCGTTCACGCCGTCGTCGAACGTGAGGATCAGGAACGACAGGCCGAACTGCGTGTGCACGAACATGCGCACCGCCCCCGGCAGGCCCGAGAGCGCCACCTCGACCGGGATCGTCACCTGCTTCTCGACCTCCTCGGCCGCGCGGCCGGGATAGAGCGAGATCACCGTCACCTGCGTGTCGGTGACGTCGGGGAAGGCCTCCACCGGCAGGTTGCGGAACGCCGCCACGCCCGCGCCGATGAAGACGATCGTGGCGAGGACCACGAACAGCGGCTGGAACAGCGCAAACGAGACGACGCGCTTGATCACGGGCGATCAGTCCTTCTCGGCCAGCAGGCGCTCGAGGAGCAGGTTGCCGTCGGTGACCACCTTGTCGCCCTGGGCGAGGCCCTCGGCCACGACCTGCAGCGCATCCTGCGCCGGGCCGAGCCGCACGGTACGGCGCTCGAAGCGCCCGCCGCCGGTGTCGACGAAGACGAAGTAGCGCTCGCCGCGCAGGTAGACCGCCTTCGAGGGCACCAGCACGCCCTTCGCTGCCGGCACCGTCAGCTCGGCGGTCACGAACATCTCGGCCTTCAGGCGCCGCGACGCGTTGTCGAGCGCGCCGCGCAGCTTCACGGTGCGCGTCTGGGGATCCACGAGGTCGGCGACGTGCAGGATGCGACCCGCGACGCGCTCGTCGCCGAGCACCGTCGCGCCGATGCGCACCTCGGCGCCGGGCGCCACGCCCGCGAGGTCCGCCTCGGCGGCGTCGAGCAGGAACCAGAGGCGCGCGGGGTCCGAGACCACGAACAGGCCCCCGCCGCTCGCCGAGGACGCGCCCGGCGCCGGCGGGCCGTCGGGGCGCACCTCCTGCCCCGGGTTGAGGTTGCGCTCGACCACGATGCCGGCGATCGGCGCGCGCACCTCGAAGCGCTGGTCGACGCTGCCGCCCGCGCCGTAGAGCGCGAAGCGCGCCGCGGTGCGCGCGCGTTCGGCCGCGGCGCGCGCGACCTCGGCCTGCGCGACCTGCAGGTCCTTCGCCGGCGCGACGCCCGCGCCGGCGAGCTCCTCGATGCGCGCGAGGTTCTTCTGCGCGAGCAGGTGGTCCTGCTCGGCGCGGCGCGCGTCCGACTGCGCCTGGCCGAGGTCGGCCGAGGCGAGCACCGCGAGCGGCTGGCCGGCCTTCACCGCGTCGCCGGCGCGCACCGCGATCGACTGCACGCGCCCGGCGAGCGGGCTGAACACGCGCACCGTGCGGTCCTCGTCCCACACCAGCCGGCCGTTGAAGCGCACCACCGCCTCGGTGCGCGCGGTCGCCGCCGTCGAGACGATGGTCGCGAGCTGCGGGCTCGACGTCGCGAACACGACGGCGTTCTTCTCGACCTTGGCCTGGGCTGCCGGCTCGCGCGCCTGCTGCTCGCCGCATCCCGCGAGCGCGCAGGCGAGGGCGCAAAGGGGAACCGCGATCGGGCGCAGGAGATTCATTTCGGGTCCTTGGACGGTTCCAGTGCCGGCACGGATTCATGGGCGGCGCGCCACGCGGCGAGCGCCTTGGCGTGGTCCGCGCGGGCGGCGAGCGCGTCGACCAGCACGCCGCGCAGCGTGCGCCGCGCATCGAGCACCTCGAGCACCGAGGTCGCGCCGCGCTGGAAGGCGAACTCGGCCGCATCGGCGGCGCGGCGCGCGGCGGCGAGCAGCGTGGCGTCGAAGCGCTCGAGGCGATCGGCGGCGCCGTTCAGGTCGCCGGCGGCGCGGCGCAGCTCGGTCTCGGCCGCGGCGCGCACGCGCGCCTGCGCGTCGAGCGCGGCGTAGCGGTCGACCTCGGCCCTGCGGATGTCGCCGGAGAAATCGTTGCCGGTGAAGAGCGGGATCGAGATGCCCAGGCCGATCGAGTTCACCGGCGAGCTGCTCGGGTAGCGCTCGTATTGCGCGCCGACGGTGACGTCGCGCGTGCGCTGCGAGCGCGCGAGCTCGCGCAGCTTCTCGGCGGCCTCGACGCGGGCAGCGGCGGCCGCGACGTCGGGGCGCGCGTCGAGCGCGCGCGCGATGGCCTGCGCGTCGGCACGCCGGACCGCGGGCCACGCATCGGCGGCGCGCAACGACGCGGCGGCGGCCTCCTCGCCGATCATGAACCCGAGCGCGAGCTGGGCGCGCGCAAGCTCGGAGACCGCGGCGCGCAGGTCGTTCTGCGCGCGCTCGTGGTCGACCTGGATCTTCGCCACCTCGGCGGAGGCGAGGTCGCCCGCCTTCAGGCGCAGCTGCGCCGCGCGCAGCGTGCCCGCGAAAAGCTCCGCCACTTCGCCGAGCACCGCGCGGCGCTCCTCGGATTGCTTCAGGTCGTAGTAGGCGCCACGCATCGCGGCGAGCTGCTGGCGCAGCACCTCGCGCGCATCGGCCTGCGCGGCGCGCTCCAGGCCCTGCGCGGCGTCGATGCGCAGTGCGCGCTTCTCGCCGCGCTCGAAGGGCTGGTCGATGCGCAGCACCGTGTCCATGCGCTTCTGCGCCAGCGAGCCCGGCCCGATGCCGGGATTCGAACTGATCGACGACGTGTTCACGGACAGCGTGGCGTTCGGGCGCACGCCGGCGATCTCGACCTGCGCGACGGCGGACTCGACCATGCGCCGCGCCGCCTGCAGGTCGCGGTTGCGCGCGAGGAACTGCGCCTCGGCCTCGGCGAGCGGCAGGTCGCGCGCGAACGCGGGCATCGCGCACGCGAGCGCGCAGATCCACCCCAGCCGAGACACGGAGTAACGCATGGGAGGCGAGACCTTACGCAAACCCTCTTGCCCGATCCTTGCGTTATCCTTGCAAGAACCTGAACGGATTTGCTGCGCCGCACGCTACCGCGGCGCAACATTGCCCGTCCCGGGGGCGTTGGCTAGGATGTCTCCCCCCGCAGGAAATCCCACCCGGAACCATCGCGCCGCGGCGCGAAGAGGAGGCAGCATGGCAGTCAAGGTATCCATGAAGGTCAATGGCAAGGCGGTGTCGGCGGAAGTCGAGGAGCGCACGCTGCTCGTCACTTTCATCCGCGAGCACCTGCGCCTGACCGGCACGCACGTGGGCTGCGACACCGCGCAATGCGGCGCGTGCTCGGTGCACATGAACGGCAAGGTGGTGAAGGCCTGCTCGATGGTGGCGATGCAGGCCGAGGGCGCCGACATCCTGACGATCGAGGGCGTCGCGGCGGCCGACGGCACGCTGCACCCGATGCAGGCGGCCTTCAAGGAACACCACGGCCTGCAGTGCGGCTTCTGCACCCCGGGCATGGTGATGAACGCGATCGACTTCGCCAAGGGCAACCCGAACCCGAGCGAGCAGGAGATCCGCGAGGCGCTGGATGGCAACCTGTGCCGCTGCACCGGCTACCACAACATCGTGAAGTCCATCGCGGCCGGCGCAAAAGCCATGGCCGCCTCGAAGTAACGCGCCCGTTCCCGGAGGAGGAGACCCCATGAACGCCCCACTCATCGGCGCAAGGCTGGCCCGCAAGGAAGACTATCGCTTCCTCACCGGCGCCGGGCAGTACACCGACGACGTCGTCCTGCAGAACCAGTCGTACGCCGCGTTCGTGCGCTCGCCGCACGCACACGCGACGATCAAGTCCATCAAGGCCGACCGCGCGCTGAAGGCGCCCGGCGTGCTGGCCGTGTTCACCGGCGACGACCTCGCCGCCGCCAAGGTGGGCGGCCTGCCCTGCGGCTGGCTGATCACGGACGTCAACGGCCAGCCGATGAAGGAGCCGCCGCACCCCTGCCTCGCGCAGGGCAAGGTGCGCTACGTCGGCGACCACGTCGCGGTGGTGATCGCCGAGACGCAGGAGCAGGCGCGCGACGCCGCGATCCTCGTCGACGTCGACTACGACGTGCTGCCCGCGGTCGTCGACCCGGTGAACGTGAAGAAGGGCCCGGCGCTGCACGACGTGGCGCCCGACAACGTCTGCTACGTCTGGGGCATCGGCGACAAGGCGGCGGTCGACAAGGCCTTCGCGAGCGCCGCGCACATCACGAAGCTCGACCTCGTCAACAACCGGCTGGTGCCGAACGCCATCGAGCCGCGCGCCGCGAACGGCTCGTACTCGCGCTCGGAAGACAGCTACACGCTCTACGTCTCGAACCAGAACCCGCACGTCGAGCGCCTCCTGATGACGGCCTTCGTGCTCGGCCTGCCCGAGCACAAGGTGCGCGTGGTCGCGCCGGACGTCGGTGGCGGCTTCGGCTCGAAGATCTACCTGTATGCCGAGGACGTCGTCGTCACCTGGGCCTCGAAGCGCGTCAACCGCCCGGTGAAGTGGACTGCCGATCGCTCGGAGGCCTACCTGTCGGACGCCCACGGCCGCGACCACGTCACCGTGGCCGAGATGGCGATGGACAAGGACGGCAAGTTCCTCGCCATGCGCGTGAAGACCACGGCGAACGTCGGCGCCTACCTGTCGACCTTCGCCTCGTGCGTGCCGACCATCCTGTACGCCACGCTGCTCGCCGGCCAGTACACCACGCCGCTGATCCACTGCGAGGTGACGGCGGTGTTCACCAACACCGCGCCGGTCGACGCCTATCGCGGCGCCGGCCGCCCCGAGGCCACCTACGTGGTCGAGCGGCTGGTGGAGCAGGCGGCGCGCGACATGAAGCTCGACCCGGCCGAGATCCGCCGGCGCAACTTCATCAAGAGCTTCCCGTACCAGACGCCGGTGGCGCTGATGTACGACATCGGCGACTACAACGCCACGCTCGACGGCGCGCAGAAGCTCGGCGACGTCGCCGGCTACGCCGCGAGGAAGAAATCCAGCGAAGCCAAGGGCAAGCTGCGCGGCATCGGCTACGCCGCGTACATCGAGGCCTGCGGCATCGCGCCCTCGGCCGTCGCCGGTTCGCTCGGCGCGCGGGCGGGCCTCTTCGAGGCGGGCGAGATCCGCGTGCACCCGACCGGCAGCGTGACGGTGTTCACCGGCTCGCACTCGCACGGGCAGGGCCACGAGACGACGTTCGCGCAGGTGGTGGCCGATCGCCTCGGCATGCCGATCGAGAACGTCGACATCGTGCACGGCGACACCTCGAAGATCCTCTTCGGCATGGGCACCTACGGCTCGCGTTCGCTGGCCGTCGGCGGCACCGCGATCGTCAAGGCCCTCGACAAGATCATCGCCAAGGGCAAGAAGATCGCCGCGCACCTGATGGAAGCCGCCGAGTCCGACGTCGAGTACGACCGCGGCGTCTACAAGGTGGCGGGCACCGACAAGCAGAAGCTCTTCGGCGAGGTGGCGTTCGCGGCCTACGTGCCGCACAACTACCCGCACGACAAGCTCGAGCCGGGCCTCAACGAGAACGCGTTCTACGATCCGTCGAACTTCACCTTCCCGGCCGGCACCTACGTGTGCGAGGTCGAGGTCGACCAGGACACCGGCGTGGTGAAGGTGGACCGCTTCACCGCGGTCGACGACTTCGGCAAGATCGTCAACCCGATGATCGTCGAGGGCCAGGTGCACGGCGGCCTCACGCAGGGCATCGGGCAGGCGCTGGTCGAGGGCTGCCACTACGACGCCACCGGGCAGCTGGTGACGGGGTCCTTCATGGACTACGCCATCCCGCGCGCGGACGCCGTGCCCTCGTACGCGGGCGACACCCGCGCGACGCCGTGCACCCACAACCCGCTGGGCGTGAAGGGCTGCGGCGAGGCGGGCGCGATCGGTGCGCCCGCGGCGCTGATGAACGCCATCACCGACGCCCTCGGCGTGCGCGACGTGCCGATGCCGGCCACGCCGCAGACGGTCTGGAAGATCCTGCAGCAGAAGAAAAAAGCAGCCTAAGGAGAACCTCATGTACGCATTCAAGTACCACCGCGTTTCCAGCGTCGCAGACGCCGCGGCGCTCGTCGCGAAGAACGGCGAGGCCAAGCTCCTCGCGGGCGGCCAGAGCCTCGTGCAGGCGATGAAGCTGCGCCTCGCCGGCCCGAGCGACCTCGTCGACCTCGGCAATGTCGCCGACATGAAGGGCATCAAGTCCGACGGCAAGGTCGTCACCATCGGCGCGATGACGCGCCACGCCGAAGTCGCCGGCTCCGCCGACGTGAAGAAGGCGATCCCCGCGCTCGCCGCGCTCGCCTCGATGATCGGCGACCGGCAGGTGCGCAACATGGGCACGCTCGGCGGCGCGGTCGCCAACAGCGACCCGGCGGCCGACTACCCGGCGGCGGTGCTCGGCCTGGGCGCCACGATCACCACCAACAAGGGCAAGCACGAGGCCGACAAGTTCTTCAAGGGCCTCTACGAGACCGCGCTCGGCGCGGGCGAGATCATCACCTCGATCTCGTTCCAGGTCCCCAAGCGCGCCGCGTACATGAAGTTCAAGAACCCGGCCTCGCGCTTCGCGATCGTCGGCGTGCTGGTCGCCGACTTCGGCGGCAGCGTGCGCGTCGCCGTCACCGGCGCGGGCCCCTGCGCGTTCCGGCAGGCGGACATGGAGAAGGCGCTCGCGGCGAAGTTCGACCCCGCGTCGATCGCCGGCGTGAAGGTGAGCGACAAGGGCCTGAACTCGGACCTGCACGCCTCGGCCGAGTACCGCGCCCACCTGATCGGGGTGATGGCCAAGCGTGCGGTCGAAGCGGCCCTGAAGTAAACTGCAGGGCTTGAAGCAGCAAGGCCCGCTACGGCGGGCCTTGCGTTGTCTGGAGTCCCCACGATGACGAACCTGCGCCCCCTCGCCGCCGCACTGCTCGTCGCCTTCGCGACGGCGACGGCGCACGCCAACGAAATCGTCGCGTTCGACGACGCCAATGCCGCGCGCCCGCAGGCGCCGGTCGTCCCGGCCATGCTCACCGCCGCCGTGTCGGCGCCCGCCGCGGCGCTCGACCGCATGCCCGAGGTGGTGGAGCGCGCGCTCGGCCTGATCGGCATCCGCTACAAGCGCGGCGCCGCGAGCATCGAGGCCGGCTTCGACTGCTCGGGCCTGGTCGCCTACGTGTTCGACGCGGTGATGGGCCTGACGCTTCCGCGCACCACCTACGAGATTGCCCGCCTCGGCACCGACGTGGCCAAGGGCGACCTGCAACCGGGCGACCTGGTGTTCTTCAACACCATGCGCCGCTCGTTCTCGCACGTCGGCATCTACCTCGGCGACAACAAGTTCGTGCACGCCCCGCGCACCGGCTACAAGGTGCGCATCGAGGACATGACCGGTCCCTACTGGACCGCGCGCTTCAATGGCGCGCGGCGGATCGAAACCGCACAGAAGTAGCGGGCAGGGCTCAGCGCCCGGCCTTCGACTCCAGCAGGCTCACCAGCGAGCAATCCGGATCAGTGTCGCGTTGCAATCGCGATCGACGCCCGCCCTTCGCGCGAGCGCAGTCGCTTCAGGAAAGGAATGCGAGCGCCTGTGCGGGAGTCGCGATGCGGATGGCGCGGAAGGCGCCGAGCGCGCGCAGGTCCTTGTCGCCGGAGACGATGAGGTGGGCGCGTGCGGCGATGGCGCAGGCGATGACGGCGTCGTCGTCGGGGTCGCGCGAGACGGGTTCGGGCAAGGGGCGCGGGCGCACGAGGCGCGCGAGGGACTGGTACTCGGCAATCAGCACGGGAACGCTCTTGCCGGTGGCGCGCACGGCGCGGGCGAGCTTGCGCCGTGGAAGGACATCCGCGAGCTCGGCCAGGAGCGAGGCGCTGGTGTAGAGCGAGATCGCGCCGGTATCGAGCCGCTCGAAGAGCCGGTGCGGGGCGCCGCGCCACAGGAGCGCGGAGACGACGATATTGGTGTCAGCGACGGCGCGCAGCACTGCGAGTCGAGCGCCTGGCCTTGCGAACGGCGTCGATCTCGGCCTGGAGCGCGTCTTCGGCCATCGGCGGCACGCCGGCGGCGGCGACGCGATCGGCGTTCTCGAGGAACTTCTCCAGGGCGGCCTTTCGCCGGGTCGCCTGCCGAATGAGCAAGCGCACCGCCTGCGGGCTGAGGAGCCCTGCCTTGCGCGCATCGCGAGCGAGGCGCGCGGAGAGCGTCACGCGAAGTTCGGTCATGCGCCGTCCTCCTCGCGCGCGGCTTGGGCGAGCAAGAATTCGAGCGCTTCCATGGCGGTTGGAGGAGTCACGCCAAGGATCTTACGCACCAGTGCCCGGATCCACAACCGCGGCCGGCGCAGGGTGGGCGCCGACGGCGCGACCCCGCGCTATCTCGCCGCCTTCGACTCCAGCAGCCTCACCAGCGCGAACAGCGCGCGGCTCACCGGCGTCGCCACGCCGAGCGATTCTCCCGCGCGCATCACGTAGCCGTTCAGGTGGTCGATCTCGGTGCGCTTGCCGCGCGCGAGGTCCTGCGCGGTCGAGGAGTACTGCGCCGGCATCGCGCCGGCGATCTTCATCACGCGCTCGAGGGTGTCGGCGGGCATGACCACGCCTTTCGCCTTCGCCACCGCGAGGGTCTCGGCGATGACGTCGCGCATGGTCTCGGGGATGCCGGCGCCCTTCACCATCTCGCCGTAGGGCAGCTGCGCGATCGCCGAGATGGCGTTGTAGGCGCAATTGACGACGAGCTTCATCCACAGTTCGGCGGCGACGTTGTCGGACACCACCACCGGCACGCCGGCGGGCTCGAAGAGCGCCTTCAGGTGCGCGAGCATCACGGGCGTGACCTTGCTATCCATGGCGCCGATCACGAGGTCGCCGCGGCCGTGGTGCTTCAGGTGTCCGGGGCCGGCCATCTCGGTGGCGACGTAGACCACCGCGGGGATCACCGGGTTCGGCACGCGCGCCTGGATGCGCTCGGTGTTGTCGACGCCGTTCTGCAGGTTGACGACGATCGCACCGGGCGCGAGGTGCGGCGCGATCTGCGCGGCCGCGGCCTCGGTGTCGGTGGACTTCACGCAGAAGAGCACGAGGCTCGCACCCTTCACGCCCGAGGGCTCGGTGTCGGCCTTCACCTTCACGCGCTCGTCGAAGGTCTTCGCCTCGAAGCGCAGGCCCTCGCGGCGGAATGCTTCGACGTGCGCCGGCCGGCCGATCAAGGTCACCTCGTGCCCCGCGCGCGCGAGCAGGCCGCCGAAATAGCAGCCGACCGCGCCCGCCCCCAGTACCGCTACCGTTTCTCCTTGCATGGCGCGATTTTCCCACGGCGATGCACAATGCGGCATGCGCATCACTCATCCGCTGGCCACCGCAGCCGTCCTCCTCGCCCTCGCGCCGTCCGCGCACGCCACGTCTCCGGTGGACAAGGCGAGCTGCACCTTCAAGGGCAAGAAGCTCTACGGCAAGATCCAGGTCGTCACGTCCTTTCCCGATATCAAGGTTCAGGTCGTCACCTCCTTCCCCGACCTCAAGGTGCAGAACGTCACCTCGTTCCCCGACAAGTGCGGCAAGTGGCAGATCGTCACGTCGTTTCCGGATACGAAGATCCAGTACGTCACCTCGTTCCCGGACGTGAAGATCCAGTACGTGGATTCCTTCCCGGGGGTGCCGTGAACCACGCCGTGAGCCCAGCGACGGCGCCGCGCTTCGACGCGACCCTGCGCGAGGCGCTGCGCCAGCGCCTGCCCGCGCTCGGCGGCCACGTGGTGCCGGAGGCCGACAAACTGAAGCGCGCCGCGGTGTGCCTGATCGTCGCCGACGACGGCGCGGGCGCGGCCTCGGTGGTGCTGACGCTGCGCCCCAACCACCTCAACCGGCACGCCAATCAGTTCGCGCTGCCGGGCGGGCGCATCGACAAGGGCGAGACCGCGCTCGAGGCGGCGCTGCGCGAATGCCGCGAGGAGGTCGCGCTCGACCTGCCCGGCGACGCCATCATCGGCCGGCTGGACGACTTCCCCACGCGCTCGGGCTACCTGATCACGCCGTTCGTGGCGTGGATGCCCGAGGGCGCGACCATGACGCCGAACCCGGACGAGGTCGCCGAGATCTTCCGCGTGCCCTTCGCCGAGTTCTGCAAGCCGGGGTCGCCCGAGTTCGTGTCGATCCCGGAGTCCGACCGGCCGGTGATCCGCTACCCGATGCTTGGCACGCGGATCCACGCCCCCACCGCGGCGATGGCCTACCAGTTCATCGAGTGCGCGGTGCACGGCCGCATCACGCCCGTGGCGCACCTCGAGCAGCCGACCTGGGCCTGGCGCTAGCGGCGCCCCGAAGCGCCGAATTGGGCCCGCAAAGGGCCCGAGTTCCCCGGACCGTCCGCCGAACGACGGGAGAACAATGTCCCCTGCACCTTCACGCGACAGGGGAAGAACCGTGCGTCTATCCGACTTTTCGCTTGGCGCCCGGCTCGCCGCCGGCTTCGCCGTCGTGCTGCTGCTCGGCCTCGTCGATGCCGTGATCGCCGTGGTGCGCCTGGGCGACACCGCCGCCGACGTGAACCACCTCGCGTCGTCCGCAATGCAGAACGTGCGCACGCTCGAGGACTGGGCTTCGAACACGCGGCAGAACGCGATCCGCGCGCGCGCCGTGGCGCTCAGCACCGAGCCCGCGGTGACGGCGCAGTTCGCGCCGCAGATCGCCGCCACGACCAGCCTGATCTCCACGCTGCAGTCACGCGTCGAGACCGGGCTGTCGGCCAGGGAATCGCGCGAACTCTTCGCCGAGATCGGCCGCAACCGGACCGCCTACCTGGAGTCGCGCTCGCAGGCGCTGAAGCTGAAGGAAGCCGGCAAGCGCGACGACGCGATCGCCATGGTGCAGTCCGACATGGGGCCCAAGCTCGACCGCTACCTCGCCTCGATCGGCCGGCTGGTGGACGTGGAGCGCGCCAGCATCGACACCGTCGCGCGCGGCGTCGGTTCGCGTGCCTCGGGCGCGCGCTCGGTGATCCTCGCCATCGCGCTCGCCGCGCTGGCGCTGGGCGCCCTGATCGCGTGGACGCTGACCCGCAGCCTGACGCGGCCGCTGAAGTCGCTGGTCGGCGCCGCGCGCCGTGTCGCCGAGGGCGACCTGCGCCAGACGATGGTCGCCGACGGCCACGACGAAGTCGCCGAGGTCTCGCGCTCGATCGGCGAGATGCAGGCGCAACTGAAGGAACTGATCGGCCGCATCCGCGCCGATGCCGAATCGGTGACCGCCACCGCCGGCACCCTGTCGAACTCGGTCGACGAAGTCTCGGCCGCCTCGCAGATGCAGTCCGAGGCGGTGTCCTCCACCGCGGCGGCGGTCGAGGAGATGACCGTCAGCATCGGCCAGATCGCCGAGAGCGCGCGGCTCGCCCACGAAGTGGTGCAGGCCACCGCGCAGGTCTCCAGCGAAGGGCAGGAGCACGGCACGCGCGTCGCGCGCGAGATCGAGCAGATCGACCAGCCCGTGGGCAGCTTCGCCGAGCAGATGCAGGCGCTGGAGCGGCAGACCTCCGACATCGACACCGTGATCCGCCTGATCCGCGAGATCGCGGAGCAGACCAACCTGCTCGCGCTGAACGCCGCCATCGAGGCGGCGCGCGCCGGCGAGCAGGGCCGCGGCTTCTCGGTGGTGGCCGACGAGGTGAGGAAGCTCGC
>Ga0172373_10006729_pt1 | contig 15202 bp, 7 predicted proteins | sample Lak10m_2_FD_114546 | JGI IMG/M metagenome (GOLD analysis project Ga0172373, IMG submission 114546) | Freshwater microbial communities from Kabuno Bay, South-Kivu, Congo - kab_092012_10m | ecosystem: Environmental > Aquatic > Freshwater > Lake | place: Democratic Republic of the Congo: South-Kivu...
CCCAGATTGTTGTGCGCCTCGGCATCATCAGGCATAAGCTCCGTTGCTTTTTGCACGGCAGTCAGGGCGTCTTTGCCCTGCGCCCAGAGGGAAGTCCCCAACGCTTTCCAGGCAAGCCCGGAATCCGGATACCGTTCAACCAGCCGGCGCGCACGGGCTTCCATTTCCAGATAGCACGCGGCATTGAACAGGTCGACGAGCTGCTTTACTTCGGCGGGCGCCGCAGTTTCGCCCGTCGTGCCGCCATCTTGGGCGGCAGCCTCCTGTAACCGTCTCTCCTGATGATGGGCGCGAGCCTGTTGGAGAGGCTGATCAATAGTCGAAGTGGCTGCTTGCTGCTGCGATTCATTCATGAATTCTGCTTGACTCCTGCACCAGTGCGTCCACATGCCGCGCAGCGCTGCTTCGAAATGACGGGAAAAACGGGCGGCGTCGAAGAGGGGCGATGCCAGCGCCCGCTGCCGCAGTCCCTTGCGCAAGGTCGCCAGGCATTGCAGGTCGCCGGCATGCGATACCGCAACGGCAAGGTAGGCGTCGGCATCGGCGGCGATCCATTCGGATAGCCCGAGATTCATCAGCATTCCGACACCCTGGCGGGACAGAAAGCGCTCTCCCGTCAAGGTCAGCACTGGCACGCCCATCCACAGGCCTTCCGCGGTGGTGGTGCCGCCCGGGTAAGGAAACGGGTCGAGGGCGATATCGACCCGGTGATAGGCCGACAGGTAGGCTGAACGCGGGGATGCGCCTTCCAAGATCAGCCGGTCTGCGTCGATATTGTGGGCGGCGAAACGGCTAAGCGCGCCGTGCCGCATCGTCGCTTCACCCAGTTGCCGGGTCTTAAGGAACAAGCGGCTCCCCGGCACCGCCCGCAATATCCGCGCCCACAGTGCTACCACGGCATCGTTCATTTTGGTCAGGTTGTTGAAACAGCCGAAGGTGATGTAGCCGTTGGCGAGCGCGGGAAGCGGTGCGACCTGCAGGTCCACATCCGGCGCGGTGAAGCACAGCCGGGTTTCCGGCAGGCGCCAGATTTTTTCGGTGAACTGGGCTTCTTCGGCTTCGGGCACGGTCCATGGGTCGGCGATGAGGTAGTCGATGGCGGCAACCCCGGTGGTGGCGAAATAGCCCAGCCAGCTCGCCTGCACCGGGGCGGGCTTCCAGGCGAACATGGACAGGCGGTTGTACGCGGTATGCCCCGAGAGGTCGATCAGGATATCAACCCCGTCGTCGCCTATCCGACGGGCGAGGCTCTCGTCGGAAAGCCCCACCGCCGAGTGCCAGCCGTTACAGCAGGCCTTGATCCGTTCGGTCAGGGCATCGGTGCGAAAATGACAGGGGTAGGCAATGAGTTCCAGCCGGCCGGAGGCGCCGGCCGCCAGCGCCGCCAGCATGCCTTCGACAAAAAAGCCTACCGGGTGCTCGCACAAATCCCCGGACACCAAGCCGACACGCAGGCATCGGTCCGGTTCGGGAACGTTGCGCCAGTGCGCATGCGGGCGGGCTTGCCGCGCCACCAGATCGCCAAAGTGCCGGGCTTCGGCCAGCAACGTCGTTGCAGGCCGGTTCGACAGGTAGTTGTGAATGAAAAGCAGGTTGCTGTGCGCTTTGGTGTAATCGGGTTCGATCTCCAGCACCCGGCGATAGCATGCCACCGCGTCATCGAGTTGCCCGAGGTCTTGCAGGGCAGCGCCCAGATTATTGCGCGCCAAAACGCAATCCGGTTTGATCTCCAGCGCCCGGCGATAGCTCGCCACCGCGTTACCGAGCTGCCCAAGCTCTTTCAGGGCAGCGCCCAGGTTGCTGTGCGCCTCGGCATAATCGGGATCGATCTGCAGCGCCCGGCGATAGCTCGCCACCGCCGCTTCGAGCTGCCCCAGATCCTTCAGGGCATTGCCCAGGTTGTTGTGCGCCTTGGTGTAGTCCGGATCGATCTCCAGCGCTCGGAGGCAACTTGCCATCGAGGCGTCAAGATGCCCGAGATCCCGCAGCGCATTGCCCAGGTTGTTGTGCGCCTCGGCATCATCGGGCATCAGCTCCGTTGTTTTCTTCAAAGCGGGCAGGGCGTCCTTATTTTGCGCACCAAGGGAAGCGCCCAGCGCCTTCCAGGCAAACCCGGAATCCGGATACTGTTCAATCAGCACGCGCGCTCGGGTTTCCAGTTCGACATAGCGCCCGGCATGGAACAGGTCGACAAGCTGCTGCACGTCGGCGGGAGCCGGCGCCCCGCCGTTCGGCGCGGCAGCCTTGGCTCTCTGCCACAGGGCTTGCGCCGCCGGGGTGTCGAGCCCGCGCTGCATGGCGGTCTGGAGCATGTTCAGCGCCTCTTTGGCCTGACCGGTCGCCAATAGCGCTTCGGCACAGGACAGCGCGTACTGTCCCTGGGACGGATCGATCGCCAGCGCGGCCTCCAGGTAGGGCAGCCCGGCCGCGGCTTGCCCCAACTGCGCCGCCAGCACTCCGAGATTGTGATTCGCGTCAGGGTGATCCGGCCGGGCCTGCAGGATGGCCCTGTAGAGCTGCTCCGCCTCCTGTAACCGTCCCGCTCGATGATGCGCGATGGCTTGTTGCAAGACGATGTCCAGCGGCGGGGCTTGGGGAAAAGTGGCGGTCATGGTCAATACAGCGCGAGGGGGGTGGAAACGTCGGATTTGAGAAGCTTAGCCCGCTTTCTGAATCCAGAACTGGTACATGCCAATAAATATATCGGGGTTTTCGCTCTCGAAAATCTGCCACTGGCCAAGATTCGTGGCGGCGCAATCGTCAGGGAAACGCAGCCTGTACGCCCGCAAAACCTCGGCGCCGATGTCAAACCCCAGAAATGCCAGATTGTGCTCCCTGAGAAACGCGTCGATGTCGGTAAGCGTCATGCGATGTTCCTGAACGTGGAAAAGCAGATCGCGGCAGGTGCTGGTGCTGAAGAAATCCGCGGATCTTATTGTGGTTCCGAAGTCCGCGCTTTTGTCCAAATCCATCAATTGCTGCCGGCACCGCCGGATTTCATGGGGCGTCGTCCCATAACCCTCCTCGGCAATCAGATCCCGTATCCGAACGATGTTCCGCCGCGCCACTTTGCTATAGAAGCCGAGCCTCATGAATCCGCCGGGGCGAAGCAGAGACAGAAGCACCTGCCAGCCAGTCCAGGGGGAAGCAAGGTGGTGCAATACCCCGGCAGCCTCGATAACGTCGAAGCTGCGGCCTAGCGAACCCAGCTGCAGCAGGTCGGCCTGGGCGTACTCAATCGAGGTCAAACCCCGTTCTTGCGTTTTCCGTTTGGCGTAACAAAGACTGTCCAGGCTTAAATCGACTGCCAGCACTCGGGCATCCCGCAATTGTTGTGCGGTTTCAATTGAATGCTGGCCGGTGCCGCAACCGGCAATAAGGACGTCAATGCTGCCGCTCTTGCCGTGACGCTTGAAATTAGCCAAGGGAAACTTCAGGCACATTAGTCCGAGAATACTCTCCGCCTTCCCCGCGGGAGCCACCTTGATCCAACGCGGGTAAGGATTTTCCTGGTATTGATTCTGAACCCGCAGTGACACCTCATCATCTATGCCGGTCAACCGGGGGATGGTGGCGCGTATTTGTCGCTCTTCCTCCGGCTCGCGTATCTGTTGCGTCAGCACAGCCGCAATTTCCTCCGGCCATTGACGACCCAGGAGCCCGTTCGCATGTGGAAGGGAGCAAAGCGGGAAATAGGCTGCCACCGCTACCGGCCAGAGGACTGGCACCCGAGTATTGGCTTGCAGCGCCGCGACCAATGAGTCCCGCAAATCGCCCGCTTTCCGGATTTCGTCATCGGTATACGAAAACGCGTATTCATTGATGAAACATTGACGCGCCAATCCGCCGTAGAAACGCAAAACCGAGCCAAGCCCGCCGCCTGAAGCCGTTGGACCGGTGGCTGCCTCGATCAGGGTATGCCGCGCCAGTGTCAGAAAATGCTCCATCTCGATGTCGCAGACGGATGTCGCATCGAGCAGGGCGCACAGCAATGTATCGGCCGCAATCGCAGTGAGGCCGTTTGATCCAAATAAATCCGGCGCCGACAGCCGCCGAGGCCAGGCATTGGTTGCCCGTGCTACGCATTTCCCGATGTCCGGATCGAGCTTGACGAGGTCGGTGCAAACCCGGGCTAATTCGCCTGGCCGTCCCCAAGGCTCGGTCAGGGCGCGAACCATGGCTGCCCGAATCTCGCTGTCGTTTTGCGTGAGGCGCAGGCTGTTGACGCAGTCGATAAAAATCCTCTTGGCACTCGACGTTTCTTGGATTTCCAGGGACCGTTTGATCTCGTTCAACGCCATTACCGGTTTGCCTTGCGCATTGAGCAGCAAGGCGAGGTTGTTGTGCGCGTCGGCGAAGGCCGGCTTGATCTCCAGCGCCCGGCGGTGGCTCGCCGCCGCGTTATCGAACTGCCCGAGTTTGCCCAGAGCATTGCCCAGGTTGTTATGCGCGTCGGCGAAATCCGGTTTGATCTCCAGCGCGCGGCGATAGCTGGCTACCGCGTCGTCGATCTGCCCGAGATCCTGCAGGGCATTGCCCAGGTTGTTGTGCGCCACGGTGTAATCGGGCCTGATCTCCAGCGCCCGGCGATAGCTCCCTACGGCGCTGTCGAACTGCCCGAGACCCTGCAAGGCAACGCCCAGGTTGTAGTGCGAATCGGCATCCTTAGGCAAGAGCTCCGCCGCCTTGCGCAAAGTAGTCAGGGCGTCCTTGCCCTGGGCATAAAGGGAGGCGCTCAATCCCTTCCAGGCAAGCCCGGAATCCGGATGCTGTTCGACCAGCAAGCGCGCTAGGCTTTCCATTTCCACATAGCGACCGGAATTGAACAGGGTTGCGAGCCGGCTCGTTTCAGCTTCTGCCGGCGATTCGCCCGCTGCAATGGCGTTCTGCGTCGCAGCGGCGGCTCTCTGCCGCAGGGAATGTGCCGGCGGCGTATCGAGTCCGCGCTGCATGGCGCGCTGCAGGATGCGCAGCGCCTCGTTCGCCTGGCCCGTCGCCAACAGCGTCTCGGCATAGGACAGCGCGTACTGTCCATGCGATGGATCGATCGCCAGCGCGGTTTTCAGGTAAGACAGCCCCGCCGCGTATTGCCCCAGTTGCGCCGCAAGCACCCCCAGATTGTGATTCGCATCAGGTTGATCCGGCTGGGTCTGCAAAATGGCGCGGTAGAGCTGTTCCGCCTCCCGCAGCTGTCCCGCTTGCTGATGCGCGATGGCCTGTTGCAAGGCGGCGTCGAGCGGCAAGGTTCGGGGGACGCGGGTGGTCATGCAAATCGGGGGGCTAGAAACCGTGTTAGAAATCGGGCACCGACAAGGACCGCGCCAGGGTGCACAATTCCTGCATCTGGCTGTCTTCGATGCCGTGGGCTTGCAGCGCTTTCACCGTATGCATGAGGTAGTCGATGCCCGGTCCCGCCTTGCCGCGGCTGTTGAGCAGGGTGAGGACGATGGCGGCCGGGGGCATGCGGCCGGCATAGGCGGGCATGTTGCGGTTGATGATGAAGGCGATGGCGCGGAATCGCGTCTCGCCGTCGCCGACCTTGAGCCAGCGCGGCACATAGGCGCCCATCATCATCTCGCGCCGCCAGATCAGCTTCAATTCGCTTTCGAGGTGCTCCTCGGCGATGCGGTAGGCGACGCCGCAACAGCGTCCGCCATGGTCCAGGCCCAGCACCAGTCCGGGTTTGTCCAGGGTGCCGCGGTTGATGCGCGACCACAGGCAGAAGCTGCGATGGTAGCCGTAGGCGGTGACCACGCGCTTTTCCTCATACGGGAACAGCGGGTTCCATACCAGCGAGCCGTAGCCGAACACCCAGCAGGGCTCGCCGGTTTCGCGCGACTCCAGTATCTGCCACAGCGACTCTTCCAACTCGGCCGCGGAGAGCAGATGCGGGCCGAGCGGCGTCTGCGCCAGTTCCTCGCGAATGCGGTCCTGTTCGAGGTCGGCGCGGGTGAGGCTCATGCAAAGTTATGACTACGCCGCGCGGGCAGCCTGCTTCGCCGGTGCGTTGAACTTTGCCAGCAATTCCGTGCGCTGTTGTTGCGCCAGCTTGAGATGGCGCATTTTGACGTGGCCGTAGCCGCGGATCGACTCAGGAATGCTGGCGATCTCGACCGCGAGTGCGTGGTTCGCGGGGGTGAGATTCTGCAGCAGCGCTTCCACGGTAGAAGCGTACTCGGTGATCAGCGCGCGCTCGGTGCGGCGCTCCTCGGTGCGGCCGAAGAGGTCGAAGGCCGTGCCGCGCAGGCCCTTGAATTTCGCGAGCAGCCCGAGCGCGCCGAGCATCCACGGGCCGAACCTGGATTTCGTCGCTTCGCCCGTTGCCGGGTCGGGCTTGTTCAGCAGCGGCGGCGCCATGTGAAACACCACCTTGTAGTCGCCTTCGAACATGCCCGCGATCTTCTGCATGAACGCCGGGTCCGAGTGCAGGCGCGCGACCTCGTACTCGTCCTTGTAGGCCATGAGCTTGGCGTAGTAGCGCGCCACGGCTTCGGTGAGTTTACTGCCGCTTGCCTTTTCCGCTTCGACCCGCCGCACCTTGTCCACCAGTTCCCTGTAGCGCGCGGCATACGCGGCGTCCTGATAGGCGCTGAGCAATTCCACCCGGCGCGTCACCAGCTCGTCCAAATTGCGCGACTGGTGCTGCTCGATGGGAATGACCTCGGCCGGGGCGGCGATTTTTTCCACGCGCGCGAGATCGACCGCGGCGCGCCGGCCCCAGACGAAGCTCTTCAGGTTGAATTCGACCGCGACGCCGTTGAGTTCGATCGCTTTCTCCACCGCCGCGGCGGAGACCGGCACCCAGCCTTTTTGCAGGGCGTAGCCGAGCATGAACATGTTGGTGGCGATGGAATCGCCCATCAGACTGGTGGAGATGCCGCCAGCGGCAATGAAATCCACATTGCCTTTGCCGCAGGCTTCGACGATGTCGTGCTGCAGGTTGCCGCCGGGGAGCTGCCAGTTGGGGTTGCGCACGAAATCCGCGGTCGGCGCGGTGGTGGCGTTGATCACGGCGCGCGTCTTCGGTTCGCTCATTTTCGCCAGCGCGTCGGGGCTGGCCGCGACCACCAGGTCGCAGCCGATCGCGAGGCTCGCGTCGCCGGTGCCGATGCGCGCGGCGTGCAGGTCTTCGGGTGCGTTCGCGATGCGCACATGCGACATCACCGGGCCGCCTTTTTGCGCGAGGCCGGACATGTCGAGCACGGAGACGCCCTTGCCTTCGAGGTGCGCGGCCATCGCCAGGATCTGGCCGATGGTGACCACGCCGGTGCCGCCGATGCCGGTCACGAGCACGCCGTAGGCGCGGTCTATGGCGGCGGGCGCGGGCTCGGGCAGCGCCGGGAAATCGTCTGCCGTCTTCGCCAGACCCGCCTTGCCCTTTTTCAGCGTGCCGCCCTCGACCGTGACGAAGCTCGGGCAGAATCCCTTGACGCAGGAATAATCCTTGTTGCAGGTGGACTGGTTGATCGCGCGCTTGCGGCCGTATTCGGTCTCCAGCGGCTCCACCGACAGGCAGTTGGACTTGTCCGAGCAGTCGCCGCAGCCCTCGCACACCATCTCGTTGATCACGACGCGCTTGGCCGGATCGGGAAAGGCGCCGCGCTTGCGCCGGCGGCGTTTTTCCGAGGCGCAGGTCTGGTCGTAGATGATTGCCGACACGCCCGGCGTGTCGCGCAGCTCGCGCTGCACGAGGTCGAGTTCGTCGCGGTGGCGCACGCTCACGCCCGGCGCCCAGTTGATGGTCGCGGGATATTTTTCCGGCTCGTCGGTGACGATGACGATGGGGTTCACGCCTTCGGCGGCGATCTGGCGCGAGATCGTCGCCGGATCGAGCGGGCCGTCGTGCTTCTGCCCGCCGGTCATGGCCACGGCGTCGTTGAACAGGATCTTGTAGGTCATGCTGACCTTGGCCGCGCAGGCGGCGCGGATCGCCATCAGCCCGGAGTGGTAATAGGTACCGTCGCCGAGGTTGGCAAAGATATGTTTGGTGTTGGTGAACGGCGCCTGGCCGATCCAGGGCGCGCCTTCGCCGCCCATGTGGGTGAAGGTCGAAGTCTTGCGGTCCATCCACACCGCCATGAAGTGGCAGCCGATGCCGGCGGTGGCGCGGCTGCCCTCGGGCACGCGGGTGGAGGTGTTATGCGGGCAGCCGGAGCAGAAGTAGGGCTGGCGCAGGGTCACGACCTGCGGCCGCGCGAGGGCTTTCTCCTTGAACGCGAGAAACGCCAGGCGCTCGCGGTAGCGCCCGCCCAGTTGCGTGTCCATGCCGAGTTTTGCGAGGCGGCCGGCGATCACCTTGGCGATCATCGCCGGCGACAGCTCGTAGCTTGCCGGCAGCAGCCAGGTGCCGGCGGGCTGGCCGGCGGAATGGCTCCATTCGCCGTTGTCGTCGAACTTGCCCACCACCCGCGGCGGTCGCATTTTACTCAAGGCATCGGCGCGCCATTCGTACAACTCTTCCTTGATCTGGTATTCGATTAGCTGGCGCTTCTCTTCCACCACCAGGACTTCTTCCAGGCCTTGCGCGAATTTGCGCGCGCCCTGCGGCTCCAGCGGCCAGCTCATCGCCACCTTGTACAGACGGATGCCCAGGTCGCGCGCCGCGGCCTCGTCGATTCCCAGGTCGGCGAGCGCCTGCATCGTGTCGCCGTAGGACTTGCCGGTGGTGATGATCCCGAGGCGTGCGCGCGGGGAATCCCAGACGATGCGGTCCAGGCCGTTGGCGCGCACGTAGGCGAGCGCGGCATAGACCTTGTAGTCGAGCAGGCGCGCCTCCTGCTCGAGGATGCCGTCGGGCCAGCGGATGCCGAGGCCCCCCGGCGGTAGCGCGAAATCCGCCGGAATCCGCACCTGCACCCGATGCGGATCGATGGTCACCGAGGCGCCCGATTCGATCACGTCGGTGACGCATTTGAAGCCGACCCAGAGGCTGGCGTAGCGCGACAGCGCGAAGCCGTGCAGGCCATAATCGAGATACTCCTGCACGCTCGCCGGATTGAGCACCGGGATGCAGCAGGCCTTGAGGATGTGTTCGCTCTGGTGCGCCAGCGTCGAGGACTTGGCCGCGTGATCGTCGCCGGCGAGCACCAGCACACCGCCGTATTTGGAAGTGCCGGCCGCGTTGGCGTGCTTGAACACGTCGCCGCAGCGGTCGACGCCCGGGCCCTTGCCGTACCACATGGCGAACACGCCGTCGTACTTGGCGTCGCCGAACAGGTTGACCTGCTGCGTGCCCCAGATCGAGGTCGCGGCCAGGTCTTCGTTGACGCCGGGATGAAACTTGATGTGGTGGGCTTCGAGGTGCTTTTCCGCGCCGTGCATCCCCTGATCGATCCCGCCCAGAGGCGATCCGCGGTAGCCGGAGATGAAGCCCGCGGTATTGAGCCCCGCGGCGAGGTCGCGCTCCCGCTGCATCATGGGCAGGCGCACCAGCGCCTGGGTGCCGGTGAGGAATACGCGGCCGGAAGCGAGCGTGTACTTGTCGTCCAGCGTGACTTCTTGAAACCGGGCTGGGCCGTTCATGGGTGATCTCCTTGCCGATGCACCGATTGCCGCAGGATGCGGAGCGGCGCAATTTTTTGAAAGATAGTATAAGCCGTGAGGTCGGAAATATCTTGCCTTTTCGTGCCTCGATAGTGGACGATTGCAGCCTTCGATCGGCTTTGGTGAATCCCATTTTTTCTTGAGCGAAAGCATCCAGCATGAACACGTCCCAAGTCATCATCCAGTATCTGGCCGCCGCGGGCATCCGGCACATCTTCGGCTATCCGGGCGATCCTTCGGTCGAATTTCTGGAGGCGGCGCGGCGCGAAGGCATGCGCTTCGTGCTCGGCACGCGCGAAGGCACCGCCGGCCTGATGGCCGAGGCCTGCGGCCAGCTCACCGGCCGGCCCGGCGTGTGCCTGTCGACGCTGGGGCCGGGCTCGACCAACCTCGTCAACGCGGTCGCGGGCGCATATCTCGACCGCGTTCCGATGCTGGCGATTTCCGGCCAGATCGAGCGCAAGCGCGAGCCCTATTTCACCCATCAGGTGGTCGATCACAACCGCCTGTTCTCGCCGATCAGCAAATGGGTGACGGCGCTGCAGCCGGACACCGTCGCCACGGTCATGCGCAAGGCGCTGCGCATCGCATGCGCCGAGCGCCCGGGCCCGGTCCACATTACTGCTGCGGGCGACGTGGTCGGGGCGGAGGCGACGGACAGGGAAATCGGACTGCCGCCCATGCGCGCGCTGCGCACGCCGCAACTATTTTCGACCGGCGCAGCGGAAGCCGACCCGGTGAAGCGCCTGAAATCGGCGCGTCGGCCGGCGATCCTGGCGGGCATTTCCGCGGCGCGGAGCGGCGCGAGCACGTCGCTCGTGCGCCTTGCGGAAACCATCGGCGCGCCGGTGGTGGTGGCGCCGATGGCCAAGGGGGTGATGCCCGAGGATCATCCCTTGTATGCGGGCACGCTCGACATGGCGTGCAACAAATTCGTCTGGGATTTCTTGAAGGGCGCCGATCTGCTGCTGGCCGTCGGCTTCGATGCGGTCGAGCTGGTCAAGCCGTGGACGCTCTCCATGCCGATCGTTCACATCGACACCATCCCGAACACCGACCAGATCTATCGGGCCGAGCTGGAGATCGTCGGCGACATCCCGGGCATACTCGATGCGATCGCGGCCGCGAGCGGCAGCCTCGAGCGCTGGAGCGCAGCCGAGGTCGCGGCGCACCGCGCACGGCTGAAGGCGCTCTATTACGCGGGGCGGGTGAACGCGCGCCTGAACCCGACCGACGTGGTCGATGCCGTGCGGTCCGTGATGCCGCGCGACACCATCGTTTCGACCGATGTGGGATCGCACAAGATGCTGGTCGGCCAGGGGTGGACGACCTACGCGCCGCGCGCGCTGCTGATGACCAACGGCCTGTCCTCGATGGGATTTTCGCTGCCCGCGGCGATCGCGGCCAAGCTGGTGCATCCGGACCGGCCGGTGGTCTGCTTCGTCGGCGACGGCGGGCTGGCGATGGTGCAAGGCGAGCTCCGGGTCGCGGCCAGCCTGAAGATCGATCCCATCGTCGTCGTCTTCTGCGACAACAGCCTGAACCGCATCGAGCTGAAGCAGATCGCGCGCCAGTATCCGAGCTGGGGAACCGTGATCGAGCCGACCGACATCGCCATGCTCGCGCGCGCCATGGGCTGCGACGGCGTCGAGGTCGACAGCGCCAAGGCGCTCGAAAGCGTGCTCGCCGGCGCGCGCGCCAGGGACCGGCCCCTGGTCATCGGCGCGAAGATCGATCCGGCACAGTACGCGACGCAGTTTTAGCCGACTCGTTAAGTGGTGTTGCGCAACAATCAGGCGATGCGAGCCAGTTGCGCAGGGCCGCACTCACTTCGGCCGGTTTCTCCAGGGTGGAGAGGTGGCCGCAGTCCTCGATGACTTCGAGCCGCGCGCCCCTGATCCCGGCGGCCATTTCTTCGTGCCGGGCCAGCGGCGTCAGCGCGTCCTGCCGGCCGCACAGCACCAGCGCCGGGCAGTCGATGGCGGTGAGCAGACGCAGGCTGTCGGCGCGGCTCATGATGGCATGCTGCTGGCGCACGAAAGCTTCCTTGCCGATGTTCCGGGCCATCGATTTGACGACGCTGGTGAGTTTGGAATCACCGAGTCGCGAAGGATGCAGGAGCAGCGGCAGCAGGGCTTCGGTGACGCCGGGGAAATTGCCGCGTTCGGCCAGCGCGATGAGTTCCCGACGCTTCAGGGTCTGTCCGGGCAACTCCGCGCCCGCCGCGGTATCGAGCAGCGCGAGCCGGGCGACGCGCTGCGGCGCCTGGCGCATGATTTCGAGCGCGATGTAGCCGCCCATCGACAGGCCGGCGAGCGCGAAATTCGGAAAGGGGGCGTCGGCGAGCACGTCGCGCGCGACGCCGGCCATGGTGTCCGAGCGCGTATGGTCGGCAATCCAGATGTCGGCGACATGCGCGAGCTGCTCTGCCTGCGGCTGCCACAGTTGCGCGTCGCACAGCAGGCCCGGGACCAACACGAGAGGGAATTTTTTCATCTGCGAACCTTTGATAATTGTCATTCCGAGGGCGCCGAACTACGGTTAAATTAAATTCGGTAAGAGATCATATTATATGGAGGGGGTTATTCAAGATCATCGTAAGAACAAGAACGCTGCGGTTTTGCCTTGTCGCGCAATCGGCGTTTTGCAAGGGCGTTTGTTGCGTCCGCGCAACAAACGCAGCCGCCCAGCAACAAAAAGCGGGCGCAAGCTCGCCCGCTGAGCGAAAACTGAGAGGGAAAAAGGGTAACTTGACTGGGGGTGTTCCGTGGGTTATTATCAGGCAGTTAGCGCCAAAAGAGGGGGGTGTTTCGTGTCCGAAACGCACTGCTTGAGTGCTGCCGTGCCAGCGCGGCCGGCGGGGTGATTGATGCGCCACGGGATATGGTGTATAAGCGTTTATAACCTGAGGCTTGGAGTAAAATTCTGATGTCTTACGATAAAAAGAATATGTGGCCGCGCGTCGGCGTGGCTGCTTTGGCGGCGTCGTTCAGTTTGCTCGCATCAGCCCAGCAGCGGCCGGATGCAGGCTCGATCATCGAACAACAGCGGGAGCGGGCGCCGGTTCCCTCTGCCGAACAACCGCAGGTGCTGCCGAAGGCCGCGCCCGTGCGTCCCGCGATGTCCGCCCCACCGACGCTGCGCGTCGCGGTCAGCGCGTTTCGCGTCTCGGGCAACACGGCGATCACCGAGGCCGAACTGCTCACCGCGGTGCAGGAATCCGTCGGCAAGACGCTCGATTTCGAAGGCCTGAACGAAGCGGCCACTCGCATCCAGCGCCTGTACCGCGAGCGCGGCTATTTTCTCGCGGTGGCTTACCTGCCCGCGCAGCAGATCAAGGACGGCGTGGTCGAGATCGCGGTGCTCGAGGGTAGCGTCGGAACGGTTTCGCTGGAGATGCCGGCAGGCGCGCATACGCGCGAATCGCTGCCCCGCGGCATCCTCAACGCCTATATCAAGCCGGGCGCGCTGATCACCGAAACCGGACTGGAGCGGCCGCTGCTCCTGATCAACGACCTGGCGGGGGTCAGCGTGAGTTCCGCCCTCGGACCGAGCAAGAGCGCGATGGGCGCCGCTGACGTCAAGGTGAAACTGGTCGAGGACGCAAAGCGCTGGAACGGTTATGTGGATGCCGACAACGGCGGCAACCGTTTCACCGGCGAATACCGCATCGGCGCCAACCTCAACCTGAACAATATGGCCGGCTACGGCGACCTGTTCAGCGTGCGCGCCTTCATGAGCGACGAGGACATGAAATTCGGCCGCTTGGCTTACGTCGTGCCGGTGGGTTATTACGGCACGCGCATCGGCGTGAGCTATACCGCGTTTGACTACAAGCTGGCCAAGGATTTCGCCGCGCTGAATGCGCATGGCAAGGGCGAGGTCTCGACCGTTTACGCGCTGCACCCCTTCGTGCGCACGCGCAATGCGAACTTCCTGATCCAGGGCGCCTACGAGGTCAAGAATCTCACGGACTACGTGGACAGCACCGCGTCGATTGAAGAACGCAAGATCGTGTCCGGCAAGATCGGCGCGATCGGCGATTTCCGCGACGGCCTGTTCAGCGGCGGGTTCAACTCCTACTCGCTCACCTATACCGAGGGCAAACTGAACCTGGGACCCTCAGGCGTGCTGGCGGCAGACCAGACAGCCGGCACCGGTTTATTCACCGAGGGCCGTTTCAGCAAGACCAACGCCGATTACAAGCGCCTGCAGCGGATCAGCAACGACTGGAACCTGCTGCTCGCCTTCAGCGGTCAGGTGGCGAGCAAGAACCTGGCGAGCGCGGAGAAGTTCTCCCTTGGCGGCCCCAACGGCGTTCGCGCCTATCCGGTCGGCGAGGGTACGGGCGACAGCGGTTACCTGTTTACCGGCGAGCTGCGCTACCTGGTGCCGAAGTTCAAGGTTCTGCAAGGCGACATCACCGTATCGGCCTTCTACGACCTGGGCGACGTCAAGTCGAACGAAAAGCCGCTGCTGACGAACACGGCGAACCTGCGCGGGCTGGCCGGCTACGGCCTGGGCCTGTCTCTGGGACGCGAAGGCGGTTTCCTCGTCAAGAGCAGCGTCGCCTTCCGCGCGGAAACCGAGCGCGCGCAGTCCGACGGCGCCAAGCGCGATCCGAGGGTCTGGCTTCAAGGCATCAAGTGGTTCTGACGCGGCGCAGCGGAGCGGCTTTCGATGGTTTCTGCGGAAAAGCGTGAATTGTTCACGGACGCGGGTCGCGTCAAAGTTCATGCTGTTGCAGGTCAGGCCGCGCTCTACGCGGCATCCGGGCACACAATTTCAATGTTGTTCAAGGTGGCGCGCCATGACGGCGCGCCGGTAACGGGGTGATCTCATGAACCAAAACGCCAGCCAGAATCCCAAAGTCGAACCCGATCACCAGCGTGCAGGGGAGGCCGTCGCCGGTCTCAACCGACAGCGTCGGCGCGCCGCAGCGAGGCGCCCCGAATTGACAGGTTATCCCCGGCTCCGTCACTTGGCTTTCGAGGTTAGCCGCGCTCTGGCGCCCGCGGGCGCCAAGTTCGGATTGGCCATGCTCTTGTTCGGTCCGTTGCAGTTGTCATATGCGCTGCCCACCGGCGAACAGGTCGTGGCCGGCACCGCCAGCGTTACCCGGCCCAACCTCCAGACGATGCAGGTGAATCAGGCGACGCAGAAAGCCATCCTCAACTGGAACTCGTTCTCCATCGGAGCCAGCGAAGCGGTCAATTTCCTGCAGTCGGGGTCATCGGCCGTCGCGCTGAACCGCGTGCTCGGCAACAACCCTTCCGAAATCTTCGGCCGGTTGTCGGCCAATGGGCAGGTGTTCCTGGTCAACCCGAACGGCGTGCTGTTCGGGCGCGGCGCGAGCGTCGACGTGGGCGGCATTGCGGCCACCACGCTCGGCATCAGCGACAGCAGCTTCCTCTCCGGCAACTACATGTTCTCCAACGGCGGCGCGGCGGGCAGCGTCGTCAACCAGGGGACGATCTCCTCCCCCGGCGGCTATGCCGCCCTTCTCGGACCCTCGGTGAGCAACGATGGACTGATAGTCGCGCGCATGGGTACCGTGGCGCTCGCCGCGGGCGAGCGCGTCGGCCTGGACATGATCGGCGACGGCCTCATCAGCGTGCGCGTCGATCAGGCTGCATTGAACGCTTCGGTGATCAACAAG
>Ga0172373_10006737_pt1 | contig 15188 bp, 17 predicted proteins | sample Lak10m_2_FD_114546 | JGI IMG/M metagenome (GOLD analysis project Ga0172373, IMG submission 114546) | Freshwater microbial communities from Kabuno Bay, South-Kivu, Congo - kab_092012_10m | ecosystem: Environmental > Aquatic > Freshwater > Lake | place: Democratic Republic of the Congo...
AGTGATTGGAAACATTATTCGTGCTAAAACACAAAAATCACGATTAAGTAAAGAAAATCAAGAAGTTCAAATTCGTTTATTTTATGATCAGCGAGGTCTTGATCGTTATTATGGATTGCTTGAACTTGGTGAAGATGCAGGAATGTGGAAGAACGTTGCTGGGCGATATGAAATGGATGGTAAGAAAATTTACGCAAAAGAGATTTTAAAAAATCCCGATCAGTATTTTACCGAAGAAGTAATGCAGCAACTTGATGCTGCCGCAAAACAACAATTCTCTTATGGAACGAATTGAGACAACGATTCTCAGAAACTTAATATACAATGAAGATTACTCACGCAAAGTCATTCCTTTCATACAACCAGATTATTTTGAGCAAAAGACCGAGAAGGTCATTTTTGAGGAAATTGTCAAATTTATTGTTAAGTATGGTTCGGCAATCACCATTGAAGCACTCAACATTGAGGTAGAAAATCGCAATGATTTAACTGAAGATCAAATTAAAGACATCAGACAAATTAATAAGTCTTTGAATGATTCGGTTGTTGATAAGCAATGGTTGTTAGATACAACTGAAAAGTGGTGTCGTGATCGTGCTATCTACTTGGCACTTATGGAATCCATTCATATTGCTGATGGAAATAATGATAAGAAGAATCGTGATGCGATTCCAAGTATTCTTTCTGATGCTCTAGCAGTATCTTTTGACAACAATATTGGTCACGATTATTTACAAAACTATGAAGAACGATATGAGTTTTATCACCGTAAGGAAGATAAAATTCCATTTGATTTAGAATATTTTAATAGAATTACTAAAGGAGGTCTTCCTAATAAGACTCTTAATATAATTTTAGCTGGAACTGGAGTTGGGAAAAGTTTGGCACTTTGTCATTTTGCATCATCAATTCTTCTTCAGGGTAAAAATGTTTTATACATTACTCTTGAAATGGCAGAAGAAAAAATTGCTGAAAGAATTGATGCTAATCTATTAAATGTTCCTATTCAGGAATTGGCAGACCTTTCTCGTCAAATGTTTGAAAATAAGGTAAATAGTATTGCTAAAAAAACACAGGGTTCTCTTGTAATTAAAGAATATCCAACTGCCTCTGCACATTCTGGACATTTTAAGGCACTTTTAAATGAACTTTCTCTTAAAAAATCATTTAAACCAGATATTATTTTTATTGATTATTTGAACATTTGTTCTTCTTCCAGATTTAAAACTGGTAGTAATATTAATTCTTATACTGTGATAAAATCTATTGCAGAAGAACTTCGTGGTCTTGCTGTGGAATTTAATGTTCCTATTTGCAGTGCCACGCAAACTACACGAAGTGGATATGGTTCTTCTGATCCAGAATTGACCGATACGAGTGAGTCCTTTGGTCTTCCTGCGACTGCGGACCTTATGTTTGCTCTTATTAGCACAGAAGAGTTGGAGGGACTTGGGCAGATTATGGTGAAACAACTTAAAAACCGATATTCTTCAACTGATAAATATAAGAGGTTCGTATTGGGAATTGATAGAGCAAAAATGCGTCTCTATGATTGCGAGCAGACCGCTCAAAAAGATATTTTAGATTCTGGTAAAGATGAAGATTTTGTTTATGCTGATGAACCAAAAGTAAAAAAATCATTTGATGGGTTTAAATTCTAATGGGAATTATTTACTGTATTCATAGTTTATCTACTGGTAAAAAATATATAGGACAAACTATTGAAAAAATGCAGAGAAGAGTTTTGCGTCATTTTAGAACTATAAATGAAACTAAAATTAGTAGAGCAATTCAAAAATATGGTAAATATGATTTTGTCTATGGTATAGTTGAAGAAGTTAAAGATAAAAATTTACTAGATGAACGAGAACAGTATTGGATAAAGCATTATGATTCTGTAGATAATGGATTTAATATTCAAGAAGGAGGTAAATGTGCAAGAGGATTTAAACAATCTGAAAGTTCTATAGAAAAAAGAAGACAAAAACTAATTGGAAGACCTTTGAGTGAAGAACATAAGAAAAGTATAAGTAAAGCACACAAAGGAAAAGTTTTATCAAGAGAAACAGTTGATAAAATGATTGCATATAGAACTGGTAAAAAACTCACTAAAAGTTGTAAAGAAAAAATTTCTCAATCGCATTCAAAAAATACTTATGAATTAAAAAACGAAGATGGAACTATTTTGATAATTAAAAATCTAGCAAAATTTTGTAGAGATAACAATTTTTCCCAAAGTTATTTTAGTCGTATTTTGAGGGGAGAAAGAAAAACCTATAAAGGATGGACTATCAAGATACTTGACTCTGGACAAGAAGACGAGTATAATGACAATGAAGACAAGAAACTAAAAAAATCATTTGAGGGATTTAAATTTTAATGGAAAACAAACACGTTAATTTTGATAAGTATGCAGAGTTTGTTGATGTTGTTACAAGTGACGCATCTAAAGATTTTCTTGCTCTTTCGGATCGTCTAGTTCAACTAGATGAAAAGGGTGCTAATATTGAACGTCTATTGACCGCTGGTGTTGGCATTAATGCTGAAGGTGGTGAGTTTCTTGAGATCATTAAAAAAATGATTTTTCAAGGAAAACCATATAATGAAGATAATCGTGAGCATCTGATTATCGAACTAGGTGACATTATGTGGTATGTTGCTCAAGCATGTATTGCACTTGATGTGTCTATTGATGATGTAGTTGCTCGTAATGTGCAAAAACTTCTTAAGCGTTATCCTGAAGGTGCTTTTGATGTTTATTTTTCCGAAAACCGTGCTGCTGACGACCGCTGATAAATATTTAAAAAATGTCTTTGATTGGTAAAAGAAAAGGAAGACCAACTACAAGAATACAGTTTAATGCTATTCTCAAGAGATTTATTATCTTCCTCAAAAGAGAACTTCGTTTAACATATGATATTCCATATGTATTAATAGAAGACTCTGATTTTGCTAAAGACCATATGACTTTTGGGATGATGAATGGCAATATACTTTATATTAGTATTGTTAATCGTCATCCTATGGATATTTTGAGAACAGTATCTCATGAGTTTATACATTATAAGCAAGTTATGGATGGGAAAAAAATTTCATCAAATCTTGGAAGTTCTGCAGAAAACGAAGCAAATGCAAAATCTGGTGAGATTATGAGGAAGTATGGAAAACTTTATCCAGAATTATTTGACCTAATGCCTATTAGGTGACATAGTTTTTTTTGCCCAAATGGCGGAATTGGTAGACGCACTGGGTTTAGGTTCCAGTAGAGTAATCTGTGGAGGTTCAAGTCCTCTTTTGGGCACTTCTAAATAAAAATAAAATAGAAGAGCAATGACAGACTCTGAAATATTATTGGCAGTAAATTCTGTATTATCTGGATATGAAACTAAGGTAGTTAAAACTGGACCAAAAGTAGATAAAATCAGAATAATTTCTGCACAGAGAGCAGAAGATCAAGATAATATTTCAAAGCAGTTAAAAATAAAAAGAGTTAATTTTAAAAATGAAATTGATAAAAGTGAGTCATCATTTCCAGTAACTAAAATTGTTTTACCTAAATCAAATTCTATAATAAAATTAATATACAAAAAATCTGGAGGTGGTGGATCTGGAGCAGGAGCCGCTCTTACGAAATTATCCGAATCTGCTCAGGCATTATATGCTGCAATGGTGTTTAATGTCTTAAAAAGAGAAATGACAATTATTGATGTTACTAAAGATAATTTTATAAAGGCATCATCTACGGCATTTATTGATTCATCTGTTCAGAGTATAATTAACGATCTTCCTGACGATTGGATAAACTCATCTATTCTAGGTGCAAATGCTTTATACAGATATTTTAGAGGAAAGGGAAATTTCACTTTTCACAGAGGTTCTGGTGAAGTTTCTTTAATTGAGTCTGTTTTTAATCGTATTAATAAAGATGAAAAGGCATTTGGTAATTTAAACAAATGGAGTCCAGCAGACATTTATATGATAAGTAGCAATGTCAATCTTGGAGAATTGAATCAGGAAAGATCCTTAAGGGGTTTAAATGCTCAAATGTATGAATTTATTAAAGATAATAAAGTTATTGGAGTATCTCTTAAAAAGATGTATGGTAGTGGAAAAATATCAAAGAAAAATTTTCCTTCAGACACTAAGGTAAATAAGGCAAAATTTTATGGGACAACTAGTAATATAGATTCTATGGATGGTTATATTCAATGGGGGTCTCTTAATAGTGAAAAAATACAGTTTAGAAGTTTTGGTGGTGAGACATCTTTGACCGGTTGGCAGGGAGAAATTAAAGGAGCATCAGCTAATCAAGGAAAAATTTCTCTTGGTCCAATTAATTTTATTTTAAGAAGATATGGATTATCAGAAATTCCATCTTCTACAGAATCGGCATCACTTGCTACATCAAATACATATGAGCATTGTATGAATATATCTCAGTTAATGGCATCAAATGGAATAATTAAATCACAACAAATTGAAGATACTGCAAATCTTATACAAAAAAAATCAAATAAGTATAGATATTCAAAATATCTTGTTATGAAATTATTTCAAATAATTAATTCAATATCTGGTGAAACACGAGATAGTGTGGTTCAAGATTTTTACCTGTATGCAAGTTCTCAGGCAACTTATTCTGCACCATATTATAAACTTGAATGATTAATAAATAATCATTATAAGAGAATAATTGGTTACATAATTTACTGTAAATAATGAAAAGTTTTTTCCAATTTATATCCGAAGCATCTGCATCACAACAAGCCCAGCGTCTTGGTCTTGTTGGAGATGGGCACGGTGGTTGGTATGACCGTCAAGGTGAGTTTGTTGCTAAAACAGAAGGCGGACAACTTAAGTTTTACAATAAGCGTCAAAAAGTTGGAGCAAAAGACCCTGTACAAACTGAAAAAGAAAAAACAATTGCTTCTCCCGGATATAATGATCCTGCTCTTGTCCAACAACCACAACAGCAGCAAGCACCTGTAGAGCAGCCACCAGCACCAGAACAGCAGGCAGCGGCACAAGAACAACCGCCCGCCCAATATCTTCCAGTTCCTAAAACAAAGGGAACTCTTACAGTTGCTTTTGGTCGTTTTAATCCACCAACAATCGGGCATCAGCAACTCATGGATGTTGCGGCAAATGCTGCTGCTGGTGATGATGGAGGGGAATATTTAATCTTCCCATCTCGTAGTCAGGATAAGAAAAAGAATCCTTTGGATCCTGATACAAAGATTTCTTATATGCAAAAGTTTTATCCTAACCATGCTGGAAATATTGTTAATGATGCCAATACAAAGACAATTTTTGATGTTTTGAAAATGGCACACAACAATGGTTATGCAAATGTAAGAATTGTTGGTGGAGGAGATAGAGTCAAAGAGTTTGAAAAACTTTCAAATCAATATAATGGACAACTTTATAACTTTGATAATATTGAAGTTGTTTCTGCTGGAGATAGAGATCCTGATGCAAAGGGTGTAGAAGGAATGTCTGCCTCAAGAATGAGATTGGCAGCTGCAGAGGGTGATTTTAAAACATTTAGATCTGGTCTTCCTCCAGAAGTTAAACCAGCGGAGGCAAAAGAATTATTCAACATTCTTCGTGGTTCAATGAATGTTAAAGAAGGATGGGATGTTTGGGAAATTGCACCAAAACTTGACTTTCAATCTCTTCGTGAAAATTATATTACCGAAACAATTTTTAGAATTGGTGAATTAGTAGAAAACTTAAATACAGGAATGGTTGGTCGTATTATTCGCAGAGGAACTAATTATTTGATTTGTGTTACGGAGTCCAATCAGATGTTCAAGTCTTGGATTAAAGACTTGAGAGAATATACTGAAGTAAAAATGGATAGGGAATACCGCCAATCGAGAAAACCAAATACATTAGTAGGAACTTCTGGATATTTTAAGTATGCTTCTAGACAAACTCCGGGTGCAATTGGGACAGGAAAAGAGAATCTTCAATCTGGCGGGAAAGCATATCGTGGTTACGATATTAAAAATTTCATAAATAAGTATAGAAAAAATAAGAAGTAAAGTTTTCTCATGAAAAAAAATATTGCTGAAGAGCTTCCTGCAAGAAAACATGCTCCTGCTGCTGAAGCACCTTCATCCGATAAAGGTGGTGAGGGACAGAAGGAGGGTGGAAAAACTCCAGAGAAAAGAGTAAAGCAAGCAATTTATGATATTCGTTACAGAGCTAGAAGAGAAGAACTTCCTCTCCGTTCAGCATATTCGCAATATATGCAAAATAGCAGAATGAGTCAGCAGGAAAAAACAATGGTAAAGCAAAAACTGTTTAGTAAAGGTGGCATACAAGCAGAAGATTTTAATATTGAAGATTTGGCTTCTTCTAATGTTGCAAATGCACTCTTTAAAGTATTCGTTGAGGGAGTTCAGGAAGAGCAAGAACCAATTCGTCTAACTTATATGGAAAAGTTAGAAACTGCTGAACATAAGAAATATAAGATAAGAGTTACAGGTAAAGATGGTCGTTCATATGTGAGATATGCAGATCGTCAAAAGATTAATGATCTTCGTGCAAATCCAAATATTGAATCAGTTGAGATGACTGGATATGGCGAACCTTATGAGGGTGAAAAGAAAAAGGGTGAGCAAACTGCAAGAGCAAAAGCAGGTAAAGGGTTAGATCCAGTTGGTAAAGAAGATAAAGATATTGATAATGATGGAGATCACGATAAGACTGATAAGTATCTTTTAAATCGTAGAAAAGTTCGTGGCGCTGCGATTGGGGAAAGAGGTGGAGTAAAGGAAGAGTTTCTTACTGATGCGAATGATGAGTCATCAAATCCTGATGCAAATGAAAAAAAAATTGATGTAATGAAAGGAAAAAATACTGTAAAAGTTAATCCAGAAGCACCAGGATCTCAAGGTGGGCGTGGTAATTATGGTATGCAATTGGCACATTATGATATGGAAGGATCTTTTGTTGTTGAAAAGGCAGTAAGTAAAGCACAGCAAAAATTTATGGGAATGGTTTATGCTGTAAAAAAAGGAGCTAAACCAATGAGTCCGGAAGTTGCTCAAGCAGCTGCTGGAATGAGTAAAAAAGAAGCAAAGAAATTTGCTACAACAAAACACGAAGGACTTCCTAAAAAAGTTGCTGAAGAAACTGTTACTCAAGCAGACAAAAAAGCAAAACAGGAAATGGAGGAAAAAGATCCTCGTTGTATTCCAACCGCAGTTAATCTTGCTAAAAATTATGCGAGAGCAATGGGTGCTAAAAATCCTATTGTGATGGTTTCTACCGAAGAAACTGAAATGATTGATGAAAGAACCAGAGAGCGTAAAGGTCAACCAAGACCCGCAAGAGATCGTGCGATGGAAGTTTTGAGACAGATGCCTAATGTCAAACAAGGTCTTATGACCCGCAGTGGTAAGACTGTTGCTCAACATGAGGGAGAAAGAGGTGTCTCTGAGCGTGATCGCCCCCAACCACAAACTTCAACTCCCGCTGAAAGACTTGAAAGAAAAAAAGCACAAAGAAAAAGAGCAGAACAACAAGCAGTAGATATGTACAAACCAAGAGCAGGTGAGTCTGATTGATTTCTAAATAGAACAGGATACTCTTCACACGGAGGACATTATGAGAGACGCACTGGTGGTGGTAATTAAACCACTTATTATTTCAATTGCAACACATCCAGCAGTTAAAAATCTTGTTCTTGACCTACTCAAAAAGTATGTTGATAGCACAGACAATAGTATTGATAATGTAGTTTATGAACTTATAAAAGAAAAACTTTTTCAACCACAAAGATAAAATTAGTAAAATTTAGTTAATATTCAGGAGACCAAACTTAAGGTCTCCTTTTTTTATAAATATCATTAGAAAAGAATTCACAGGTAAGAACAAATGTCTCTTTGGGGAAATAAAGATTCTTTAGATAATTTAATTGGAACTATCACAATTGATCTTGCTACTGAGACCGTAACTGGTAGTGGCACAACTTTTGTAACTGCCGGAATCTCTGCTGGAGATATATTGGTAGTTGGTGCTGGTGCTACTTACGGTCAAGCAGTAGTTACTGGCGTAACATCTGCTACTCAACTTTCTATTGGATCAACTCAATTTCTAATTGGAATTGGCACTGTTGGATTTGGTGCAACAGTTGGTGTTGCTTATACAGTAACTCAAAAACCAAAATATACTCTTGAAGACGGACAATTTTTTGCTCCTGACGTAAAGGCAAATAGATTCTCTGCTGTTTTTGGCGTCGGAACTACTGAAGCAAATGTAGCAGCAGGAAGAACAGTTGGTGGCAAAAATGCTGCTTATGCTGTTGCCCATTCTGGTTGGGTTGGTGTTACAACTTATGTCGATACTCATGGAAACTTTAGAGTTAAATCAGAAGTTCTAGTTGCTGGATCTAGCATTACTGGAGATGCCAACGACGATGATAGATATCCAGACAGCTGATAATATGTTATGAGATTTGATGAATTGAATGAAGATAATTATTTAATCTTTGCTATAAAATTCTACGATAATCCTCAAGCATTGACTATGGAGGATTTTCAATCTGATTTGAAAAGAATAAGATATGTCAAGAGATTATTAAAAAAATACAAAAATACAGGTGAGCTTAGAACTCACCTTATTTTAAATCATCTTACTATTCTTTTCAATGTTTTTAATGATGCCGCTGTTCCATTATTGTTTTATAATTTGGATAGAGATCTTTGGTCAGCAATAAAAAGTTTTCTTTTATTTTTAAATCGTTTTCCAGAATATCCAAGAACTCAAATACATGATATTAAAGAAGATGAAGAGTGTCTAGCACAACTACAAACAATCTAATGAATAAACTCGACAGACTCATTCAAATTATTCATAATCTTAAAGAAGATGGTGAAGGGTCTATTGCGAATGTAGTTGGTGATGGGGAAAAGTCTCTTGGATATAATATTCAAACTGGAACACCTCCTGTATTTCCTTCAAAAAAGAAAAAGAAATATGCTAAAGGTGGAAGAGGATCCCGTAAGTGGTGGATGCAGTATTTAAAAGGAAAATAAATAATATTAGATTTGTTATGAGCAAATCCTACCACCAAGAAAAATGTTTAACCAAAACACCCCCTCAGACACCAAAATTGCTGTATTAGAAGAAAGACTTTCATCATACGAACTTTTGCTAAAAAAGATTGATGAAGCAATTCAGATTATGGGTAAAACCAGTCAGAGTATTAGCAAAATGCTTGCGGTTCATGATGAAAAAATTGATCAGTGTGGCAAGACTGATGAGATGATTTCAAAAATGATTGATGAAATGAAGAAAGAAAATAAGGATCAGCATGAGGTGGTAAGTAAAACAATTAAGGCATTGGAGACAAAAGTAGAAGAATTAGCAAAGTTTCGTTGGATAATCGCAGGAGCAGCAATTCTTTTATCTTTCGCAGTTTCTCAATCTCATATGGTTGTAGATATCTTGACTCCCGATCCACAACCTGCTAGAATAGAGAGCACGAAGTAATAACCCTTTATAATGGATTTGATTGACTCCAAGTATATTGGACTTGTTTCATCACGTCTGCAGAAGTTTAAGAGAGTCAAAGCGGATCTTTATAACTTTCGCTGCCCTCTTTGTGGTGACTCTCAAAAGAACAAAAGTAAGACAAGAGGATATTTTTACCAAGTCAAAAATAATACAAACTTTAAGTGCCATAATTGCGGAGCAAGTTTATCTTTTAATAATTTTCTTAAGGAACTAGATCCAACTCTCCATAAACAATATACAATGGAGAAGTTTAAGGAAGGGCACACGGGAAAAAACTTTGTTGTAGAGCAACCCAAGTTAGAGTTTGTAAAACCAGTATTCAAAAAAAAACTTGATTTACCTAAAGCATCGGAGAATCAGATTGCCCGTGAATATTTGGAAAACAGAAAACTTGACCCAGAAAAGTTTTATTTTGCTGACAAGTTCAGAGAGTGGACGAATACTCAAAAACATACCTTCAACACTATTGGTAAGGATGAATCTAGAATTATCATACCATTATACGACATTGAAAAAAACCTGATTGGATTTCAAGGAAGGGCACTCGGACCTTCTCCAAATAAATACATCACTGTCATGATTTCTAATGACTCTCCTAAACTTTACGGTCTTGAAAAGATTGATACATCAAAAACGATTTATATCGTTGAAGGTCCCTTCGACTCCACTTTCATTGAAAACGCTGTTGCTATGTGTGGGTCCGATGTTGATATTAGGTCGTTTGGTTGGAGCGATTATATTTGGGTTTTTGATAATGAACCACGCAATCGAGAAATCGTCAAACGAATATCAAAAACCATCGACAGAGGTGACCAAGTAGTAATTTGGCCCACAACTGTTCAGCACAAGGACATAAATGACATGGTTCTCGCTGGACATGACGTTATGAATATGTTAAAATCAAATACATACGCAGGTTTAGAAGCACAAATTAAGTTTAACAATTGGAAAAAAGTATGAGTAACGGAACAAAAGTAGTCAAGAGAAGTGGTGACATTGAGTCTCTTGATTTAAATAAACTTCATGTAATGGTTGAAGAATCTTGCAGAGATCTTGCTGGGGTTTCTGCCTCTCAAGTTGAAATGCAATCTGGAATTCAGTTCTACAATGGAATTACCACTGCAGAGATTCAAGAAATTCTAATTCGTTCTGCTTCTGACCTAATTGATCTTGAGCATCCTAATTATCAGTTTGTTGCTGCTCGTCTTTTGTTGTTTTCAATTCGGAAGCAAATTTTTGGAAGAATTTATGATAGTTTGACCGTTTTGGAACATACTCGTAAGTGTGTTGAAATTGGAGTTTATGATTCTGAAATTTTGAATCTTTACACTGAAGAAGAATTTGAAAAGTTAGAATCTTTTATTGATCATGATCGGGATTATCTTTTTACTTATGCAGGTCTTCGTCAAGTTGTGGATAAGTATCTCGTTCAAGATCGTAGCACTAACGAACTTTATGAAACGCCACAATACATGTATCTTTTGATTGCGGCAACTATATTTTTAAAGTATCCAAAAGAGACACGTTTAGATTACGTTAAGAAGTATTATGACGCAATCTCAAAGCACAAAATCAACATTCCTACACCAATCATGGCAGGTGTTAGAACCCCACTTCGCCAATTTGCAAGTTGCGTTCTTATTGATATTGATGACACCCTTGACAGCATCTTCAGTTCTGATATGGCAATTGGTCGCTATGTGTCTCAAAGAGCAGGAATTGGTATCAACGCAGGTCGCATCAGGGGCATCAACTCTAAAATCAGAGGTGGGGAAGTTCAGCATACGGGTGTTGTCCCATTCCTCAAAAAGTTTGAAGCAACTGTTAGATGTTGCACACAAAACGGGATTCGTGGTGGAAGTGCTACTGTCCATTTCCCAATCTGGCATCAAGAAATAGAAGACATTCTAGTTCTCAAAAATAACAAAGGAACCGAAGACAATCGTGTTCGTAAACTAGATTACTCTATTCAAATCAGCAAACTCTTCTATGAACGATTCATCCGCAACGAAGAGATTTCCCTCTTCTCTCCTCATGCCGTTCCTGATTTGTATGATGCTTTTGGCACTGATGGATTTGACGACCTATATGTTCATTATGAACGAGATGAGTCTATTCCAAGAAAAACTATCGCAGCTCAAGAACTCTTTCTTTCACTCTTGAAAGAACGGGCAGAAACAGGTCGTATTTACATTATGAATATTGACCATTGCAACTCTCACTCATCTTTCCTTGATAAAGTTGAAATGAGTAACCTCTGCCAAGAAATTACTTTGCCAACTAAACCTATTCAGCACATTGATGATCCGGAAGGTGAAGTTGCTCTTTGCATTTTGAGTGCAATCAATGTTGGAAAACTTAAATCTAATGATGAACTTGAAGTTCTTTGCGACCTTTCCGTTCGCTCTCTTGATGAACTAATCGACTATCAAAATTATCCCGTTAAGGCAGCAGAAATCGCCACCAGAGCACGTCGTTCTCTTGGGGTGGGATATATTGGTCTTGCCCATTATCTTGCCAAACACGGGCAAAATTACGGTGATCCTGGTGCTTGGAAATTGGTTCATGACTTGACAGAGGCATTCCAGTATTATTTGATTAAAGCAACTGTCCGACTTGCTAGAGAAAAGGGTCCTTGTGAGTATTCTCACCGAACAAAATATGCTCAAGGTATTCTTCCTATAGATACTTATAAGAAGGATGTTGATGAAATTGTACCTAACGAACTTAAGTATGATTGGGAGTCACTACGGGAGAAAGTTAAGAAGTATGGAGTTCGGAACTCAACACTGTCCGCACAGATGCCATCGGAGAGCAGTTCCGTTGTGTCAAATGCAACCAATGGAATCGAACCACCTAGAGGATACTTGTCCGTTAAGAAGTCGAAGAAAGGACCTCTTAAGCAAATTGTTCCCCAGTATCAAACTCTTAAGAACAATTACACGCTTCTTTGGGATATGCCTAGCAATCTTGGTTATATCAATATTGTCGCTGTTATGCAAAAATTCTTTGATCAGGCGATTTCTGGAAACTGGTCCTATAATCCACAAAATTATTCAGATAATGAAGTTCCTGTTAGCGTAATGGCACAAGACCTTCTAATGACCTATAAGTTGGGTTGGAAGACAAGTTATTATCAAAATACCTATGACATTAAAACCGATGAAGTAGTAGAAGATCCAAAGCAAGAACTCCAATCTCTTCTTGATGACATTATGAGTGGTGATGAAACAACTTGTGATAGTTGTTCTATTTAATATGTAAAATATAATGTGTAAAATATATAAATAATTTATAGATACTTTTTATCCATGGATTATAAAAAACATTATGATTTACTAATCATAAAGGCACTCAATAGGAATATTGAGTGCTATGTCGAACAACATCATATTATTCCAAGATGTTTGGGTGGAACTGATGAAGAAACAAATTTAATAAAATTAACTCCAGAAGAACATTTTATTGCACATAAACTTCTTACCAAAATTTATCCAAATAGTTTGAAGTTATTATATGCCTTTAATTTTATGTCTGCTCCAGTTTCCGAAAGAAATTTAAATAATAAAAAGTTTGGATTTGTTAGAAAACAAATTTCTATATTGATGCAAGGTGATTTAAATCCCATAAAAAGATTTCCAGAAAAAAATCACATGAAGGGAAAATTTGGAAAAAATCACCCCGCATATGGTAGAATAGTTAGCGACTATGAGAAACAGAAAAATTCCACAAGGATGAAACTTAACAATCCTTGTAAAGGAATTTATCCATGGAATCATCCAAGATGCAATGACTTTAATAAAAAAATATGGTCTTCTGCGGATGAATATTATGATGAATGGAAAACAACTAAAGAATCTTATTATGCCTTATCTAAAAAATTTGGATACAAAAAATATACTGCTTCTCATGTTAATATGGTTAAAAAATTTAAAGTAGGTTGGATACCAAATCAAGATTTAGAATGGATTAAATTTAAACAATTATTTTGCAAAATCTGACTCGGTTAAATATTACAGTGTGAGTTAAAGTTAATTTGTTGAGGGAAGTATGGTTTTTAATTTTAAAACAAATTCAGAGGAAAGAAGTATGGTCGAATCAATGACCGTTTTTAATTCTCAAGAAGTAGATACCAAAAAGCAACCCATGTTTTTTGGGCAACCATTAGGACTACAAAGATATGATCAATACAAGTATCCAATTTTTGACAAATTAACTCAACAACAATTAGGTTATTTTTGGAGACCTGAAGAAATTTCTTTACAGAAAGACAGAGGAGATTATCAAACTCTTCGTCCAGAACAGAAACATATTTTTACATCAAACTTAAAATATCAGATTATGCTTGATTCAGTTCAAGGAAGAGGTCCCGGTATGGCATTTGCTCCATACTGTTCTCTTCCAGAATTGGAAGCATGTATGAAGGTCTGGGAGTTTATGGAGATGATCCATTCTCGCTCTTATACATACATTATAAAAAATGTATATTCAGATCCTTCTGAAGTTTTCGATACGATTTTAAATGATGATCGTATTATGGAACGTGCTATTAGTGTCACTGAATCTTATAATGAATTTATAAACAGTGCTCAACAATATGGAACATCTAATGATTGGCTTCATGCGTTAGAACAAGTTCCCACCGCACAAAGTACAAGATATGAACTTAAAAGAAAACTGTACAGAGCAGTTGCAAACGTTAATATTCTTGAAGGTATTCGCTTTTACGTCAGTTTCGCTTGCAGTTTTGCATTTGGCGAACTCAAGCTTATGGAAGGAAGTGCAAAAATCATCTCATTGATTGCTCGTGATGAAAGTCAGCATTTGGTCATTACTCAAAACATTCTAAACAAGTGGAAAGAGGGTGATGATCCTGATATGAAGAGAATCTCACAAGAAGAAGAACAGTGGGTTTATAAGACCTTTGAGAAGGCAGTCAATCAAGAAAAACTCTGGGCAGAATATCTGTTCAAAAATGGATCTATGATTGGACTCAATGATAAACTTCTTCAGCAATATGTTGAATGGATTGCAAATCGTAGAATGAAAGCGATTGGTCTAAAACCAATTTATGACATTCCTGCAAAGAACAATCCTCTTCCTTGGACTGATCACTGGTTGAATTCTAAATCCTTACAGAATGCTCCACAAGAAGTGGAGATTGAGCAATATCTAATTGGTGGTATTAAGCAAGATATGAAAAATGATACTTTTGCAAACTTTAAATTATGATTTCTAGTCATCATGAAATAGAGTGGAATCTTGAAGAAATGAAAACCGCATATAGAGAAGCGGCAGAAGCAGATAGATTTTTATTTGGAGATTTTGATTATTCTTATATTTGGAAAGAATCAGATAGTAATGATGTTTATTAGAGTCCTTCGGGACTCTTTTTTTATAAATACCTAAAAACAGAAATAAATGAAAACATTTTCAGAATTTAGACAAGATTGTCTTTTTTCTATCAATACTGATTCTAATAATATAGATGAAGGGATATTTGATAATCTTCAAAAATATGGACAAAATGCGGTACGACAAGTATCTAATAGAGTTGGTCAAGTTAATCAACCAATATCAGGAGGAATTAATAGATTACAAGGATATGGTCAAAGAGTAGCACAACAAGTATCTAATAGAGTTGGTCAAGTTAATCAACC
>Ga0172373_10006739_pt1 | contig 15187 bp, 16 predicted proteins | sample Lak10m_2_FD_114546 | JGI IMG/M metagenome (GOLD analysis project Ga0172373, IMG submission 114546) | Freshwater microbial communities from Kabuno Bay, South-Kivu, Congo - kab_092012_10m | ecosystem: Environmental > Aquatic > Freshwater > Lake | place: Democratic Republic of the Congo...
AACGCCACGTCGATCACTCCTTATCTCCCGCCCAGACATTGAGCAGGACAGTATCGCGACGTGGGTCAAATTTAGATGCACATTACTGCGCTAGAGGGGTCAGTTTTAAACGCAAATCAACAGATATTCTTGGTTCTGTTAAACGTCACGGCCTGTTACGGGTCTGAGCGTAGTCTTAATACGGTAGCGGAGATAATCCGAGCTGTAGGGTTGGCAGCCTTGGCTACGCGGTGTCAGCTGCTAGGCGACATGGTGATGTCAACTGGGAGGTCGGCCATGGGGCGCCTCGGACCGATTACAGGAAGCCACCATCGGCTGTCATTCGGCATAACCCTTAAAGGGGAATGTCGTGCCTGTCCGCAATACTCAACTGAAAGCTCAAACTCTTGCTGCTCACAAGCAGCTTTCCTATGAACAACAAGTCGCAGCTTGGCTAACGAGTGATGGCTGGGAGGTTTTGATTCCTGCTGTTGACCACGGAATGAAAACCGACCTGGTTGCTACCGACGGTGATAACTACTACCGCATCCAAGTGAAGAGTATCGAATCTTCAGACGAATCAACGATTGTCGAGAATAAGTGGAAAGACGCCAAGATCGATTATGTTATCTATTTTTCCAGAACAGGTTGTTGGGGATATATCGCGCCTGCATTTCAAGAGACTAGACGGAAGGTCAGTGCGCCTGGACACATTCGGTTTCATCAACACCCAAAGAACTTTCTAAAGGCGTTTAAGAAGGCTTAGTGCTAGCTAGAAATTTTAAGTCCAACAGCAATTAATTCAAATCTGGTTTGTTTGCTTTAAGCCTTGCCAGCATTGGGTTCGACAGACTTTCATTTTCTAACAATGTTACGAACATCAAATCTGTTTAAACCTCGACAGACGTTGTTGGATATTTTCTAATTTCTGGCCCCAATAAATTCAATGGGTTGCAAATATGGCTTCGACAGACTCTATTTTCTAACTTCAACGGCAAGCACCGCGGCCCGTTCCGGCTGCGGTCATTGGTTCAAACCTGTCAGGCGGGCGAAAACAGGTCGCCCGCCCGGCAGGTCAGTTCAGGAATACCCTGAGATTCCGCGGCCTGACGTAGACCTGCTCGCCATTGAGCAGGTTGAGTTCCTTGAAGCGTTCCCGCGTCAGTTCAGCCTCGATCAACTCTGATTCATCCTCGCGTTTCAGTTCCAGCCGCACCACCGGTCCGATCGGGTGGATGTGGTTGACGACCGCTTTGAACGCGCCGTTGCCGTCGGCTTCGCGCTGGATGTCGATGTCGTGCGGCCGCACGTAAGCCAGCGCGGCGGCATTGACCGTGTCGGCATGTTCCGGCGCCTCGACTTCGATCTCGCCGATGCGGGCGAAACCGGCGTGCACGCGGCTGTGGAACAGGTTGACGTTGCCGAGGAAGTGGTAGACGAAAGGCGAGGCCGGGTTGTCGTAGACGTCCGACGGCGTGCCGATTTGCTCGACGACGCCCTTGTTCATCACGACGATGCGGTCAGCGACTTCCAGCGCTTCTTCCTGGTCGTGCGTGACGAATACGCTGGTGATGTGCAGCTCGTCGTGCAACCGGCGCAGCCAGCGTCGCAGGTCCTTGCGTACCTGGGCATCGAGCGCGCCGAACGGCTCGTCCAATAACAGCACCTTCGGCTCCACGGCGAGGGCGCGGGCCAGGGCGATACGCTGGCGCTGGCCGCCCGACAATTGCGGCGGGTAGCGGTCAGCCAGCCAGTCGAGCTGGACCAGTTCAAGCAGTTCGTGCACGCGCCGGCGGATTTCCGCTTCGTTGGGTCGGGTGTGCTTGGGGCGCACCCGGAGCCCGAAGGCGACATTCTCGAATACCGTCATGTGGCGGAACAGTGCGTAATGCTGGAACACGAAGCCGACCTGGCGTTCGCGCACGTGGCGCTCGGTGGTGTCTTCTCCGTTGAATAGCACGTTGCCGCTGTCCGGGGCTTCCAGCCCGGCGATGATGCGCAGCAGCGTGGTTTTGCCGCAACCGGAAGGTCCCAACAGGGCGACCAGTTCGCCGGAGGGTACGCTCAGGCTGACGTCGTTCAGCGCGCTGAAACTGCCGAAATTTTTCTTTACGTTGTGGACTTCGATGCTCATGCGTCACTCCTTTATTCGTTTGTTGCGGCAGCGCGTGTCGCCTGCCATTCCACCAGCGTCTTCAGCGCCAGCGTGACCAGTGCCAGGAATGCCAGCAGCGAGGCGCAGGCGAACGCGGCGACATAGTTGTATTCGTTGTAGAGAATCTCGACGTGCAGCGGCAGCGTGTTGGTCATGCCGCGGATATGGCCGGAGACCACAGACACCGCGCCGAATTCGCCCATGGCCCGGGCGTTGGACAAAATCACCCCGTACAGCAGACCCCACTTGATGTTGGGCAGCGTCACGCGCCAGAACATCTGCCAGCCGGACGCGCCCAGCACGATGGAGGCCTCTTCCTCATCCTTGCCCTGCGCCTGCATCAGCGGGATCAGCTCGCGCGCCACGAACGGGAAGGTGACGAAAATCGTCGCCAGCACGATGCCCGGCACCGCGAAGATCACCTTCAGGTCGTGCTCCGACAGCCACTCGCCGAACCACCCCTGCAGGCCGAACACCAGCACGTAGATGAGGCCGGCGATCACCGGGGACACCGCGAACGGCAGGTCGATCAGCGTGATCAGCAGGCTCTTGCCCTTGAACTCGAACTTGGCGATGGCCCAGGCCGCGGAGACGCCGAACACCAGGTTGAGCGGCACCGAAATCAGCGCTGCCAGTAGCGTCAACTTGATCGCCGAGAGGGCGTCGGGATCATCGAACGAGGCCAGATAGACCTCGAAGCCCTTGCGCAGCGCTTCGGTGAAGACGGCGGCCAGCGGCACGAACAGGAATAGCGTGAGGAAGGCCAGGCCGATGGCGATCAGGCTCCAGCGGATCCACGCCGGCTCGGCGACCGCACGGCTGCGGGCGACCTTGGTTTGATAGCTTTGCTTCAATGTGGCGGTGGCAGACATGTTATTTCCCGTGACCGTGACGATGAGAGCTCCACCATTGCAGGCCGTTGATGATCAGCAGCAGGGCGAAGGAAATCAGCAGCATGACGACGGCGATGGCGGTGGCGCCGGCGTAGTCGTACTGCTCCAGTTTGGTGATGATCAGCAGCGGCGTGATCTCGGACACCATCGGCATGTTGCCGGCGATGAAGATCACCGAGCCGTATTCGCCGACCGCCCTGGCAAACGCGAGCGCGAAACCGGTCAGCAGCGCCGGCCACAGGGCGGGGAGGATGACCTTGACGAAGGTTTGCCAGCGATTGGCGCCGAGGCTGGCGGCGGCCTCCTCGGCCTCGGCTTCCAGATCCTCGAGCACCGGTTGTACGGTGCGCACTACGAACGGCAGCCCGATGAAGGTGAGTGCGACCACCACGCCCAGCGGGGTAAACGCGACCTTGATGCCGTGCGGTTCCAGCAGACTGCCGATCCAGCCGTTGCCGGCATAGACCGCGGTCAGCGCGATACCGGCCACCGCGGTCGGCAAGGCGAACGGCAGATCGACCAGTGCATCCACCAGGCGCTTGCCGGGAAAGGTATACCGCACCAGGATCCAGGCCACCAGCAGGCCGAAGACGGCGTTGATAACGGCACCCAGCAGGGCGGCGCCGAACGAGAGCCGGTAGGAGGCCAGCACGCGCGGTGCGGTGACGATCTCCCAGAACTCCTGCCAGCCCAGGCTGGCCGTCTTGAGGAAAGTCGCCGAGAGTGGGATCAGTACGATCAGGCTGAGGTAGAGCAGCGTGTAACCGAGGCTGAGATGGAATCCTGGCAGAACGCTGTGTCGCTGTTTTTTCATGGGTGGATGCCGCGTAAATTCAACAGGGCGCCATTGTGGCAGGGCAGGTTTAGAAAATTAAATACTAGTTTTTTATAAATTTATCGTTAATTGTTATAAGAGGTCGCCATGCAAAAAAATGGGCACCGCGAAGGCGCCCGAGGGAGGAGAGCAATGAACAAATAAAAGCCGTGGCTTCGGTCAGGTGATGGAAATAATTAGCCGGTTTTGCGCAGCGGCTGGCTGCTGCCCTGATGCCAGGCGTCGTGGCCCTGGGGCCGCCCCAGCAAGAAGCCTTGCAGATAGGGTGCGCCGGCATCCAGCGCGATCTGCAGCTGTTGATCGGTTTCGATGCCTTCGACGATGGCTTCCGCCTCCAGCTCGGAGATGATCTCGATCAGCTTGGGCAGGGCGCGCCGCACCTTTTGGTTGGATTCAGCCTGCCGGATGATGCTGCTGTCCAGCTTGATGTAGTCGGGCGATATCTTCCACAGCCGGTCCAGGTGGGTGTGCTTCCTGCCGAAATTGTCGATGGCGATCCGGTAGCCGCGGTCGTGGTAGTTGTCCAGTGCCTCGGTCAGCTGCTTGTCGTTCTCGACTTCGCTTTCCTGCACTTCGATCACGACCTGGTGCGTCGGCACTGAATGCGCGTGCAGAACGCGTTCGAACACCTTGCCGTGGGTATTGACGCTGGTCACCAGTTTCGGATGCACGTTGAGAAACAGCAGCCCCCGATCCTCAGGCAGCGCCAGGTAATTCAAGGTATGCAGGGTACGGGCGATGCGGTCCAGCTTGACCAGTTTTCCCTGGCTGTCGGCGAAACCGAAAGCGAATTCCGGATTGACCGGGTCCGGCCCGATGGCCGGCCTTAGCAACGCCTCGTAGCCGATCTGGCGACCAAATTCGCTGGTTGGGAAGATGGGCTGAAAAGCGCTGCTCAGGGAGAGGCCGATGAATTTGCTGAAGAGGTCGTCGCCTTCAGCTTCCAGCCCGAATTCGTCGATATCCAGGTACAGCGCCTCGTGCAGGCTGCCCTTCAGTTCTTCAATACGTTGTCGCAGCATCATCAGCTTTGCTTACTTGGCGTAAATCTGGTCGAACAGGCCGCCATCGTTGAAGTGCACCTTCTGGGCGTTCTGCCAGCTGGTAAAGACTTCGTCGACGGTGAACAGATTCAGCTTGGGAAATTGCGCTGCGTATTTTGCGGCAACGTTTTCCAGGCGCGGTCGCAGATGATGTCTGGCGGCGATTTCCTGGCCTTCCTCGGTATACAGGTATTCCAGGTAGGCCTGCGCCACGGCGCGTGTCTTGCGCTTGTCGACCACTTTGTCGACGACGGAAACCGGGTTTTCGGCCAGGATGCTGATGCTCGGATACACCACCTCGAACTGGTCGCTACCGAGTTCCTTGGCGATCAGGTCGACTTCGTTCTCGAAGGTCAGCAGCACATCGCCGATCCCACGCTGGACGAAGGTCGAGGTCGCACCGCGTCCGCCCGTTTCCAGAATCGGTACGTTGGCGAACAGTTTTTTCGTGAATTCCCTGGCCTGGGTTTCGTTGCCGCCTTTTTTGAGGACGGCGCCATAGGCGGCGAGATAGCTGTATCTGCCGTTGCCTGAGGTCTTCGGATTGGGAATGATCACCGCCAGGCCGGGCTTGACCAGGTCGTCCCAGTCCTTGACCTGCTTGGGGTTGCCCTTGCGCACCAGGAACACCGTGGTCGACGCGGTCGGCGAACTGTTGTGCGGCAGGCGCTTGGCCCAATCCGCCGGCACCAGTTTGCCGCGCTGATACAGGATGTCGATGTCGTTGGCCTGGTTCATGGTGATGACATCCGCCGGCAGGCCATCCGCCACGGCACGCGCCTGTTTGCTGGAGCCGCCATGCGACTGGTTGATGGTGACGGTCTCGCCGGTTTTTTTCTTCCAGTAGGTGGCGAAGGCGGTGTTGTACTCCTTGTAAAACTCGCGCGATACGTCATAGGAAGCGTTGAGGATGCTGACGTCGGCCAGCGCGGCGGTGCTGATGGCCAGCAGGGCGGCGGCGAGGGTGTGTTTGATCATGATGGATCTCCTGATTGAATGGTCGCCACTGTAAACAGGCTGTTAAATAATGTGAAAGAATAAGTTTTTATATTGGTATTCTTTTGGAGAATATGTGGATTGCAGGCGAAAAAAAAGCACGGCCCGCAGGCCGTGCCCAATGCCTGGTGCAGGTCAGACTGCCTTGACCGGCCGGCTGGCGCGCAGGCGCTGCAGCACGCCGATCAGCGTATCGACCTCGGCGCAGGTGTTGTAGAACGCCAGCGACGGCCGTACCGTGGCCTCCAGCCCGAAGCGTCGCAGGATGGGCTGCGCGCAATGGTGACCTGAGCGCACCGCGACACCTTCCTGGTTCAACGCCTTGCCCACTTCTTCGGTCTGGTAGCCTTCGAGCACGAAAGAAAGCACGCTGGCCTTGTCGGCTGCCGTGCCGATCAGACGCAAGCCTGGGATTTCCTTCATCTGGCGCGTGGCGTATTCCAGCAGGTAGTGTTCGTAGGCGGCGATGTTGTCGATGCCGATCTTGTTCACGTAGTCCAGCGCCGCGCCGAGTCCCACCGCATCCGCGATGTTGCCGGTGCCTGCCTCGAACTTGTTCGGTGCAGGCTGGTAGCGGATACGCTCGAAAGTGACGTCCTCGATCATGTTGCCGCCGCCCTGCCAGGGTTGCGTGGCGTTGAGCAGGTCTTCCTTGCCGTAGACCACGCCGATGCCGGTCGGCCCGAACACCTTGTGGCCGGAGAACACGAACCAGTCGGCATCCAGCGCCTGTACATCCACCCGCATGTGCGACACAGACTGTGCGCCGTCGACCAGCACCTTCGCCCCGGCGGCATGCGCCATCGCGACCATCTGCTGCGCCGGCGTGACCGTGCCCAGCGCATTGGAGACCTGGGTGAAGGATACGATCTTCGTTTTCGGCCCCAGCAGGTTGGCGTATTCCTGCAGCAGGATCTGGCCGTCGTCGTCGACCGGGATCACTTTCAGCAGCGCACCCTTTTCATCGGCCAGATGCTTCCAGGGCACGATGTTGGCGTGATGCTCCAGGTGGCTGACGAGGATTTCATCACCGGCCTGGATATGCTGACGCCCCCAGCTCTGCGCCACCAGGTTAATCGCCTCGGTGGCGCCGCGCACGAAGACGATCTCGTTGGCCGAACCCGCGTTGAGAAAGGCGCGTACCTTCTCGCGCGCTTCCTCGTAGGCATCGGTCGCCCTTGCCGCCAGTTCATGCGCAGCACGGTGGATGTTGGAATTCTCGTGCTGGTAAAAGTAGGCGACGCGATCAATCACCGACTGCGGCTTCTGCGTGGTGGCGGCGTTGTCGAACCAGACCAGCGGCCGGCCGTTGACGCGTTCCTGCAGGATGGGAAAGTCCTTCCTGACCAGTTCCACGTCGAACGGCGCCTTGGGCAGCGCGCCCGGCAATTGCGGCGATACCCCGTGAGCGCTGGGCACGCGGATGCCAGAGGGCTGGTGGGTCGGGAAGTCCAGGAAGTAGTAGCTTGAAGCTACCGCTTCCGGATCGCCCAGGCTGGAACCCGCCGGCGGTGCGCGGTAGAGTTCGCTCGCCAGCCGTGCCAGTTCGTTTTCTTCCGGCAGTCCCAGTACCTTGAGATCGGTCGGTACCGTCAGATCACTTGTACTCATGGTAGTTGTCCAGCACCACGTCATCGAGCACGGCCAGCGCATCGTCGGTCAGCACGGCCAGCGAGCAGTAGAGCGAAACCAGATAAGAGGCGATGGCCTTGTGGTTGATGCCCATGAAGCGTACCGACAGTCCTGGCGTTTGCTCGCCCTGCAGACCCGGCTGGAACAGGCCGACCACGCCCTGACGGCTCTCTCCGGAGCGCAACAGGATGATGCTGGACTTGTTACCCTTGACCGGCACCTTGTCCGACGGGATCAGCGGCACGCCGCGCCAGGTGATGAACTGCGAACCAAACAGCGACACGGTGGGCGGCGGCACGCCGCGGCGCGTACATTCGCGGCCGAAAGCGGCGATGGCTTTGGGGTGGGCCAGGAAGAAACCGGGCTCCTTCCACACCTTGGTCAGCAGTTCGTCGAGGTCGTCAGGCGTGGGCGCTCCCTTGCGTGTCTTGATGCGCTGATCCTTGGCCACATTGTTAAGCAGACCGTATTCCTTGTTGTTGATCAGCTCGCTTTCCTGACGCTCCTTGACCGTTTCGACGATCAGGCGCAGCTGTTCACCGGTCTGGTCATAGGGGCTGCTGTAGAGGTCTGCCACGCGCACGTGCACGTCGAGCACGGTATTCACCGCGGACAGCATGTACTCACGACCCCATTCCTCGTAATCCACGTAAGTGGCGGGTAGTTCGCGCTCGTCGCGCTGGGAACAGTCAACACTGATCTGTGAGGCGTCTTTCACCTTGTTGACGCGATAGATACCGGCTTCTACCGGCACCCAGTTGAGCAGATGGGGCAGCCAGCGCGGGGTGATGCTGCCCATCATCGGGCGGGTCTTGGTAGCGTTGGCTAGGGTACGGGCGGCGACGTCGCCGAGTGCGGTCAAACCTTCATGGATATCTGCCATGTTGAATTCCTCTGGTTGATGCTAGCTTCCAGTGGTCTGGTCAGATCGCGGATTGATTAGACTGAAAAAGGTTGCGCCGGCGGTCCGGAGGTCTTTAAGTGGTTTATCGTACCGAATTATCGCTAACCTTGCAATCAGCGGTTATAAGCTTATAACTGTTTGGAATTAGTCTGTTATGTACGACAATTTTAAGGTGTCGTGTGTTGGGCCTGTTGAGTGACGACACTGCTGGGTGGTACATCATGTGTCAGCCAGACATTGCCGCCGATCACCGCACCTTTGCCGATGGTAATCCGGCCCAGAATGGTGGCGCCGGCATAGATCACGACGTCGTCTTCCACGATGGGATGGCGCGCGTTGCCTTTCACAAGGCTGCCGTCTTCGTTGGTGGCGAAACGCTTCGCCCCGAGCGTGACTGCCTGGTAAAGCCGCACGTGCCTGCCGATGATGCAGGTTTCGCCGATCACCACGCCGGTACCGTGGTCGATGAAAAAGCCCGCGCCGATGCTGGCGCCGGGATGGATGTCGATTCCGGTCGCCGAGTGCGAGATTTCAGAAATGATGCGTGCGGTCAGCGGCACGCCCAACTCATACAGCTCATGCGCGATGCGGTGGTGCGTGATGGCGTTGATGCCGGGGTAGCACACCAGCACCTCGTCCGCGCTGCCGGCTGCGGGGTCGCCTTCGAAGGCGGCGCGGATGTCGCTGTCGAGCAGCAACCGGATTTCGGGCAGCTTGCCCGCGAACGCCTGTACGACGGCACAGGCCCGGGCGTCGACATCCCCGGTTTCTCCGTTGAAGCGGAGTTCGGTGGAGACCTGCTCGCAAAGAAGGCGCAACGCGATATCCAGGGTGTGGCCGACGAAGTAATCGATGCCCTCATCGGCCAGGTCCGGCGGCCCCAGGCGGTTGGGAAACAGCGCGGCAGCGAGCCTCTCGACGACTTCGGCGAGCACCTTGCGCGAAGGCAGCTTGGGCGGACGGGCCAGCCGGTGGCGGTCCTTGAGCGAGGCGATGCGCAACTCGCGCAGTTGCCCGACGATCTTGTCGATATTGCGCCGGCGCGCGGCGGCCGGGGATTCCTCGAATGCAGCTTTGGCACTCACGTCGCAATTCCCTGCGCGTCGAACAGTCCCTCGAACAGTACGGAACTGAGGTAGCGCTCGCCCGAATCCGGCAGGATCACCACGAGGGTCTTGCCGGCGTTCTCCGGCTGCCTGGCCTGCCTGACTGCGGCGGCGACGGCGGCACCGCACGAAATGCCGGACAGGATGCCTTCCTCACGGGCCAGGCGGCGGGCGTATTCCACCGCTTCCTCGTTGCTGACCTGGGCGATTTCGTCGACCAGGTCGAGGTCCAGGATATCCGGCACGAAGCCGGCGCCGATGCCCTGGATCTTGTGCGGGGCGGGTTTCAGTTCCTCTCCGGCGCGTCTTTGGCTCAGCACCGGGCTGGCGGAAGGTTCCACCGCGACGCTGAGGATCGCCCGCCCGCGTGTTTGTTTCAGGTAGCGGGTCACGCCGGTGATCGTGCCGCCGGTGCCGACGCCGGCGACGAAGATGTCGATGTTGCCGCCGGTATCCTCCCAGATTTCCGGACCGGTGGTCGCTTCGTGGATGGCCGGGTTGGCCGGGTTCTTGAACTGCTGCAGCAAGACGTAGCGGCCGGGATCGGAGGCAGCGATTTCCTCGGCCTTATCGATCGCGCCCTTCATGCCCTTGGCGCCTTCGGTCAGGACAAGCCTGGCACCGTAGGCGACCAGCAGCTTGCGTCGCTCGATGCTCATGGTTTCCGGCATCGTCAGGGTCAGCGGAATACCGCGTGCAGCCGCAACGAACGCCAGCGCGATGCCGGTGTTGCCGCTGGTGGGTTCCACCAGTTCCTTGCCAGGGCCCAGCAGGCCGCGTTTCTCGGCATCCCAGATCATCGCCGCGCCGATGCGGCACTTCACCGAATACGCCGGATTGCGGCCTTCGATCTTGGCCAGCAACGTCGCCGGCGCGCCGTCGGTGATGCGGTTCAGCCGAACCAGCGGGGTGCGACCGATGGAGAGGGAGTTATCCTGGTATATGGTCATCGTCTGCTCCTGTGTGTCCCGGTTAAGGTTTGCGCAGATAGAAAATATATTCGTCATCTACATGCTGCCAAGATAGCAGCTGCAGGCCGGTCTGCCGTGCCAGCGATTCGAAAAAACGCACCGCGCCGCCGTCTGTGGCGACGACTTTCACAATTTCACCGATGGCGAGACTCTCGACGGATTTCTTGGTGTTCAGGATGGGCAGCGGGCAACTCAGGCCCCGCGCGTCGACCTCGCGGTCGAAACGCTGGTTCCGGGCGGCAAGCGACGTCAGCGCCGTCATCGCGTTCAACCCAGCCTTGCCAGGGCGACATCAGTCGCCTTGAACAAGGCAATCACTTCGCTGCCGGCATGCAGGCCCAGTTCGTTGAGCGAGCGGGTCGTAATCACCGCCGAGACGATGCCGGAGGGGGTCTTCACTTCGACTTCCGATACCACGTCCCCGAAAACCACGTCGCGGATCTTTCCGCGAAACTGGTTGCGGGCGTTGATGGCTTTGATGCTCATGTTTTCGATTCCGTGACTTAAAGTTTTGCCAGTGCGACTTCGGTCGACTTCACCAGCGCCAGCACCTCCACGCCAGGCGCCAGGTCGAGTTCGCGCACCGAACGCGTGGTGATCACCGCGGTGACCAGGCCGGCGGGGGTGTCGACATCCACTTCGGATACCACCGGGCCGGTGATGATTTCGCGGATGCGGCCCTTGAACTGGTTGCGCACGTTGATGGCGAGTATGGCCATGATGTCCTCTAGTAGGTAATGCCGATGAATCCGAGACGCTGCAGCCAGTTGCTGCCCGGCACCGGCGGTGTTGCGGCAGGGTTGCCGAACAGTTCGGTCAGCCTGGCGCGCAGTTCATGGCCGGAGCGCCGCGTGTAGATGATCGGCAGATCCAGCCGGGTCGCACGCACCGTGGCGTTGTAAAGCATGGAGTGGTTGAGCTGGTCGGTGACTACCACCACCAGTTCGACGCGCGCCGGGATCGCCCGCCGCGCGTCGGCCGGTTTGCGGCCGCCCCAGTGTTCGACATCGGTCAGGCCATGTTCCGCCAGGTCCCGGCGGATGGTGTCGATACGATCCCCGCCGATCACTAACGTCGTCATGTCATGTCCCTTTTCGATACCGGGGCGTAACGGTTACTTGGCGTAGATCTGGTCGAACACGCCGCCGTCGGCGAAGTGGGTCTTCTGGGCTTTCTGCCAGCCGCCGAAGATTTCGTCGATGGTGATCAGGTTCACCTTCGGGAACTGCTTTTCATACTTGGCGGCAATTTCCGGCTTGATTGGACGGTAGTAGTTCTTGCCTGCGATTTCCTGGCCTTCGTCGGAATACAGGTATTCCAAATAAGCCTGCGCGACGGCGCGGGTCTTGCGCTTGTCGACGACCTTGTCGACGATGGTCACCGGCGGCTCGGCGAGGATGGAAACCGACGGCACCACGATCTCGAACTTGTCCGGACCGAGTTCCTTCAGTGCCAGGAACGCTTCGTTCTCCCACGAGATGAAGACATCACCGATGCCACGCTCGACGAACGTCGTGGTGGAACCGCGTGCGCCGGAGTCCAGCACCAGGACGTTCTTGTACAGCTTCTGCACGAACTCCTTGGCCTTGGCATCATCGTTGCCATTCTGTTTCAACGCGTAGGCATAGGCGGCCAGGTAATTCCAGCGCGCACCGCCCGAGGTCTTCGGGTTGGGCGTGATCACGCCCACACCGGGCTTGATGAGGTCGTTCCAGTCCTTGATGCCCTTGGGGTTGCCCTTGCGCACCAGCAGCACGATGGTCGAGGTGTAAGGCGAGCTATTGTGTGGCAGGCGCTTCTGCCAATCCTTGGGGATTAGCTTCGCCTTTTCGTGGATGGCGTCGATGTCGTAGGCCAGCGTCAGCGTCACGACGTCGGCCTCCAGCCCGTCGATCACCGCGCGTGCCTGCTTGCCCGCGCCGCCATGCGACTGCTTGACGGTGACGTTGTCGCCGGTCTTTTTCTTCCAGTAGTCGGCGAAGGACTTGTTGAAATCGACGTACAGCTCGCGCGTCGGGTCATACGACACGTTGAGCAGCGTGACGTCGGCGGCCAGCGCCCCGAGGGGCGCGGCCAGGGCGACGGCTGCAAGCAGCGAGCGCAGGATGGTGGATGGTTTCATGAATGCTCCTTTTTGAGATTGGTTTGTTGCTTAGAAAGCGACCTGGAAGCGGGCGAAGACGGCCTCTTCGTCCGGACGATCCTTGATGCGGTTGCCTGCGGCATCCACGGTAGTCTGTCCGTCCACGATGTCGCCGCCATCGAAACTGGTATGCAGATAGTTCAGGGCGATTTTGGCATTCTGGTTGAGATACCAATTGACGCCCAAGGTCCAGGTCTTGGCCGCTTCTGCGCTCAGCGTAGCGTCGGCATAGGCGCTGTTGATGGTGTTCGGCGCTGTCCTGTTTTCGCCGGCGTACTGGCCAAGGCGGTTCTTGAAGGTGTCCTCGTCCAGATCGATGCGGCTATAGCGGCCGACCAGTTCCCACGCGCCCCAGCCGCCATTGTCGAGGTCGAAATCGCGCTTCGGCTTGACGCCCTTGAAGGAAGCATCTTCGCCGGTCAGCAGCCACGATGCCGCCACTTCCCAGGCGTCGTGACTGAGCTTCTTTTTGGTGCCCGCCAAGTCGTTCAGTTGGACCTGTGTCGTCGTGCCGCCAGGATTGCGCTCCGTGAGGGAAACGTCCTGATCGACGCGGGCATACTCCGCCAGCAGGCCGAACGAGCCGTTGTAATAGTTGGCCTGCGGGGACCAGCGGAAGCGTTCGCCGTTGGCAATGGCGTTGGCACCGTAGCGGAAGAAGGTGTTCTGGCCTTCGCTGACGTAGCTCGGCAAGCCGTTGCGGGTCGGATCGGCCGAGGAGGTGTCAGTCCAGTTCAGGTTCTGTTCTCCACGGAAATCTGTCCATGTTGCGCCGATGCCGAAACCTAGGCCGGCGAGTGCGGAATCCTGGTCCTTGAACGGCGTGGTGAACAGGCGAGCAGTGTATTCGCGCTCATCGTTGAACTCGGCACCGGTGCTGATGTTGCCGCCGTCGGCCACACCGTTGACGACGCCGAAAGCGTAGTCCAGCTTGCTGCCGAGCAGGCTGCCGTAGACTGCCAGACCGAGGTCGCGGTTCGGCAGGATGGCGTTGGTCACGTAGCTGCGTTCGATGAATTTGATGTCGCCGCCGCTCTGCAGGCGTTCCAGGCCGACGAAGCTCTTGAATTTACCTGCGCGGAGGTTGAATGCCGGGTCCAGGTTGGCATCGACATAGGCATCGACTGCCGAAGCGCTGCCGCCGGCGAATTCGGGCGTGAACCGGAAAGCATACTTGTCCAGCACCTTGCCTTCGATGGTGGGGCGGACGCGGCGCAGCAGCGAGGTGTCGCCGGAGTCGGCGAAGCCGTTTTGGTCCAGTTCGCCGGCGCGGACACGCGAGCGGTTGCGCACGTCGTTAGAACCTTCACTGTAATGACGGTGATCAGCCTGCAGCAGACCGCGCAGCTTGATGACGTTCTTGCCATCGGCGGACTCCAGCGAGAAACCCTTTTCGCTGGCCTTGACCACCGGGGTTTCCTTCTTCTTCGCGGCGGCTTCCTCGGTAGCGATTTCCTGCTTGCGATCGAGCACGCGGATCTTCTGGTCCAGCTCCTGCACCAGTGCGCGCAGCTGTTCCAGCTCCGTGTTGTCGTTGGCAAACGCGGTACCGTGCGTGGTGACGACGCCGCTGCCGATGATGAGTGATGTGATCAATTTCTTTCTGAATTGCATGGCGAACTCCTTTAAGTTCTGCGCCCCTCCGGTGGTCCGGTCAGTTCGCCAGTGAATAATTGGGTTGGTGTGGGTCAGGATTGAAGACGGAACTTTTCCTTGCGCTCGATCTGGGTGACTTTCCCTTCGTGCACAACGATTTCGACAGAGCCGAAGCGCAGGCCGCTCAGCGCCTGGCTGATTTCCTGCAACACCTGCTGGTCCTGTTGGCTGCCGGCTCCCTTGTTCTGGGTAGCAGGCTGGCGGGCATCGGTGGTCATGGCGGGTCTCCGTAGTTCGTTTGTTACAACGGGGCGAACTATAGAGATCACATTTAATAATGTGAAAGAATATTTTTTAATATATTTATATAAAAACGGAATATGGCTCTGCCTGGACTGCATCTATATATAGGAAAGATGCGCGAGCAGAAATCGAGGATCGCCGGCAGCAGATTCAGCGGTGCTGGAGCAGAGCCCTGGCTGGGCGGAATGAAGCTTGCCTTGTAGGAGATCACCCCGGCCGCCGGCAAGCGCCGCGTGGCTGCTTTTTATTTTAAAAACCTGTATTGGCCTTTAAGTAATGATGGGATTTTTGTCATATCATTCTGACTATAAAGCTACATGAATGTCCTCTTTCAATGAGCGCATCCAACTCCATACAAGCGCCCGGGCGCTTTACCGTCCTCATCGTCGATGACATGCCGGAAAATCTGGCAGTCCTCGGTGAGCTGCTGCAATCCGATTACCGCGTCCGCGCCGCCAGCTCCGGTGCCAGGGCGCTCGCCGCAGCCGTGTCCGAACCCCGTCCCGATCTGATCCTGCTGGACGTCATGATGCCGGAGATGGATGGCTACGAGGTGCTGGAACGCCTGCGCGCCATGCCGGAAACGCGCGACATCCCGGTAATCTTCGTGACCGCGATGGATGCCGCGGAA
>Ga0172373_10006740_pt1 | contig 15182 bp, 12 predicted proteins | sample Lak10m_2_FD_114546 | JGI IMG/M metagenome (GOLD analysis project Ga0172373, IMG submission 114546) | Freshwater microbial communities from Kabuno Bay, South-Kivu, Congo - kab_092012_10m | ecosystem: Environmental > Aquatic > Freshwater > Lake | place: Democratic Republic of the Congo...
ACGGGATTAGAAAAGGCGGAAGCCTTGAGAGCAGTAGAAGCATTCATGACGAGTATCAAATCATCTTTAGCAAAAGGACAAAACGTTTACCTACGAGGATTTGGAAGTTTTATCGTTAAAGAAAGAGCTGAGAAAACAGGGAGAAACATCTCTAAAAACACCACCATTATTATTCCAGCTCACAACATTCCTTCGTTTAAGCCAGCAAAAACATTTGTTGAGGAAGTGAAAAATAAAGTTGTAGTGAAGTAATTTTTTGAATTCACGAAAAAATGAATATCTTTGCACTCCCTATTTTGGGGGTGCTTTTTTATTTTTAGAAATTAACAGTTAAAATATACATATTATGCCAAGCGGTAAAAAAAGAAAGAGACATAAAATGGCGACTCATAAGCGTAAAAAACGACTTAGAAAGAATCGTCACAAGAAGAAGAAGTAATTGAGTTGCACCCTGCAACCCTCTTTTTATGTTTCTTTAAACTTTCAATGTGAGTTTAGAATTAGTTGTTGACGCTAGAGTTAACGGGATTTGGATTGCCCTTTTAAGAGATGGTAAACTAATTGAATTGCACGAAGAACGAGGCAACTCTGACTTTGTTGTAGGTGATATCTACGTTGCAAAAGTCAGGCGCTTGTCTCCAAGTTTAAATGCTGCTTTCGTCGACGTTGGATACGAGAAAGACGCTTTTTTACACTATTTCGATCTTGGCGCTCAGTTTAAGTCTTTCTCTAAGTTTGTGAAAGAAACTCTGAACGGAAAACAAAATGTTCCTGACCTGCAATACTTTAAACTTGAAAAAGACATTGAGAAAGAAGGGAAAATTTCCGATGTAGTGTCCTCCTCACAATCTATTCTAGTACAGGTGGCAAAAGAACCAATCTCTACCAAAGGTCCGAGATTATCTGCCGAAGTTACCGTTGCCGGTAGATACCTTGTTTTGGTGCCTTTTTCCGAAAAGATATCGATAAGTCAGAAAATTAAGGACGGTGAAGAACGCGATCGACTCAAAGAATTAATGGATCGTATCAAACCCAAAAATTTCGGGGTAATAATTCGAACAGTTGCCGAAAATAAGTCAACTTCCGATCTTGAAGGTGATCTAAAAAACCTTCTCGATAAATGGAAAACTATTTATCAAAATTTAAAAACAAGTCATCCGCCAAAAAGAGTTCTTGGTGAAATAAACACAACATCTTCCATCTTAAGAGATTTATTGAATTCAGACTTTACTAATATTCATGTAAACGATTCAAAATTGCTTGGCGAAATGAAAGAGTATATTTCTTCAATTTCTCCAGGAAACGAGAGAATTGTTAAGCATTACGATGGTAAGCTTGAGCCTTTTGAACGATTTGGAATAAATAAGCAAATAAAAACTTTATTCGGTAAAAAAGTTCCACTACCCAGTGGAGGTTACTTGATTATTGAACATACGGAAGCTATGCACGTTATTGACGTGAACAGTGGAAACAGAAAAGATGCTAATGGTCAAGAATCTAATGCGCTCGCCACAAACGTTGAAGCGGCAGAAGAGATTGCAAGGGTACTTCAACTTCGCGACATGGGTGGAATCATCTGTGTAGATTTCATAGACATGCACGATAGAGAGAATAACAAGATTCTTTTTGATAAACTTAAAGAGTTTATGAAACAAGATCGTGCGAAACACAACATAATTCCTCCTTCAAAATTTGGCGTTGTCGAAATAACAAGGCAACGTGTTCGTCCAGAGACGGATATTGAAACGTCAGAAACCTGTCCAACATGTAATGGAAGCGGAGAAGTGCAGGCTAGTATACTTTTTGCCGAGGAAATAGAATCAAATCTTAATTTTTTGATTGAGGACAAAGGAATAAAAGACGTTGTTTAACTCGTGCACCCTTACCTAGAGGCATACTTCAAAAAAGGGCTTGTTTCAAGGCAATTGAAATGGTTCCTAAAGTATAAAAAATGGATTCCGGTGAGAGGAATTACTGCACATCAATTATTGCAGTATAGTTTTGTAACGAAAGAAAATGAAGAAATTCCCTTTTAAGTAAGTGGATACTAAAAATATTCTAATTAAAATTCAGCGTTATTGTGCTTACCAAGAGCGATGCACTGCTGAAGTTGTCACAAAACTTAAAAAATTAGGCGCTTTAGAAAGAGATATCAATAAACTTATTAATGACTTAAAAAACAGTTCTTTTCTTGACGAAGAACGATTTGCCATTTCTTTCGCTGAAAGTAAATTTCACCAGAAAAAATGGGGATTAAAAAAGATTTCTTCTCATTTGTTTCAAAAAGGAATCTCTAAAGAGGTTATTGATAAAGCCATTTCTTCCATTTCTTCAGAGGAGATCTCGGGTACTCTTACCTTACTTTATGAAAAAAAATGGATGTCCTTGTCAAATGAAACAGATCCATTTAAACGAAAACAAAAAACCCTTCGATATTTGCTATCAAAGGGCTATTCGTATGATGAGATAAGTATTTATTTTGACTGAATTAACGCTGAAGCGTTTGCAATCCACGGTCCTGGTCCACCTGCCATATAACCTGTTTTACCTAGGTCAACGAGACTTGTTCCATCCTTAGATTTTTCAGGTCTTACGAAGTGTACAGTTGGATAACCCATTACATTGAATTGTTGTTGTAATTGTTGATTTTGTTTTTTGGTAGCATCTGATTGCGCTTTGGCTCTAGGGAAATCAAGTTCTACTAAAATCACATTGTCTGTTGCCCATTGCTTGAATTCATCCTTTAAAAAAACTTCTTTTTGTAATCGCACACACCAACCGCACCAATCGCTACCGGTAAAAAACAACATCATAGGTTTCTTCGTGCGTTGAGACTCTTTTTGGGCAGCTTCAACATCTGTATACCAAGTTAATTCCCCTTCTGATTTTTGTGCAATTGACAAAGAGTTAACGAGGATAAGAAGTGTCGATAGGATAAATAGTTTCATGATTTTTTATTTTAAAATTATCAAATTTCACCGAGACAGTCAAAAACTAAGCCAAAAAATATACACTTATAAACAAGTCGCTGTTTTAATTAATTTGTCATCAATGGAATTTAGTAACGCTTTTGCAGTAAGTTAGTAACACCTAAATTATTCATTATGATTAAATATTTACATTCATTTCTTTGTTTTTTGGTTGTTGCGTACTCGGTTCATGCACAAGTCCCTACCCAAACCATACGCGCAAAAGTATTCGATAGCGAGACCAATTTTCCACTCATCGGCGTTCGGTTGGAGATTAACCTTCCAACACCCATAAGAGCAGGATCTGATGTTGAAGGAAACGTAGTAATTAAGCAAGTCCCCGTTGGAAGGCATGATATAACCGCTTCATTCATAGGTTATGATACCAAAACTGTCACCGTTGAAGTCACTTCAGGGAAGGAACTCGTTGTAAATATTCCAATGACAGAAAGGATTACTCAAAAGAATGAGGTCACCTTAACCGGAAAAAAGAGAGGAGAAGTAATCAATGAAATGGCTGTTCTGTCAGCACAACAGTTTAGCGTAGAAGAAACAAACCGATATCCTGGTTCACGAATGGATCCTGCGCGTATGGCTTCCAACTTTGCCGGGGTTCAGGGATCAGATGATTCCCGAAATGACATTGTGGTACGAGGAAACTCGCCCTTAGGTGTGGTATATCGTGTTGAGGGAATTGATATTCCCAACCCTTCGCACTTTGCCGTTTCCGGAAGCACAGGCGGTCCGGTTTCTATTCTCAATAATAAAATATTAGGAAATTCTGACTTTTTTATGAGTGCGTTTCCTGCTGAATATGGGAACAGTACTTCTGGAGTTTTTGATTTGAAATTACGAAATGGTAATAACAACCAACACGAATTTACAGGCCAATTTGGATTATTTGGAACTGAAGTTTTAGCAGAAGGTCCAATGGGGAAGGGTGGTAAATCGAGTTACCTTGTAATGGGAAGGTATTCAAGTTTAGCTATTTTTCAAAAACTAGGTGTTTCATTGGGTACAGATGCTGTTCCAGTTTATGGAGATGGGGCTTATAAATTCAATTGGAAATTGAAAAATGGTGGCCAGCTTTCTTGGTGGGGAATGGGAGGAAAAAGTGATATTGATATTATGATCTCTGAACAAACAAAATATTCAACAGAGTTTTATGGAGAAGGAGATCGTGATCAGTTTTTCGGTACTAGCATGTATGTTTCTGGTTTAACCTATAAAAAGTCCCTAAATGAAAAAACATACATAAGCGCAACTCTTTCAGGTTCTCGTGAGGAGCAACACACAAGACATGAATATTTACATCGAACATTGAGCATAACTAATGCAGATACCACCATTCAAGTGGATAGCTCCTACCAAATGCTGGGCTATGATTTCAGAACCATGAAATTATCTGGTTATTTTGCGGTCAATCATAAAATCAATAAGCAACACCTTGTTAAAGCAGGGATTAATTTTGATGTAATGTCTTTCAATTTGCTCGACTCTGTTTTAAATGACTTAGACGATAGAAATAGTTGGAAAACAAGATGGGATTACAACGGTATGGGAGTATTAGTTCAACCTTTTGTGCAATGGAAATGGAAAGTAAACGACAATATGGATGTAACGGCTGGACTTCATTCACAGTATTTCACCTTGAGCAATAGTATCAGCCCTGCAGAGCCAAGAGTGGGATGGAAATACAGAATGGGCGGAAATCAAGCAGTATTCGCTGGGGCGGGTTTGCACAGCCAAACTCAACCGTATTACACGTATGCTTATGACCCTGACAACAACGGAAATTCACACAATATCAATATGGATTTTTCAAGAAGTGTACATTCAGGTGTGGGTTACGAGAAATCATTTGGCCCTGGACTGAATTTTAGAACTGAAGCGTATTATCAATACTTATATAACCTTCCAATTAGTGCTAATCCTAATTCATTTTCTTTGGTTAATGCTGGTGGAGGATTTTCTCGTGTTTTTCCAAATGACACACTTGTTAACGATGGAAAAGGCGTAAACTACGGACTAGAATTTACACTTCAAAAGTACTTTAGTAAAAGCTTCTTCTTCATGCTTTCCGCAAGTATATACGATTCAAAATACTTAGCGAGTGATGGCAAATGGCGCAATACTTCATACAAAGGAGCTAATATCGCTGATAATATTGACTTATCTTATGTTTGGAATGTACTAGCAGGTAAAGAATTCAATATTGGAAAAAAACATGTAATTGGTGTTGGAACAAAAATTACACGAGCTGGTGGACGTCGTTATGGACTTGTAGATATTGCTCAAACAATGGATTCGAAAGAAATTTTATTTCAAGATTCTTTATTCAATGAACTAACTTTTGCAGATTATTTCCGTGTTGATTTAAAAATTAACTGGAGAATGAATACTAAGAAATTAACACATGAATTTGGGTTAGATTTAGTTAATCTCTTGAATACAAAAAATCTATTAGGCATTGCCTATGCACCGCGTTTAGATCCTAATGACAACTCAGACCCAATTGCAGAAAAACAACAATTAGGTAGATTACCTATCTTTTACTACAAAATAGACTTTAAGCTTGCCGGTAAAAAAGAGTGAAATTTTCAGATATTGGAATATTAATTGACAAGAAGAATTACGCTGAAAGTAGCGTAATTCTTCATTTTTATACGAAAAGTCTAGGAAGACAACACTTCATTTTTAAAGGCGCAAAGAAGAAAAATAAACCTTTATTCCCCCTTGGCATCTACGAGTTGACTTATGCCAAACGACCGGAAAGTGATTTGGGAATCATTCAAGAAATTTCACGTGTATCAGGGTTAAACGAAATTTATACGCATCCACAAAAATCATTACTTGCTTTTTTTATTGCGGAAATATTGAAATCAAGTTTAAAGCAAAGCCATCAAGACAACTCCATGTTTCAATTCTTGAGAGAAGAAATTGTTGCCCTTGAAGTCTCTCAAAATCTTTACTCTTATCCACTACAATTTTTAGCAAAATTTATTGTGCTTTCCGGATATATGCCGCAAATAGCCCAAGAAAGCGGGAGTTTTTTTGATCTTCAAACAGGAGCTTTGGTGCCACTTGCTTCGAGCAGGACTCTACAACTTTCTTCTTCTCAAGTATCACAACTAGCGTTTTTATTCAATGGTGGTGCTGACGATTTTCTTGAAGATAAATTGACCGTGCGGCAAAACTTAGATTTGTTGATTGATTACTGTGTGGTACATGTGCCTGGATTTCAAGTAAATGCAACGAGAGAGATTATTCAAGACATTCTGTATACTTAAAATCCAAGCAGAAAGGATTCAAATAAGAATGCCAATGATTCAAAGGCTTTAAAACTTAACTCATCGTACGTGTCAAAAATATCATGATAATGTTTGTTTGGTCCCATTGTGTATATGAAAAACGCGGGAACTCCTGCCTCTGTAAAAAAATAATGATCCGAATTTGCCGCCGGTCCTCTGGGCTTTACAGTAGAAACGGCATTCGATTTCTTGTTCAGTTTTACAAGTTGCTTAAATTCTTTTGGGAAAAGCGTAGCATTAACCGCAGTGATACCTTCTTCCCCACTTCCCATTATATCTAAGTTCAATTGAAATCGAATATCCTTTAAAGGAACCGGCGGATGTTTCACCATGAAAGCAGAGCCTAACAAACCAACCTCTTCACCTGCAAAAGCCACAAATAGTACATTATATTTTCTTTTCTTTTTTTCCTTCAATCGCAAGGCGAGTTCCACTAACATAGCGGTACCGCTAGCATTGTCGTTCGCTCCAGGAAAATAACATGCTGACCCCATTCTACCCAAGTGGTCGTAATGCGCACTCACTAAAAGAGTCTTTTTTGTTGACTTGGTTGCCGGAAGATACCCCATCACGTTGCGGGCTTGGTGATGCTGGATAAATAGATTTTTTACTGCCAAATTCACTGAAGTAGGAATCTCATAAAGCGAATCTTGAAGTTGTAAATAAGCAAATTTCTGTTGGTTTTGGCTAACAGACCAGGTGAATTTCTCATTTACTAATTCAATCAGCGGACGGTAATTTGCAATTTGTTGAAGCTGCTTTCTAACAATTTTCAAGGAATCTCCTTTATATTTTGTTGAATTTACCACTACCACACATTCCGAAGGAAGTGTTTCAATATACCTGGTTAGTTTGACATAATCTTGGAAAACTTCTTCTCTTGAAAGTTCTTTGGTTATAAAATTACCAAAAGCTGAACCCGAAGATGGATGAACGATAAATCCTTTTCCGGGTTGGATTTCTGAAGTGCCAATTGTTAAACGACAAGAATCGGGAAATGAATTAACCGAAAATTTAAAGACTTGGTCATAGGTTCCATTGATCGGACTAAGACCAATATTTCGAAATGTTGTTTCTATGAATGTCGCTGCCTTCGCATCTCCTTCGTTTACATAACCTCTTCCGTGTAAACCAGGCGCGCACAAGGAATCAGTAAAAAGCAACACTTCCTTTCGCTGAGCATTGAGCCCAAAAGAAACAAAAAATATGAATAAACTACTTATCCAGCGTGTCTGCATGACGCTGACATATGCGGTGAACAAAATCCTCAACAACGTCATTGTCCATTTCCCAATGAAATTCATCGGCATAGGAAGAAAGCATGATTCTCGCTTCAGACATTGTGGGCGTTAAGTCTAAGGATTTAACTGCTTTTGCAAAAGCATCGCTTGATCCATCAAACAGAGAATTAATAAATAATAATTTATCGTTCAGTGTAAAAGACCCAATAAGCGTTTCTAATTTTTCAATTTGTGATTTAGCTGCTATCGCGTTTTCCAGGTTTTTGAACTCCAATGGTTTTCCTGATAAATTAAGCGAGTGGCCTGTTTGGTCATCAACTTTACTAAGGTTAAATTCGGTTGATGAAAGAGATAATTCTGTAACCTCTTCCTGCGCTGTTGGTGGTTCTTCCGCAGGTAATTCCTCCGTTAATTCTGATGCCGATTCTTCCAATTCTTCTTCCTCGTTTGAAATGGTATCCAAGTTAAGAGGGGTGATTTCTATATGTTCTGACTCAGCTTCTGTAGTATCCGATTCATCTTGTTCAAGTGGCAATTCGAACATTGAGTCTGATTCAATCGGTTTTTCTACTACGGTGTCTATGACAAGCTCACGAGGATTCGGTGTGTAATCGACGATTGAGGCATCAGCATCTTCAGTAGCTAAATCCTCATCTGAACTAAGTTCTGTTATTACTTCTTCTTCCGTTTGATCTAAATCAAAATCAATTGGTTTTTCAATCTCCGTATTATTTTCATTGGAAAAAGCATCTAGCACTAAATCAATTGGAGTGTGAATTCGCTCAGGAAAAACCTGTTGTTCATACAATTTATAACGCACCACTAATAGTCTTTCGTGTACCTCACGTGCGGTTTGTACTAATTCGTCCATTTCTATACTAGAAACAGCTCCGTTTTCGATTTTTGTAATGCCTTGTTCAAGCTTGTTCACTAAGGATTTCATACCGTAATTTTTTCAACAAAAGTTAGTAAGATGTTAACCAGTAGTTTGAATAACCAAATAAACTACCGATTTTCGAATTCAAATTTAGAAAACTAGAGAACAGTGCAAACAAGTTTTTCTTTTTTTTCTTCATAATGAATGTTAACAACCTAATTAGTTATGTTTCTAGAACAATTTCCAAGCGAAGTACGACAAAATGGATGGATTGAAGTGATTTGTGGCTCTATGTTTTCCGGGAAAACAGAAGAATTAATCCGCCGTATCCGCAGAGCAGAATTTGCAAATCAGTCGCTGATTATGTTCAAGCCGGAAATAGACAATCGGTATAGTAAAGACAAAGTCGTCAGCCATCAAGGAAGCGCCTACCAAGCAATCCTCGTTAAAAAATCAAGTGAGATTTTAGCGCGTTGGAACAAAGAACTCGTCGTTGCTATTGACGAAGCGCAATTTTTTGACGATGAACTCATTGAAGTATGTAACCAACTGGCTAATCAAGGAGTGCGCGTTATTCTTGCCGGATTAGATATGGATTTTCAGGGGGTTCCCTTTGGACCTATGCCAAAACTTTTAGCTGCAGCAGAATATGTTTCAAAAGTTCACGCCATTTGCGTTTCTTGTGGTAACTTAGCTCAATTTTCGCATCGAACAGTAGAGGATTCTGGGCAAGTTTTGGTTGGAGCAGTAGATAAATACAGACCTTTATGTCGTTCGTGCTATTGTAAAGCAACACGTTGAAATTAAATTTAACTTTTACGGAGTTTTTCAGCCGCGTTAATGGGCTTAAGGTTGTCGGTTCATCTTCCTCAATTGTGGATGAAGTTGTGTACGATTCCCGCAAAATCTCAAGTGCTACCAATCAAGTGTTTTTTGCATTGAAAGGAGATTTTCGAGATGGGCACGAGTTCGTTGAGAAGGCTTACGATCAAGGTGTACGTTTATTTGTGATTGAAAAGCTAGTAGAAACAAAACTTGATGCATGCTATATTCTTGTTGCCGATTGCTTGAAATCCCTTCAACATTTAGCAAAAATACACCGTCAAACATTCACCATTCCTGTAGTTGCCATCACCGGAAGCACAGGTAAAACGACAGTTAAAGAATGGATTTATCATTTAGTGAAGGGTCAAGTGCATGTAACACGAAGCCCGAAAAGTTATAATTCTCAATTGGGAGTAGCGTTATCCTTACTTATGATAAACGAAGAAACCGAATTAGCACTAATTGAAGCGGGAATATCAGAACCAGGTGAGATGAATGCATTAGCAGAAATGATTCAACCAACAATTGGAATACTTACCAATGTTGGATCTGCTCATGCTGAGAATTTCGAGAATCACGCACAACTTGTTTCAGAGAAACTTGCCTTGTTTACAAACGTAAAATCACTTTACAGTTTGGACAATTATAGTGAAGTTGCTCTTCCTTATAAAAACTTAGAGGTCATTACCGAAAAAAGCATGGAAAAGTACATTGAACTTCTTCCCTTCCAAGATCAGGCAAGTAAACGCTCTGCCATGCTGGCAATAGGTTTCGTTGAACGATATTTTCGCCTAGATGTCGAAAAAATTAAATCTTTACCTCGATTGGCCTTGCGACTGGAAACTTTCGAAGGGATAGATAATTCTCTGATTATTAACGACTCCTACAATCTTGATCTCGATTCTTTGAAAATTGCATTGGAATACCAATTAAGTATTTCGCAAGGAAGAAAAAGGGTGGCATTAGTTGGCATACATTCAGATGATCAAGCTGTAATGAATCGTGTCTTTGAGGTAATCAATCAATTTCAACCGATTGATGCCCATGTGTACAGCGGAGAAATCAACCTCTCAACCATACAATTGAAAGATTCAGTGGTTTTGCTAAAAGGTCAGCGTGTTAAACACATGGAAAAACTCGCACAAAAACTCAAATTAAAACATCACAAAACGCAATTGGCATTTAATATGAGTGCCGTACGGCATAATCTGAGTGTTTTTAAAAGTAAGTTAGTGCCATCAACTAAGATTCTGTGTATGGTAAAGGCACAATCTTACGGAGTTGGACTTGAAAAAATGGGGAGTTTTTTAGAAAAATGTGGTGCGGATTATCTTGGAGTGGCCTATTCAGACGAGGGTGTAGAACTAAGAAAAGCAGGAATAAAATTGCCCATTTTGGTAATGAACCCTGAGGAAGACGGATACGAAAACTGTGTGGCTTATAACCTAGAGCCCGCCGTATATTCTCAAGAACAATTGGAAGATTTAATTTCAGAACTCATTTACCTTGGCGCCGAGCGCATGCCCATACATCTTAAAATCGATACGGGTATGCACAGACTAGGAATCCAGCCTGAGGAATTGTCTGAGGTTCTAGAAGTGATTCAAGCGCAACCGGAAGTACAATTAAAAGGCGTTTATTCTCATTTAGCAGCTGCAGATTATCCATCCAATAATCTATTTACAACGCAACAAATCGAATTATTCAAGTCGTGTATTCACCAAATCCAATTGCACAATAGGGATGTTATTTATCATTTATGTAATTCAGAAGGCGCCTTGCATTTTCCATCTGCTCATTTCAATATGATTCGTGTAGGAATTGGGTTGTATGGGATAAGTAACGACCCAGATATTTCCGTACAATTGAAACCTGTTATGGAATGGAAAAGTGTTGTTTCCCAAGTAAAAGAGATACCGGCAGGAGAATCAGTGGGTTACGGAAGAAGTTATTTGGCTGAAAAAAACACGGTTATTGCCATTGTTCCGGTAGGTTATGCGGATGGATTTCGACGCAACTTAAGTAATGGAAGAGGTGCAGTGTATATTAAGGGACAGCGTTGTGAAACCGTTGGACGTGTTTGTATGGACATGATAATGGTTAATACCACCGGTTTGCAGGTAAAAGAAGGAGATGAAGTAGAAATTATCGGCGAACATCAGAAAATTGAACAATTAGCTCAAGCAATGGACACGATTCCTTATGAAGTGCTCACCAGTCTTTCTAAACGAGTATATAGAACCTATTTTGAAGAATAACGTAATAAATTAAAAATTTTAAAAATGAAAAATTTAGTAGCATTTATATTTTGTCTTGTGACCTTTTCTTTTCTGGCACAAACAAATTCGAAAGATTCAATTTATGTCATTAAAAAAGCGAACGGTGTTGAACTGATCGGAAAGCTTATAAGTGATGACGGACGGGAAGTTCTCTTAATGACAGAGAAAATGGGTAAGGTGTACATTTCGAAGTCAGATATAATATCCATGAAATTAATTGAGGAAGGAGATGTGGTAAATGGTGAATATATTGAGGAAGGACCTTTTACCACACGCTATTCTTTTACGACAAACGCTTTTCCTGTAAAGCAAGGAGAAAATTATGCCATGATTAATCTCTATGGTCCTGAAATTCATTTTGCCGTTACGGATAAATTGAATTTAGGGGTCATGACGACTTGGTATGGTAGTCCATTTGCATTGGCAGGAAAATATACATTCCCCACTAATAATAAATTATTAAATTTTTCAATCGGCGGAATAGCGGGAAGTTCAGGTTTTCTAATGAATTTCAAAGGATATGGCGCACTAGGTTTCGGAATTGGAACGTTCGGTACGCGCAAATTGAATGCGTCCATTGGCTTGGGTTATTCTCATTTCTCTAGTTTCGGAGGAAAAGAACTAGTGAAAAGTGGGACGTACACAAGAGATACCAGTACATTTATTGTTAATTACGATTACGAAAAGGTTAAATCGGGAACTACTGGAGGCTTGGCAATTTCAGCAGGCGGATTTGCAAAAATTGGAAAGAAAACAGGTTTTGTAATGGATTTTTTATATTTGAATATGACGAACAAAACGATTGAAAATAATTTTGTGAATAGTAATTCCTATGTTTACGACCTCAACGGAAATGCATATTCTGAGTTTGTTGAAGTAACAAAAAACGACAATCAATCCTACGCAACTCATGTGCTCATCGCAATGCCTGGAATTAGGGTGCAAGGAAAAGAAAATTCTGCCTTTCAATTCAATTTATCGGGTGTATCGCTTCGCTTTTCAAATCCCGATGCTTTTTTTAGTGGAAGTCTCACCTTCCCACTTCCATCTTTTAGCTGGTTTTATAAGTTTTAACTGAATGAAACCAGACATTCAGCAAGTACTTTTTCAACTGGTCAAACAGAAAATTGGAGCAACAGATTCTATCGGAAATGTATTGAGCGAGATTTTACATCTCTCCACTGATGCCGTTTACCGACGTTACCGTGGTGAAACAAGCTTAACAGTGCAAGAAACACAGCGCTTGTGTAAACATTTTAATATTTCTTTTGATCGCCTTATTGAAACGGGTGAGGGACAAGTGATGTTCAGCTTTCCTCCATTCAAAAATTACGATTTCAGTTTGGAGACCTATTTAGAGGATATTTTAGCTTCATTGCAGCAAATGAAGCAATTGAATCAAGGAGAATTTATCTTTTCTATCAACAATAGCAACATTTTTCAATTGATGAATTTTCCGCAATTGGTTCGTTTTCGCTTATTTTTTTGGGCAAAATCACATCTTCAAATTCCAGAATATCAAACGTTAAAATTTAAACACGATAAACCCACGCAAAGGGCATTTGAATTAGGCAAACAAATTCTTCAAACCTATAATTCACTGCCATCTATTGAGATTTATGACCTAGAGTTTATGCGTGGATTCATGCGTCAAATACATTATTACTACCGCGCTCAATTGTTTGAAGACCCAAGTTATGCAGTGTTTTTATGCGATCGCGTCGCAGCATTCATTGAGCACTTGAAAGCACAGGCCGCTGAAGGTAAAAAATTCATCTTCGGCACAAGCGCTCCAGCTTTTGGTAACGAGTTGTCCTTTTACCTCAACGAAACAATCAATACCGATACTACTTTCTACTACACAAGCAAAGAAGCAACAGGAATCTTTATCAATCACAATGTAATGAATTACCTTCACACAGCCGATCCTGCTTATGTTTCCGATACAAAGCAAGTCTTGGATAAACAATTGGCCAATTCCAGCTTAATTTCGACGGTGAACGAAAAAGAACGCAATCACTATTTTAGCGAGATTCAAAAGATGGTCAATTACTTCAAAAGAAAAATTGAAGACGATTTAAATGCGTTTATCTAAAGTTGCGATATTCACAACTGCCTATTCCTAACTTTCGGTATTCAATTTAACCACATGAAAATTAGGGCATACATTTGTCCTATAAATTAAAAACGAAAGATCATGAAAAAAATGTTAGTAGGTGCTTTCTTTACCCTTAGCACCGTTTTTTTATCACAAGCACAAAATGCGTTTAGCATTGCCGCTGCAAACCCTAATGTTAGTGGTGTAGCGATTTCAGGAGAGAGTGGAGCAAAAATGATACGATTGGAGCTCATTCGTCTTGGGAAATACAAAGTATACGATGAATTTGATATGGCAGATGTGGTGAAAGCCAATCCTGAATTTCAAGCAAACTGCTACGGTCAAACTTGCTTGATAAAGCTTGGTGAAGCCCTAAAAACAGATTTCGTTATTTGCGGAAGTATTGATGGACTTTCGAATAAAATTGCGGTTACGCTTAAAATTGTCAATGTAAAAAATAAAAGCATTGAAAAATCGGCAATTAAGGAATTTGCAAATCAACCAAACGAAGTACAGCGCATGATTGAAATCGTGTTAAAAGAAATGCACGGTGTAGAAGTAGACAAAGTTCTACAAGACCGTTTAGCCTTTAAAAACGACATCATTACATCAAACAATGTTGGAAAAGTGAATAATTCTGGTCCAAGAATCGGAATAGCAGGTACTATTGGTAAAGTTTATGAATTTGCGACGCGTAAACAAGAAAATGGCGGATTAGAGATATTACCAGCAGTAAGTATGATTGGGTACCAATTAGAAGGCCAATATGTTGGAACAGAAAACTTTTCAGCACTAGTAGAAGGTATCATAAACGTATCAGGTTTAGAGCAAGGTCAATTTATTCCTACTTTTACGTTAATGAACGGCTTCCGTTTTGGAAAAGGAAATTGGGAGTTCGCTTTTGGTCCTGGATTTGGACTAAAAAGAACTAAGGAAGGATTTTTTGATGAAGATAATAAATTCAACGGAGGAGCTGATAAATTTTACTCGACAGAAGAAGTACAATCGGGAAGCATAAACGGACTTGCTGTGAATACACAAACAATTTCAACGCAATACGGTTATGAGCTCGAAAAACATGCACATACGAAAGGGATAACAGCAATAAATACATCATTTGTATTTGCATTCGGCCGTACCTTTCAAGCAGGTGCCTTAAACATTCCTGTAAACTTATTTTACTCTTCTCAAAGAGGAGGAGGTTTTGCGGGTATAAACGTTGGCTTCAACGTGGTAAAAAGCAAAAAGAGTTTAAATCCAGGTCAATAATTAATACTCAACAGAACTGAACCATGAAAAAGTTCATTTGGTTTCTTTCGTTTCTTATGATGCTGCTTTCCTGCACTGTGCAGGAGCGGTATCATAGGAGAGGATTGACGATAGAATGGAATACCATTAGCGTCAAGAAACAAGCCCAAAAAACATCAAATCAGGAGGTAGTTTATCAGGATTTAGCAACGAATAACGATGAATTTCAACTGACGAAGAAAGAAATACAAATCGTTGAATCGCCACTAGAAATTGAAACTATCAAACCAAATTTTGCAGAACCAACAGATTCGATTGAAAAAGTTCAAAAACG
>Ga0172373_10006743_pt1 | contig 15172 bp, 15 predicted proteins | sample Lak10m_2_FD_114546 | JGI IMG/M metagenome (GOLD analysis project Ga0172373, IMG submission 114546) | Freshwater microbial communities from Kabuno Bay, South-Kivu, Congo - kab_092012_10m | ecosystem: Environmental > Aquatic > Freshwater > Lake | place: Democratic Republic of the Congo...
CGACAGAAAATCAAAGATTTTCTGTCTTAAGATTAGGATAAATCTTTGATTTATCCTAATCGTACCTTATTCAAATATTGCAGTATATGTTAGCTTATTTTAAAAATAAATATAATATATTCCGTATAGTATAAAATAATTAAATATTAAAATGAATAATATAACCAACCATATAAATAATAAATAAGGTTATTATTATTTATTGATATAATATTTATTACATTATTCGATTTAATAAAATTTATAATTCAATAAGACAAAGGTGAACAACTAAACCCTTCGGGTTTAGTTCTTGAACCAAAATCAAAGATTTTGGTTGAACAGCCCTTATATTTTAATAATAATATAATGCATATTTGTGATAGATAATCTATATGATCTCTTAAATATTTTTTTAATTTAAAAAAATTAGTTTAAAAATATTTATATTGATTAATAATTATTAAGACCTAATTTAAACATATATAATTTATAAATAGATATGTATTTTATAAAAAATATTTAATAATTATTCATTTAAAAAATAGTATCCGTCGCGTTCATCTTCTTGAATATATAATGTAAAATTATTAATGTTATCACTAACAATAACATCTATAATTTCATTTATAGAATGAATTTCTATTTTCATATTAATTGTATCTGGTATCAAATAAAAATTATAATTAAAATGTTTAATTATTTTTTCTCTTAATAAACTATCAAGAATAATATTATATAATGATTGATCATCAAATGGATCAAACATTATATTATATTTTTTACCAGAAAATGTAGTAACATTAATCTCAATTAAGTCATCCATTAATAATAAGGCATTATTACATATATTTATTATTTTTCAATTTTAATTTATACATTAAATATATGAATTTTGAATGGTCAGATTTTACTAAAAAATATATTAATAATTTTATTGATAAAAAATATAAATTAAAAAAACATAATAATTTATATAAGTATATAATAAATGAATATACAAATATTAATTTATTTATCAATGAAAATGAAAATAAAATTAATATAAATATTATACCATATGAAAATATAGATTATAAATTTATTAAATATTCACATACAAAATGGGTTGATAAAAATGTAATAAATGAAATTAATAAAATTAAATATACATATTTAATTACATGGAATAAAAATAAAATATATCTTAAAACAGATATAGAATATAATTCTGAATTAAATTTACTACAAAGATTAAAATGGATAATATATATTATAGAATATCTTAAAAATAAATCAAATAATTATTTTCCAATTAAAATGTTTTTAGTAATGTCTTCATTAAAAAAAGAATTTCCAATTAATGAAATTATATGTCCTAAACATTCAAATTCTGGTTATACTGATCATAGAAATAATATAATTTTTATTTGGAGAAAAGAAGAGATGGAAAAAGTTATTTTCCATGAAATTATTCATTATTTAAAAATAGACAAATACCATGAATTAGATTATGAATTGTTTAATATTGATGGTCCACATTCATATTACGAATCAATAACAGATTATCAAGCTATAATATATAATATTATATATTTATCTATAATAACTAAAATATCTACAATAACATTACTTAAAATTGAATTAGGATTTATTGAAAATCAAGCATTGTATCTAAATGATTTATTAAATCTAAATTCATGGGAAAATATACCGGACAATAATATTAAACAAAATACACCTGCATTTTCATACTATATTTTAAAATATTTAATTTTTAAATATTCTATAAATAATGACATAAATTATATCAAAAATTATAATACAATTTTTACTACAGGTATTAATATGAAAAATTATCTTAAAATAAAATCAGCTAGAATGACTTTATTTGAATTAAATTAAGATTGTAAATTTTTTCATCATTTTATTATACTTTTATGAAAATTATTAAAAATTTCATAAAAAATGAAAAAATATTTTTTTTATACCCATTTAAAATTCTGGAAAATTAATATTTTTTTTAACTATTTTTAATAACGACCTATTTAATAGAAGTTATTAATCTATGTATATTAAATTATAATAATAAAAAAAAATAATTATTAAATATAAATTAGTTCACCGAGAGAAAAATAAAGTTTTACCACACAGTAAATAAATATTATTATGTTATTAATAATATTTATTTTACATTTAATGATTATAATAATATTAAAATGAAAATATATTGACCTATGTAAACAATAATAATGGTTATAATAATTTATCTAATAAAAAATTAAAGATTTTTTATAATTTTTGTGAACAAAATCTTCGATTTATTTCACCTACTGTTTGTAAAGGTAAATAATATTAGTAGAAAAAAATATACAATAAGAATTGTATATAAAGATATTAATAAAATTTTAGATGTTTATAAACAATTTATAGAAGAAAATAAAGATTTTTCTATTAATAAAACAATTTTTACAGGATAATGATAATAAAAATTCTTCGCATTTTTATTATTTTTTTGCAATGTTAGATTTCACCATTCAAAAATGTTAAAGAATATTGTTCTAATAATAATATTCAATTGAAATATATATCTATATATACACCAGAATTCAATCCAATAGAGATCTATTTTTCATCAATTAAAAATCACTTCAAAAAAATGAATCAATTCTATTAAAAGTTATTAATACAATTAATTTTAATAATTATTATATGCATTCATTTAAACATATACAAAAATATAAAAATAAAATTTTTTATGAAATATTTAATCATTTTCAAAAAAATTTAATAGTTTTTTGAAAATGAGTGTATTTAATATTATATGTATCAATTTTATAATTACTATCTATTGATAGCAATATATATTTATCTATTATATTATTAGAATAATAATATTTACAGTTAGATGAATGTTATACATTTATTTCAATTTTTATTAATAATTTGTATATATAAAAATTTTATATGATAAAAAAAATTGAAATAAAAAAATATTCAAATATTTCATCTACATAAATTACCATAAACTTTTTTACATCATATATTTATTATTCATCATTGACATTTTTTTTACAAAATGTCTGTTAAAAATTTGTGTAATTATATGAAATCATCATTATATATTTTACCAAATATAGTTATATCAGTTCCTACTATAGAGGAATTGCAAACAATTTTGAGAAAAAATAAAATATATTCAAATACAACATTTTATGATATTTTAGTTGATTATGCACAGGATAGTAATTATCCTGGTGGACCAATTAAAGATTATAAAAAATTACGTAATTTCTCTCAATATATACCAAAGAAAGCTTTAGTAATTGATATATTAAATATTGATTCAAATACACCAATTACTAGTTTGCAAAATATATTATCATCATCTAATGTTATTAGTAATGAAGAAATAATTCCATAATTTTTTTAAATAAATAAATATATAAAAAAATAAGATACTAATATTATTATGATATTTATTATATTGATTTCATTATTAATTATAAATAATATTCAAGCATATATTTTAGATATTTCCAGATCTTGTAATAATTTAGAAAATATAAATATTAATAATGAAATGATTTATATTTATATTAATAATCAATACTATAACCATGATGAATGTATTTTAAATATTATATATAAACTTAAAAAAAATAAAAATCATATAATATGTATAGCAGAATATGCAACAGAAATATATTTTACATTATTTCAAAAATGTGATATTAGATATGTTTTATTATATTCTATAATTGGACAAAAATATAATAAAAATATGATTGCACACTATATATTTGAAGCAAATAAATTAAAATTAAATATAGATACATATATTAATAAAATTAAAAATATATGGTGGTTATTTGATTTTGAAATCATAAAAAATGGTGCAGCCGATAAAATGTTAGAATATTATTCATAATATATACACCTATTTTTAAGAAAATAAGTGTACTTTCAATTATAAAAATTGAAAATATATATAATTAATATTTATATTATTTTATATTCAATGTGTGAGTATAATTTAGCAATGGAATATTACAATATAATTTGTGATACTAGAGATAAAATATCTATCATAAATGATAAAATAAATTATAAAAAATGTAAAAATATAATTAATGAAATTTATAATGAATATTGTAACGATAGCACTATTGAAGAATTAACATTATTATTATATATTCAATTATATAAAAAATTTAAATATTATATTAAATTAAATATAGCTATTATAACAAGAATTAAAATATTATATAAATTGTTATTTCCAACATTTATCAAAAATTATAAAAAAATAATTATAGATAAATTTAATCATGAAAATAAATATACACGTGCATTTATAAATGATATGGAAATTATTAATGATTGTATATTTGATATTATATATTATACTATTTGTGAAACAATTATACAATTAGATATTATTAATATGGAAGAATTTAAAAATATATTTAATGATATAGAAAACAATTCATTATACCAATTAAAATTACAATATAATGAAGTATTGATAGAATTAAATAAAAAAGAAAAAAAAATATCTGTATTAGAATCAGAAATATTTCCATTTGGATTAATTTAATATATACTTATTTTTATAAATAATTCATATATTTATATGCTTTATTTATTAAAATATTTTAGTTAAAATTTATATTGCACCGTAGAGGAAAATCAAAGATTTTACTCTACAATGGATGGGGGATAAAATCTTTGATTTTATCCCCCATGCACTCATTTTAATAAAAATTATTATAAATTTAATAAAAAATAAGAATATAGATATTCTTTTTTTATGTCTATAAATATACACTTTTTTTTATGAAAAATATCAAAAATTTCATAAAAATACAAAATATTTGATAAATATTTTTTTGCATAAAAACGAATATTCGTTCTTTTTCATGTCTATCTAATTAATTTTATAACAATTATGTTTCATGCTTATGTATGAAACCTAAGATAAAAAAATCTTTGATTTATCTCAATCATACGTTTAAAAATAATATTTAATTAATTCATATAATTTATAAAATAATAGTAATATTTAATGGCATAGAGAAAAAATGTGTATTATTTTTTATGAAATGGTTAATAATTTTCATAAAAATTAGTTTATTATATGATTTGTTAATCATATTTATTTAGATGATTTCGATGTATGTTTTAGTATCTGTTTTACAAAATCTGGATTTTTAAGAATTAAATTATCGACTTCTTTTGTTAATATTTCCAATTTCAATTGTAACATTCTAATATCATCTTTAATTTCTTTAAAAATTTCAGTGCATTTTTCTGATTGTTTATTCGAATGTGTAACTATTTCCCGGAATAGTTTATTTAAAACGTCAACCTTTTCTTCTGCAACTTGAATATTTGTAGCTAATTTACTAAAATTTTTAATTAAAGCTTGATAACGCATTTGACAGTCTGTTACGTTTGTATTACAAATTGTAATATCGTCTTTTATATTAATAAAATCTTTTCGTATTTGTTGTAATTCATCACGTATTATTTGTCTTTCACTTTCTTCTTTAGCAAAATTTTCTCGTAATTTAGTTATAGCTATTTGAGTTTTCGTATCTTTTATTACTTTAAATTCTTTTTCAAATTGACTAATTCTACTTGTTTGACTTATTATACGGTTATCAAATTGTACAATCTGTGCAATTGCTTGTTGTACTTGTTGATGTTGTTCTCTCATCATTATTCTATGTTCAGAAATTACATTTTGTTGATCTACTATTCTATCTATTTTTTCTTCATATTTCATTATTCGATTTTCTAAATCAGAACAACGTTTATCATATATAATTTTATTTTGTTGATCTAATAATAATGTAAGTCGTTCATCAGTAGTTGTTTGATGACTTTCAAATGAGGTTACTTTTTTTTGTAATAATGAAATTTTATCCACTAATTCTATACAACTTTTATCATAAGAATTTACTTTATGTTTCAAATCATCTAATAACTTATCTATATTTTCAGTAATGGTATTATTTGTTACATTAATATGTGTTATATTTTTACTCATAACATCTGAAATTTGACTTTGTAAAGTATGTAACCATAAATTATGTTTATGATATATTTTTTCATTATCTACTTGATATGAATATAATTGTGTAGTGCGTTCATTTGATGTCATAAACCGATCAGATAATTCTGCGTAATTATTTGAATGAATTGAAATTATTTCATCATGTTTATTAATTTTATCTATAAGATTGTCTATTCTTAGATGTTGACGATGATGCCTAACAGTATGATAAGCAAATTTTAACCGGTATTCCTCTGATTTACTTTCTAAAAAAGATACATTTTTTTGTAATTGATCAATATGTATTATCATAGAACTTATTTTTTCTTCTAAATTATGTAAACGTCCGCCATATATACCAAATTCTTGATTTGTATGAAGAAATGATGATTCTAATTCTTGTATTCGCAAACCATATGATTGCATTTCACTATTGATCATAATCATGATTATCGTGAAACTTAAAATATTTATGGTATTCGTTACACAACTAAATAACAATAATAAAATATTTCAATTTTTTTATACATTAGATATTATTATAATTTATATTTATTAATTAATATACATCATATTTTATAAAATGAATATGCATAATAGGTATAATAAATATATTAAAATAATTATTCTAAAATATAATTATTTTTGAATAATTATATTATAATATATAATAATATGACAAATTTTAAAATAGATGATAAATATAAATCTAAGGAAAAAAATCATTTTTTAATGGTGGATGATATTAATAAAATAGTTTCATTAAATACTATGCATTGTACAGATATGTATGAAAAACATTGCAAAGAAATATGTGAAGAGGATATATGTACTAAGAAAGATGATTATATATTTGCTTATATCACAACATATATACAAAAAGATTATATTGTTTTACTTCAAGAATGTTCTACATATTTTTATAATAAAGTAGCCAAATTTATAAGTGAAAATAAAAAATATGAAATACAATTTACAAAAAGACCTGTAAAAGTTGATATTAAATCTGATGATATTCATATAAATTCAAAATATATTTTCAAAGGTACTAATTTTATATGTCATAAAAGAGATTATACTGTATATCTAATTACAATATATAATCATACAATTTATAGATGTATCAATTATATATCTATTGAATCAGATACTAAAATTAGCAATCCTATGTATCATAAAAAAACTGATAAATGTGATATAAGTGACATAGTAAATCCAGAAGGTAATAATAATCCATATTATCGTCATTCCATGATACATTTAGAAAAAAATAATAACGAATATTTAATATTAAATGTACATTACCGCAGAAATTTTCGTGGTGAACTAGATAATAAATATGATGATATGAAATTAAATAATATAGATTTAATGGATAAAATTGGTACTTTAGATGATTTTGTTATATTAGAAATTGTGAAATTCTTAAATACGCAAGAAAAAATACCAACTATAATAATTGGAGGTGATTTTAATCGATATGCTATTAATGAATGGATATTATTTAAAAAAATATATAAACATAGTAAAAAAGATTTAGCATCATTAATTAGTTATGATAGATTTTATAAATGGTTAGATATATATTATGAATCATCTAATATGAAGATAGATAATGAAAATAATATAGATAGAATATTATGTTTTAAACCGAAATTGACTGAATTCAGTAATCATATTATTAATTCAGATGCAAATAATTATCTAGAATTATTTATTACTGAAATTAATGATATTTTTATTAAAATTAGAGAAGGAAGTTTAAATATAGAAATAAAACATAAAATAGTAAATTTAATAAATAATTATAATTTAATGAAATATAAAATTTGTTTAAATTATAACATATATCAACATATTGAATATATATTATATATATTAGTCTTACTTCAAAGAAAATCTCATGATCCTAATAGTAATAGATGTGTACATACATATATTAAATATGTATACAATAAAATAATAGATATTCTTAAGATATATAATATATACTTTACATATGTATTAGATTATTCAATAATCGATGGTATTACTAATATACATTTATATAAATATTTAAGTGAATTTTTTGGAATAGATACAAATATACGCAAATATAATAATGATTCACATGATAATATTTGTAATTTTATTTTTAGTAATACATTTTATGAAAATATTAAACCAGTATTATATAATTTTATCACATTAATAGATAAAAAAAAGAAAGATAGATTAGATGATAAAGTAAGACTAGATGAAGAAAAAACAAGTCAAGAAAATAGTGAAGATGATGAAGAAAATAGTGAAGATTGTCAAGATGAAGAAGATTGTCAAGATGAAGAAGATTGTCAAGATGAAGAAGATTGTCAAGATGAAGAAGATTGTCAAGATGAAGAAGATTGTCAAGATGAAAAAGATTGCCAAGATGAAAAATATTGTCAAGATGATAAAAAAAAACAATGTGAAGAAAAACAACATGAAGGAAAACAAAAAAAAAATAGAAGAGATAATAAAAAAAAACGACATGATATAAAAATCCGAGATGATCAAAGTAAGATTGAGAAAAAAGATAGAAAATGTATAAAATACAAGTCTGATTCTATATGTAAAGAATATAAAATAAAAACATTATTTAATACAAATAAAGAAAAACTTGTTAACATTATTTATCGCGTATTAAATAAACTAATAGACATAAAAGAAAATAAAAAAATATATTTAATGTATTTTTCTTTACAGGATACATTAGTAAATAATAAAAAATATGCTAACACAATAATTGATTTTTATTTAACTCATATAGATAAAATTATGAAAAATAATATTAAAATTACTGGTACGCTAAATGATATTAAGGGAAATATTAATAAATTAACATTTGATAATGAATCTTCACTATATTTAAAATATATGAATGTATTAAGTCATTTATATAATTATATGGATATTGTAAATTTTGTGCCTGTACCTATACATCCTATCTATGATAACCATATACTAAATATTTTATATATATTATTTCATAATATTTTTAGTAGTAAGATGGATATATTTTATTTATATACCGAAGCTATAAAAACTGATAAACTTGATATAATTGATGAAAAATATATTCATCGTAATATAATAATGTTTGATCTATATTTTATACAAAAAATAGATTTTCCAGAATTATTTAAATTGTTAAATCAATTATCATTTAGACACGAAGAGATAACTTTAACCAATACAAGTAACATAAAATATAATATAAAGGAGAATATGATTATAATAATATCATATATAAATAAATATTACGAAACAGTATCACAAACATATAAATCAATTGATTTAGATAATCAATTTTATATTCTAACAAGTATTGCAGAACTATTAAGTAATATTATAAATTATATGGATATATATGATGCACAATTCAAATTAAAAACATTTAATTATATAGAACTTTGTAATTTAATAAATCATATCATAGTTTCATCTTATGATACAATGTTGTGTCTATATATGCCCCCACAATATATAAATAATATATACAAGATAACAGTATATAATATGTTATATTATAATATAACATATAATAATAATATTTCTATATTAAATAATTATCAAAAATTATATGATATCGATAGTAAAGATAAAGTTTTAAAGGATATTAAAAATAAATTATCTGAATATCAACATGAAATTATTGATCCTGAATCATCTAAAAATGAAACATATATAAATAATATAAAATTTTATATTTTGGAATATTTTAATAGTATGTTTGGATATATTGCTGATGATTTTATAAACATATATTCAAAATTTAAAGAACTTCTTGAAAATATAGATGATTTAAATATATATAATTCATATATAAAAAGCAAGTATTTAAAATATAAATCGAAATATCTATTATTTAAAATAAAATATAATGATATTATATAATTTATAATAAATTGTATCAAGTATATAAAAAATAACCATATTTATATCTAATATACTCATTTTTATGAAAATTATCAAAAATGTCATAATAAATAAAAAAATATTTATCCATATTCATTTTATAAATTTTATTTAGCGTATTTAATAAATTTATATAATTTGAGAATAATTATTTAATTAAAACTTAGATATATTTAATAATATTTTTATGAAATTTGTGATAATTTTTATAAAAATTTATGTATTATTAGTTGATAATAAAATAATTAAATAATATTTATAAATTAATTAATGTACAGATTATTAAATTATAAAAAATATATAATATTTTTTATAATTTAATATATATGAATGAAATAAAAAGATTATTTTATGAAAAAATTAATTTTATAAATAATGCAAATATAACGGATCTTGACAAAAAAATATTATTGGATAAATATAATAAATATTATAAAAATTTAATATATTTAAAAAAAGATAATGAAATAATACCAATGAATACATTTCATAAATATTATAGTGTAAATTCTCAAAGTAAAATGATACAACATAATAATACTAAATATATAACAAATATTGAAGAAGTAAATGATAATGGTTCTATTACACGTAAAAAATCTGCATATAAAAAATTACCCGATGGACAGAAAATTTATCTAAAATAAATACTACATATTATTTTTAGTAAATTATTTATTAAATATTGCTATTATGTAATAAACAATTATAAATTAATTAAATATTATTTTTGAATATATATAATTTTCATACATTGTAAATTATTTAGAAAATATCAATTTCATCATAATTATTATCGATAGCTATAAATTTATCTATGTCGATATGAATATCTATAATATTATAGAGATGGGAAATATTACATTCGCCCCAAAATATAGCGGTACCGTCAAATCTTAATGCTGCAAATGCAGATTCATTAGCATAAATTATTTTTATACCTACTAATTGTTCATTTATATTTATTGGAATATATCCTCCTCTAACTTTATAACCCCATGTTTCTACGGTACCATCATTTTTTAATGCTGCAAATGCATAATTTGTTGCAAATAATTGAACAATATTATAATTTTTTGTAAGAACCGAACAATCGCCGCCATGTGATGTTTCACCCCATGCAATTACTGTACTGTCTTTTTTCAGTGCAGCGAAAGCTTTACTAGTACTGACTATTGAAATTATATTAGTTAATGATATTGATTTACTATCACCTCCATAATCGGGATTTCCCCATACACAGGCAGTACCATCTTTTTTAAGTCCAACAAATGCCATCATAGAATTATAAACATTAATATATCCTGTACCTAGTGATTTATATTCACCCATGCCCCATATATGAATTGTACCTTCTTCCGTTAATGCAGCAAAAGCTGTCTGATGAGATATTATTTTTTTAATATTACTAACAATATTTTCAATACCAATAGTACTTGATGAATATACTTTACCATCTTTTTTTAGTATCACATATTCATAATATGATGAATATAATTCAACTACATCTTCCTTACATAGATCTAAAAAATTTTGTCCATATGGATTTTCTATTATATCATAATTTATTATTTCTACACTATTATCTTTTAATGTTGCACATATTATTCCATTAACATATCTATTTATAACTTGCTTTTTAATAATAAGTGTAAAATTAACAATATTATCAATGATTTCTGATTCATTTATATAATCATCAAATGTTTTATTTAAATCTACTTTTAATTCATTAAAACTATATTCTTTTTTATCTTGAATGTTTGAGGATAAGTCAAAATCTAATTCACAACCTAAATCACGTGTTATTGTCTTGAAAGTATAACTATTTAAATAATTTTTAATAATTGTATCCTTTTTAACCGTACATAAATAACTGCGTCCACTTAGTAAATTGAATTTGATTTGTATGGTATTAGTCGTCATAAATAACTAATTTATCAGTATTTTATATCCAGTTGAGAAAAAATTTTATGGTAAATACCACTTATCAACTAATCATTAATATTTTTTTTCAATTTTTTATAAAAATGAAAAAATATAATTGGACTTTAGAAAAATTACCATTATTCATTTTAGATATAATTATTTAACTGTTAATATTTATTTACGGTTATTCAATTATATACAGTTATTAAATGAATGAAAAAACTAAAGTTTTTTCAATGGAATAGTGTTTATAAATTCTATAAAAAATCAAGTATAATTAAACATTTATTCATTAATAATAAAAATAAATATATAAATGATGATATTAAATATTTATATATAGATACGAAAAATATAAAATCAAAGATTTTATATTTTGAGATTAATTAAAATCAGAGATTTTTCTTTTATTGATCCAATTAATTATAATTCTCAAGTTAAAAAACATAAAACATCAAAAATATCCATTATTATTGATAATTTCGATAATCCTATATCCATTGGTGCGACAGAAAATCGAAGATTTTCTTTCATAAAAAATCCAAAGGATTTTTTTGTTAATTGATTCAACAATTATTAGTAATCAATTAAATTCTCTTAAAAATGATAAAATATTAATAGGTGATAATAAACCATATAATAGTAAACCATTAGAAGAAAAAGTTAAAAATATACAATTAGGAAAATTATTTTTATTTAGCATTAATAATTATTGAAAAAATATAAATAAAAATATCAATAATTATTGTGGAACCTATTTATATTTTATCACAAATATTTAAAGAAATATTTACTATTTATAGTAGGATAGAAATTTCTATCCTAAGTTTGGAGTTAATCTTCGATTAACTCCAAACTTACATGCATCTTTTTTAATATTTTGAATATTTTTGAAAATTATTCAAAATATTTATATATTTAATGAAATAATTTATATATTTTTTAATTAATTCATCGTCAACTATTATGATATAAGATGACAATATGCAACCCCTTATTAAAAAATAAAATATTTAATAATTTTCAAAAAAAAAATAATAGTTTTTTTGAAAATGAGTGTATTAATTATTTATTGAAAAATTGAATATTTATATAATTATGTATAATCATTTATAGTTAATGGAGAAAGAATTTAAAAACTTGTATTTATTAAATGATACTGATTTATTATATAATTATTTGATAAATATTAATTATAATAAATTAGATTATAATGAAAATATAAATTTATTCATATTATACTATAACATATATATTCAATATTATTATAAATATGATATAGAATCATTATTAGATATATTAAAAAATAAATCTAATATATTATATTATTATTATTTATCAAAAATAACTTTAAGATCTAAATATTATTTAAATTTAATACAAAATTTAAAATCGAATAATATATTAGAAACAATGATTATATTAGAAATAAATTTTATTCATTATGATAAAGATGTAAAATCTTATAGTAATAAAATTGATAATATTCTTACTAAAAATAATGATTTTTATGATATTTTAAATTTATATAAAGATAATATAATTAAATTAGAATATCCAAATTATTATAATGATGATTATTATATTACACCACAATATAATAATATTATATATAATCTCAAAATGTATTATAAATATAATAATATAAATAAATTTAATAAATTAAAAAAATTTTATAAAAAAATTGTAAAATCAAATGTAAATAAAAATTTTATCAAGTTTATACGATATATTTATAAAATTTTAACAAATAATAATAAATTAATATTACCGGATAAAATTATAGAATCACTTGATAAACTATATGATAGATATACAACTAAATTAGAATTAAAAGAATATTATTTTTATACTAAAATTAGAACTTTATTAGTCTTAAACAAGTATAAAAATAATAATTATATACACATATATAGAGACTTTTATGTATCATATATTAAAACTAATATAAATAATATTAATTCATTATATAATGATGAAACAAATAACTATATTATACCTATTGTATTATTATATTTGTCATTATCTAATGATTTCATAAATTTTAATAATATTATAGCTGACTTTGAAAATATAAATTTAAATGAAAAAAATATAAATGATATATTAATGTATTATTATATAATTGGTCAAAATAATAATATTCTAAAATTATATAATATTCATAAACATAAAATTTCAAATCAAGTAAATAATATATATACATTTGACATTATTGTAAATTCTATGATTCAAACTGGAAATTATGAATATTTTATCGACATATCTAATAAAATTAATGACATATGTAGAAAATTTAAAGGTTCTTATAAAACATTATTAAAAAATGAATTAGATAAATTAGGTAATGTTCTGGAAAAAATGATTAAAATTGAAAGTGTAAATGATATTTTTAAATTAAATTATATTAATGATACAATTAAAGAAAATAACGACTGTATGATATGTTTAGAAAATATATATAATACTGATTGTGCAAAATGTAATAAATGTAATAAATATGTAGGTCATACTTTTTGTATTAAAAAATATATTATTAAATCTATAAAGTCTAAATGTGTTAATTGTAGATTGTAATATGTATTTTTTATGACAATCATTAAAAAATATAGGGTTGTTCAACCAAAATCAAAGATTTTGGTTCAAGAACTAAACCCTTCGGATTTAGTTGTTCACATTTGTCTTATTCAATTTAATATTTATTAAATTGAATGTAATAATAATATACATCGATAGTACGACAGAAAATATTGCAATATACTTTAGCTTATTTTAAAAATAAATATAATATATTCCATATAGTATAAAATAATTAAATATTAAAATGAATAATAGAACCAATCATATAAATAATAAATAAGGTTATTACATTAATCGATTTAATAAAATTTATAATTCAATAAGATAAAGGTGAACAACTAAACCCTTCGGGTTTAGTTCTTGAACCAAAATCTTTGATTTTGGTTGAACAGCCCTATATTTTAAAAATAAAAAATTATATAAATTTATTAAATATTATTTTTAAATACATGATTGTGATAAATTGAAGATTTATCACAATCTTAAGAAAAAAATCAAAGTTTTTTATGTCATTCTAGATAAAATTTATAAAATAAATATAGTAATATAGTATTATTTATGAAATTTTTGATAACAATCATTAAACATATACACTCATTTTCAGGAAAATTATCAAAAATTTCATAAAAAATACTATATTACCATATTCATTTTATAAATTTTATTTAGTGTATTTAAAAATAATATTTAATAAATTTATATAATTTTGTA
>Ga0172373_10006746_pt1 | contig 15166 bp, 8 predicted proteins | sample Lak10m_2_FD_114546 | JGI IMG/M metagenome (GOLD analysis project Ga0172373, IMG submission 114546) | Freshwater microbial communities from Kabuno Bay, South-Kivu, Congo - kab_092012_10m | ecosystem: Environmental > Aquatic > Freshwater > Lake | place: Democratic Republic of the Congo: South-Kivu...
AACCCAGCTCACGCTCAATCTTCGAGGCGTCGATCGCGTACCGACGATCATGCCCTGGTCGATCCTTCACAAAGGTGATAAGCCCACGCGATCCCCCTCCCAACTGCGGGGCAAATCGGTCGACCAAATCACAGATCCGTTCCACAATCCGCAGGTTCGCCCACTCGTTGTGCCCACCAATGTTGTAAGTCTCCCCGTTCTTCCCCCGGGTCAACACACGCCACAAAGCCTCCACATGGTCACCCACGTAAAGCCAGTCCCTCACGTTGAGTCCGTCGCCATACACCGGAATCGGCCGACGCGCCAAAACACTCTGAATGACCACCGGAATCAGCTTTTCCGGAAATTGATACGGCCCATAGTTGTTCGAGCAGTTCGTGATCACCACCGGTAGCCCGTACGTATGATGATACGCTCGCACCAGCAGATCACTGGAAGCTTTACTCGCCGAATACGGTGAATTCGGCGCATACGGTGTCGACTCCGTAAAATACCCCTCCGCCCCCAAACTCCCATAAACCTCATCCGTCGATACATGATGGAACCGATAGGGCGCCAACGCTGCCCCAGCAGGCTGGGACACCAACCACGCGTGGCGGCAAGCCTCAAGCAAATGGAACGTGCCCACGATGTTAGTGTGGATAAAATCCCCAGGCCCGCTGATGGATCGATCCACATGCGACTCCGCAGCCAAATGCATCACATGGGTAATCCTGTGCCGGGTCACCACATCGAACACCGCCGCCTTATCCCGCAGGTCTACCTTCTCCCAAACATACGCGGGATTTGATCCTACCCCCTCCAGATTCTGCGGATGCCCGGCATAGGTGAGGCAATCGAGGTTCACCAACTTGGTGACCGCTGAATCCTGAAGCACATGGCGAACCAGGTTCGAACCAATAAAACCAGCCCCGCCCGTGACAAGTAGATGCATGCCGCTCACCCCCCAACAACCACACGATTCACCCCCCGAGATCAACCCAAAAACCCCGGAAAAGCCGCTTTTCATCCCCTTCTCAAACCGCTTCCAACCCTCACCCCTCCTTCCCACCGGTCTCCCCAAGCACTTTCCAGCCCCGACGATCCAAATCCCAGTAGACAAATCCACCGCATACCAGCGAGATCACCAGGAGCCCAACCCCAAGCATTGTCTCCCCAAACAGCAGCTTGCCTACCCCAAATAGCAGCGTATAAACCGTCACACACCCCGCCGCCCAATCCACCAACGACAAAAGCCCACCGCTCTCCGGGGGTATCTCCTTCGCCTCACGCGCAATCGGCCCCCACAGCGTCGGGCTCGGCCGCACTTTCCTGTAAAACGAAAGCAAACGCTCCCGATCCTCCGGAGCCGTCAGCAGGGTCACCAACAGCCACGTCACTGTCGAACACGCCACCGTGATGAGCACCGAATACGCAAATTCACGCGGCTTGTCGCTGTCGAGCTTGAACACAAATTGCAACGTCAATGAAACCACAAACGAGCTCAGCATCGCCGATATCTCGCTCCACGCGTTGATCCGCCACCAAAACCATCGAAGAATAAACACGCTCCCCGTCCCCGCCCCCAACGCCATCAAAAACTTCCACGCTCCCGCTATCGAGTCCTGATAGTAGGTCACCACCGACGACGCCAACATCAGAAGGAGCGTCACAAACTGCGAAGCCCGAACGTAATGCGCATCCGTCTCCTTCGGACTGACGAAGCGTCGGTAGAAGTCGTTGATCAAATACGATGCACCCCAGTTCAGTTGCGTCCCAATGGTAGACATATAAGCCGCCGCAAAGGCCGCAATCATCAACCCTCGCAACGCCGGCGGGAAGACCTGCGGATCCATAAACGCCTTCACGTACCCCGATTCCTTATCCGCCAACGTCGGATACAAAACCAACGTCGCTAACGCGGTCAAAACCCATGGCCAAGGTCGTATCGCATAATGCGCCAAGGTGAACCACAGCGTCGCCAAAATGGAATGCTTCTCGTCCTTCGCACAAAAGATCCGCTGCGCCACATACCCGCCCCCACCCGGTTCCGAACCCGGATACCATGTCGCCCACCAGTTCACTCCCACATAAACAAAAAACGTGATCACAGGCATCCACGCCGAGCCTACGTCCGGTAAGAACGACAGGATCGACCCATGCCCGCCTCCCCCTTGCTGCGCGTTCTTCGCCACATCCAACGCCAACAGCTTCGTCTTCAATTCCCCCATCCCTCCCACCGCATCCACCGCATAATACGCGAGCACCACCACCATGCCCATCTTCAACACAAATTGAAACAGATCCGTCACCAACACACCCCACAGCCCCGACAACGTGGAGATCAAGGCCGTCACCAGCATGATCCCAAACACCACCCCCAACGCCTCCAATTTCGTCAACGGAAAGATCACCATCAGGATCTTCACCATCGCTAGGTTCACCCATCCCATGACGATGCAGTTCACCGGAACTCCCAAGTATAGCGCTCGAAACCCCCGCAAAAAGGCCGCCGATTTCCCTCCATACCGCATCTCAGCAAACTCTACATCCGTCAGCACTCCAGCCCTCCGCCATAGCTTCGCAAAAATGAGCACCGTCAGCATGTTGCTCAAAAGCATGTTCCACCAAAGCCAGTTCCCAGCAATCCCATACATCGCCACCAACCCCGTCACCGCCAAAGGCGTGTCCGCCGCAAACGTCGTCGCCACCATGCTCGTCCCCGCCAACCACCAATTCACATTTCGTCCCCCAGCAAAAAACTCGTCCATCGACGCCGTCGCCCGCTTCCGATACCAGAGACCGATCAGGATGTTGAAAAGGAAGTAAGCCGCGATGATCGTCCAATCCAGGGGGGTCAGTTGCATGCTCCTCGTGGTTTACCCAAACCCGAAATCAACGCCAACCAAAAAGCCAAATCCTTGCTCGCACACAGGGCTGTTTCAAGATCCCTCGAAGCGCCGGCACCCCTGCCGACATCCGTAAGCCCACTGGAAGCGCCGGCACCCCTGCCGGATCCCCCCCGACCTCCTGCCCCCAAACCGTCCTCCGCATCCGCCTGTAGACCATTTGCAAACACAGCCTCCTCAGCCCTGGGAGCGCCGGCATCCCTGCCGGCCGGCCTTGAGGCCTCCGAGCTCGGCGGCACCGTCTGCCTGACGAGTCACAGGGTGCACTGTCCATGCGAGCTTTGGAGCCGGAGCGTCTCGGGTGCTTCTGTGGGATGGCCTGAGGTCTCAGGACGCGGGGGAGCCGGCAGAGGTGCCAGCGCTCCCAGGGTTCAGAACGCCTTTGGGGACTTTAGACCTTCGGAGGCCGGCGAGGTGCCGGCGGTCCCAGGGGGCGCGAAGCCGGACGTTTCGAGGAAGCGATGCGACTCGGAAGCCCTGGGAGCGCCGGCACCCCTGCCGGCCCCCCGGCGCTCTGACCACTAGTCGATCCTCCTCGTTGGGGCTCTCAATCCACTCCACCTCGCATCAAGACTTCGAAACAGCCCAGGCTCCCACCAAGACCGATTTCCGAGCGCTCGGTTTTTGCTAGGCATTACCTCCCGACAGGCCTACAACGCCGTGAACTTTCCGACATGAAAAACGTCCTCTCCTTAGTCCTATGGTGCGGAGTCGCCCTGCTCGGTGCTTGGGGCTACGCCACGCTCGCACTGCACCGCGGCGAAACGCTCAACTCCGCCCACCTGCTCGTCGCCGCGCTCTGTAGCTACGCCATCGGCTACCGGTTCTACTCCCGCTGGCTCGCCACCGAAGTCCTCGGCCTCGACCCTCGACGCGCGCCACCCTGCGAAGTCCACGACGACGGCAAAGATTACGTCAAAACCAACAAGTGGATCGTGTTCGGCCACCACTTCGCCGCAATCTCCGGCCCAGGCCCGCTCGTCGGCCCCGTGCTCGCCGCTCAGTTCGGCTTCCTCCCCAGCGCCCTCTGGATTCTCGTCGGCGTCGTGCTCGGCGGAGCCGTTCAGGATTTCGTCATTCTCTTTCTATCCATCCGACGCGACGGAAAATCCCTCGGGCAAATGGTCAAAGACGAGCTCAACACGCTCACCGGATGGCTCGCCATGGCGGCCATCCTCGCCATCATGATCATCCTGCTCGCCGTGCTCGGCTTAGTCGTCGTGCGCGCCCTCGCCGAGAGTCCCTGGGGGGTCTTCACCGTCGGAGCTACGATCCCCATCGCCATGTTCATGGGCAACTACCTTCGCTTCTGGCGCGTCGGTAAAGTGCTCGAAGCCTCCACCGCCGGGGTCGTCCTCCTCCTGCTCGCCGTCTGGGGTGGCAAGCTCGTCCACGAGGATGCTTCCTGGGCCAAGTTCCTCACCCTAGGTGCCGAACCGCTCGCCTGGGCTGTCATCCTTTACGGCCTCGCCGCAAGTGTTCTCCCCGTCTGGCTCTTGCTCGCTCCTCGCGATTATCTCAGCACGTTCATGAAGCTCGGAACCATCTTCGCCCTCGCTCTAGGCATTTTCCTCGTCCTGCCCAACCTCAAAATGCCCGCCATAACCCCTTTCGCCTCCAGTGGCGAAGGTTTCGTCGTCGCCGGCAAACTGTTCCCCTTCTGCTTCATCACCATCGCGTGCGGTGCCATCTCCGGCTTCCACACGCTGATCTCCAGCGGCACCACCCCAAAGATCATCACCCGCGAACACTTCGCTCGCCCCATCGGCTACGGCGCCATGCTCCTCGAATCGCTCGTCGCTATCATGGCGCTCATCGCCGCCTGCACGCTCGAACCCGGTGTCTACTTCAGCATCAATACGAAGGGCGCTCCCGCCGCCGTCGTTCAAAAAGTCTCCGATGCTGGCTACCCAGTGACCGAAGCTCAAATGGCTTCTCTCGCCGAATCCATCGGCGAAAAATCGCTCTTCGGCCGCACCGGCGGCGCCTCCACTCTCGCGGTCGGCATGGCCGGTATTTTCTCCAACGTCACCCGCGGCCGCTGGCTCGATCTCTGGTATCACTTCGCGATCATGTTCGAAGCGCTCTTCATCCTCACCACGCTCGATGCAGGGACTCGCGTCGGGCGTTACCTCCTGCAAGATTTCCTCGGTCACCTCTGGAAACCCCTCGGCCTCGCTCAAAATAATTGGTCCGGTTGGCTCGCTAGTGTCTGCGTCGTGGGGGGCTGGGGTTACTTCCTCATCCAAGGGGTCCGCGATCCGCTCGGTGGCATCAACTCGCTCTGGCCACTCTTCGGTATCGCGAATCAACTGCTCGCTTCCATCGCCCTCTGCCTCGCCACCACGGTCATCCTCAAAGCCCAACTGCTCAAGTCCACCTCTTCCAATGCCGCCACCAAACCCGGCCGACCGCTGCTCGCTCTCGTCACCCTAATCCCTCTGCTCTGGCTGCTCTCCGTCACGCTCACCGCCGGCATCCAAAAAATCTTCCACACCGATCCTCGCATCGGGTTCCTCGCTCAAGCCAAGGCGCTCGATCAGGCTAAACCCGCCCTCGACCAAGCTCTCGCCTCAGCCCAATCCTCCGGAGTCAACACCGCCATCGCCACCGCCCAAAAGAACCTCCGAGATAATCGTTCCCTCCGCTTCAATCAACGCCTCGACGCCCTCGTCGCTGGTTCGTTCCTCGTGCTCGTTGGCTTCGTTTTCCTTCTCTGCGTCCGCGAATGGATCCTGCTCATCGCCCGCAAACGCATCGCCGAACTCCGCGAATCGCCTCCCACGTGGTTCCCGGATTACGTCCTCGCCGATGAAAAACCCCTAAACCTGCTCGGCCTCTTCTCGCTCGCCCTCGCCCTCGCTCGTGAACTCGCCGGTGAAACCGAGTTCGAACGGGCGCAACTCGCTCACAACCTCCCCCAATCCGAAGAGTGCTGCCCCAAAGCCGAACTCCACGCCCACACCCAAGATCCCGGCCAACTTTACGCCAAAACGCTCGAAAAGCGGTTCAGCAATGTCCGTCGATGCTGCTAACCCCCCCCCCGTAACCAACCCGCCATTCTGTCCCGAGGTCAACCCTCATGGCCCCCTCAACACCAACCCGTATCGGTCTCTACGGTGGATCCTTCGATCCCGTTCACCTCGGCCACCTCCTGGTCGCCCAGGCTGCTCAGGAAGAACTCAACCTGGATCGAGTGGTCTTTATCCCCGCCGCCCAGTCCCCCTTTAAACCCGAGTCCCCTCCTGCCCCAGCCACCACGCGCCTACGCTTCCTAAGACTGGCTCTCGCAGGTCAATGCTCCTGGCATCTCGATGACCAAGAGATCCTCCGTGGTGCCCCCTCCTACAGCATCGATACCGTCCAGAGTTATGCCAAGCGTTATCCTCACGCGAAACTTTTCTACCTCATCGGTGCCGATCACGTCCCGCACCTGCCCAAATGGCGCGACGCCGAAGCGCTGGCTCAGCTCACCGAGTTTGTGGTAGTGCGGCGCCCTGGCGACCACGGCTCCGGCCAAGCTCCACCTCCTTTCCGTACTCGGGTTCTCACCGGTTTTCCGTTCGCCGTTTCCTCCTCCGAAATTCGTCGACGCATCGCAGCCGGCTTGCCTATTCATCTTCTCGTACCGAGCAAGGTTGCGGAAATCATCCAGACAGAGCACACTTACGGCACTTGATCGTCATACCTCGCATGGATTCGAAAGAACTAGCTCTAAAATGCCGCGAACTCGCGGATAACAAAAAAGCGGAAAACATCCTCATCCTGGATGTTCGCAAGCTGTCCTCCGTGACGGATTTCTTCGTCATCGCAACCGGATCCAGCGAACCCCACCTGCGGGCGATCGTCGACGAAATCGAGGACTCCCTCCGCCGTGACGCCGATCTGCGACCCCGTGCCCGTGACGGCAGCATCAACGACACCTGGATCGTCATGGATTACTTCGATGTCATCGTACACGTGCTCCGCGTCGACGCTCGTGCCCGCTACGACCTCGAAGGTTTGTGGCGCGATGCCCCCAGAATCGAGCCCGGCTCGACCGAAGTTGGAACCCTGCCCATGGCCTCCACCGCCGCGAAAGCTAAAGCCAAACGTGCCGCCCGCCCCAAGTCCACAACCGCCCCCAAAAAGCGCACCCGCAAAGTAGCTCCTGCCGAATGAGATGGTAGGGCCGTTGCGCCGCGACGTCCCAGCCCTGGGCTGCTCCCGCCCCTCATGTCATGCTCAGGCTAAGAGCCCGCGCATAATTTCGCCTCCCACATTGGTCAACCGTTCGTCACGGCCACTGTGCGGGGCCGTTAGACGCAGATGGTCCAATCCCATCAAATGGAGGATCGTGGCGTGAATGTCGTTGATGTGCGCTCGGTGCTCCACCGTGTGCAACCCAATCTCGTCCGTCGCACCATAGATCGTCCCAGGCTTCACCCCGCCCCCCGCAAACCACATCGAAAACCCCGTCGCGTTGTGGTCCCGACCCCGACTCCCCTTCTGGCTCACCGGTGTCCGACCAAACTCACCACCCCAAATCACCAGCGTATCATCGAGCAATCCGCGTCGTTTCAAATCCGTCAACAATGCCGCCACCGGCCGATCCGTCGCCCCACACATCTTTTCGTGGTTGGCATTGACGTCATCATGAGCATCCCACTGCCAGGCCACCGGCCCTCCTCCCGAGTAAAGCTGCACAAAACGCACCCCGCGCTCGATCAACCTTCGGGTGATTAAACAGCGCGTGCCGAATTCTGCGGTTCTCGGGTTATCAATCCCATATAACGCCCGGGTCTCCGCAGTCTCCTTCGAAAAATCCACCGCGTCCGGCGCTTCCGATTGCATCCGGAAGGCCAGTTCATAGCTCGCGATCCGTGCCTCCAGCTCGCCGTCCCCAGCCCCCAATCGCTCACGATTCAGTGCACCTAAGTAGTCCAACATCCGACGCTGCCGACGCCCTTCAAATCGCGCGTCATCAGAAGCCAAGTTCACGATCGGCTTCGCTCCAGGACGGAACAAAGTGCCTTGATTCGATGCCGGTAAAAATCCCGAACTCCAACAAGGTGCACCCCCCTCCGGAGTGCCCTGTGGCTGAGCCATCACCACAAATGCAGGAAAGTTCTGCGACTCACATCCTAATCCATACGTCACCCAGCTGCCCAAGCTCGGATACCCCATCAACACACGGCCCGAGTTCATTTGATAATGCGCCGGAGCGTGAATCACACTGTCCACAGCGCACGAACGCACCAACGCAATCGTGTCCGCATGGGCATGCATGTGCGGAATCAAATCGGACATGTCCATGCCGGATTGCCCATACCGACCCCACGTCCTTGTGTTCCCCAAACAAATCGGGTCACTCTCCAAAAACTGGCTGTTCACCATCCCAAAGCTCGGCGGCAACCGTTTGCCATGGAGCTTGTCCAACGCCGGCTTGGGATCAAACAGCTCCATCTGGCTCGGACCTCCTACCATGAACAGAAAAATGCACCGCTTCGCACGAGCGGCCACATGACCCAACAGCGCCGAGGTCGTCACCCGTCCACCCAATGGCTTCAATACCCCCTTCGGTGTTTCGGCAGCCAACATGTGGGTCAATGCCACACTGCCAAAGCCGCCACCCAAGGTCCGCAGGAACTCACGTCGCGTGCCCCCACTCCCTGCCATCAAACTCGGCCCAGGACATCGCGCCGATAGTGTATGCCTCATCTCAGGGAACATAGGTAAGCTCGTTGCTGTTGATCAAAGCCAACGCCAAATCCGTCCATCGTTCCAATTCCGTTCCGGTCGCTTCCCGCAGGAACGCACGAGTCAATCGTAGCTCCCGAGCACTCGGCCTCCGACTGAAACATCGCTCAAAAGCCCCCTCAATCCGCCGCGTATCCTCACCTGAGGTCCGGATCAAAAGCTGCGCGAAGGATCTGGCTGCGCTCTGCGCAAACTCACTGTTCATCATCACCAACGCCTGGGGTGCATGCAAACTCACCGCTCGCTGCGGACACGACGTCAACATGTCCGGAGCATCAAACGCGTCAAACATCGGGTAATGCACATTCCGCTTCCGATGGAGATAGATCGACCGTCGATCATGCTCCGAAATCTCCGGTGTCACCGGCCAAAGGTCCACCTCCTCTGCCTCTGTAAAAATAAGGTCTCGCACCTCGGGTTCCAACGGAATCCTAACCCCAGGCCCTCCGGCTTTTCGACTCAATCGGCCCGCCACCGATAAAACACTGTCTCGAAGCCCCTCTGCTTCCATCCGACGTCGGTTCATCCTCCAATACAGCGCGTTCTCCGGGTCTTGTTTCACACCACTCGCACTGAGGGCCTCCGAACTCCGTTGATACGCCTGAGACGTCACCATCAATCGGTGGATCGGCTTCAGATGCCAACCGTTTCGAACCAACTCGAGCGCAAGCCAGTCCAACAACTCCGGATGGCTCGGCCTAGCCCCACGCGTACCAAAGTCCGATGGCGTCGCCACCAATCCCCGACCAAAGTGATGCATCCAAAGTCGATTCACAATCACCCGTGCCGTCAAAGGATTCCTCGCATCGCTCAACCACTGCGCGAGTCGGAGTCGCCGCCCCGACCGCTTCTCATCCAACGGAACCCTCACCGTCTTGGACCAGTCAACTCCCCCCATCGACGCCAGCAAAACGTCCGGAGGACTCGGCGTGACCTCCTCACGCTTGTTCTTCACGTCCCCTCGACACAACACCCAAGTCGATGGCACATTCGTACTGACTTCCGCCATGGCCATCGCATGGGCCGGAGGTTGGGGAAGCTGAATCTGGAGGTCGTGGATTCTGCGCTTCAAGGCTTCTCGCGTCGCGTGATCTCCAGGGTGATGCGCCACGGCTTCCGCCACTTCCTCCCACGTCACCCGCAAAGCCACGCTGATACCCTCAAACAATCGAGCCTCCTCGGGGGTGCGCTGCTCCTTCGGTTTCGCTCGAACGGCCCGTTCATGCCTAGTAAGCGCGGCCTCCTTCGCTTCCTGGAGTCGCTTTCGATACGGTTCTTCCAAACGCTTCTTCTCGTCCTCAATCGGCGCTACCAACGCTTTGATCCGTTTGGCTTCGGCTTCAAAACGAGCCTTCTCGGGGGGACCATGAATCGGGATCTCGGTGTGCTGTGCTCCTGCAAAAAAGGCCTCCAACCGATAGTAGTCTGCTGTCGAAATGGGATCAAACTTGTGGTCGTGGCAGCGTGCACACCCCATCGTTAACCCAAGAAAAACCGCACCCACAGTCGATGTAGCGCCAGTCAGTTCATTCTGTCGGCGTACCTCGGGATCAATATTGCCAGAAACGACTTCAAACGGACCGCTGCGGGCAAATCCGGACGCCACCCATGCATCCTTACTCCCGCTCTCATACTCGTCCCCCGCTATTTGTAGGCCCATGAACCGCGTATACGGCATGTCGTCGTTAATCGCCCGAATAACCCAATCCCGATACCTCCAAGCGTCCGGTCGATCCGCGTCCAACTCAAACCCGTTCGAGTCCGCATAGTGCGCCAAGTCCAACCAATGTTGTGCCCAGCGCTCCCCGAAGCCTTGGCTTGCAAGTAAACGATCGACCACGCGTTCGTAGCCCGACGCTGAACGATCGCTCAGAAAGGCGCGAAGCTCTTCCGGCGTCGGCGGTAAACCAGTCAAATCGTAGGTCACGCGCCGTAGTAGCGCTGATTTCTCCGCCTGTGACACCGCTTGGATATTCCTCTCCGACAGCTTCGCGCGAATGAAATAATCAACCGGGTTTGATGATCCTGCGCCTCGTGGAGAAACCCTCCCAGGAGCAACGACGACATCCTTAGGAGCTTCAAAGGCCCAATGCTTCTCACTCAACGAGGGAACCTTGGCTGCATCCCGATCCGACGAAGCCGTCGCGGCGTGCCCCAGCACGACGAGGAGAGCAATCCCAATAGATACCATCCGCCTCACGCAGAACGCGGCGTTCAAACCTCGTGTGATCTCACGAGAGCGGGCAAACGAAAGCTCTGAAGAAGGTCGAGGCATATCTTCAATGGGTCTGCGGATAACTCGGAATGCCCTTATGCTATGCGAGCACCGGATCAAAATGTACGTGGATGCTTCGCTGCTTTTTCTATCTCAGGATCAAAGGCTCTTCCCACAACCCGGTCAAGCGTGAACCCACGGTGTCTATCCTCACAAAAAAAAGAGACCGGACTTGCGTCCGGTCTCCCCTGTTTCTAAGCGTTTGAAGTTAGCTTACTTCTTGATTCGAGCGAAGCGCTTCGATCCCGTGATCGGAGTCGATAACGGGCTGGTTGCACCTGCAACATCAACCCATGGCCCGGTGATCTCATCGGCCACTTGGAGTGTTCCTCCGCCGGTCCACTCAACCACGACGTTCGCCCCACTCACCTTGATGCTGGTGAGCTTCGGACGATCCCCGCCACCGGTGGCAGCACCGCTGCTCGGAGTCAGGAGGAAGTAGTCGAAGTCGCCGCTGATGGCGTTGAATCGGAGGGTGGTTTCCCCACCGAGTGTGAGCACCGCACGCTGCCCGTTATTCATGAGCGGCACGAAGTTGTTGTTACCCCAACCGCCAGACCCGTTGGCCTCGAATGTTCCGAGGTCTTCCGTGGTCTGATTCGGCTGCGCGGCGCTGCTGGTCACCTTCTGCAGGCTCGCCTTCAATTGGCCAGGATCACGGCCGTCAAACGACAACGCCGCATACACTTCGTAGTTCCCGTTCGGGATCACGCGGGTGTAGTTCATCCAGTCGCCATCACCGATCCAACCAATCTTATAGTTGGCCGTGACGCTGAAGGTACCGCGGTCGCTGAAGCCACCGTTTTCATTGATGTTCACGTTCGGATTTTCACCCTTGCGATAGACATCCGAGTCATTGCCGTCGGGGTTGTGGTAGTCCACGTCCGAGATGGCATCCAAGTTGTCATACGCCTTGCCAGCATAGGGCATCTTGTCGGCAGCCGCTTGATGCTTACCTGCACCGAAGTTGAAGTCTTCCGCCTCGATGACAAACGAACCTGCCAATTGCGGAGTCGCAACAAACTCACCCGATGTGGAACCCGCGTTGCCGCTGGTGTCCTTGAAACTGATCGAGTAGGTGTGCTTAGTCACAGGAACCAACTTAGCAGCATCCGCATACTCCACGGTGCTCACCTCGCCGCTCTTGGTGACCTTCACTCCCGCTGACACATCCTTGCCGTCCACCGACAGCTTCACGCTGGCCGGATCCAGAGCCGCGCTGTAGTCCGTGATCTCGAACTTCAAGGCACCGGAACCGCGGAGGATCTTGTCATAACCAATGTTGGCCGAGGAAACCGCAGGAGCAACGCCCGTCACGGGAGCCAAGGTGAACCAATCGAAGTCACCACTGTTCACATCAAAACGAAGAGTCGTCTTGCCGTTGAACTTGAGAACGGCTTCGCTGCCGTCAAATGCACGACGCAACGGAACGAGGTCGTTAGGTCCCCAACCACCAGAACCCGGCGCATTGAAGTTACCCAAACTGACAACGGTCTGATCTTTCGTCCCGACCCCAGCAGTCACTTGGCTCAAAGAAGCCACGAGTTGTCCGTTCGCGGTACCATCATAGGACAACGCCGCATAAGCCTTATACAGACCAGCAGGGATCGTGCGAGTGTAGTTATACCATTCACCACCAGCAACCCAGCCAATGCGATGATTGACGTTCACATCAAAGCCAGGACGTTGACGACCCCAGCGGTTGCCCAATGTCTCAGCGATGTTCACACCAGCGTCCTCACCCTTGCGGTAGAGGTCTGAATCCGCCTCGTTGTTGTTGTTGTAATCCACACCGAGAATACCGCCCTGACCGTCATACTCACCACCGTCGTAGGGCATCTTGCTCACCGAACTTACGGCAACACCATTGTTGTCGAAGTGCTCGGCTTCAATGCTGAACGAAGTCGCAGGCAAATCAGCAGGAACGATTTTCGGCTGGAACTGGAAGTCGATCGACCGGGTGCTCTCCGGAGTCGTGCTTTCCTTGTAGGTCAGGTTCGCGCTGTAGCGCTTCGGCGACCAAGCCGTACCAGGAAGGTAGCTCACGGTCGTCTCGGAACCCGATTTTGTGATCGAAGGAGTAACCTCGACGCCATCAACAGTCAGCTTGATCGAACCACTGACAACCGAGGTCGCGTCGTCCACCAAGACCGCCTTCAAAGGAGAGGTAGGATGGAACTCAGGGCGGCCAGGCAGACCGGCGAGCCACTTCACATACGCACGACCCTTCGCCGTCTTGAACGCCTTCACAGCCTTCGCATCAGCCGTATAGTTGATCAAGTGCTTCGTGCCATCAGCAGCCACAGTAAACCATTCCACATTCGCGCCGCCACCACCTTCCCACCAGGTCAAACGGAAGGGATAGACGCCGTCCTTCTCCACCGCGAGGTTGAACAAGGTATCGGACGCCCCACGGCCACCACTGAATTCACCCACAACGATACCCGCGATGTCGCCAGCGCCAGGTCCAGTCGAAACGCGGAACCCGTCGTCGCTGTTCACGCCCATGACATACGAACCCTTCTTGAGCTCGAGATAGGTGAGGATCTCACCCACAATGTTGTCCGTGCCGCCTTCGGTTCCAGGAATGCCAGGGATCAATTCTTCGCCGATCGCCAAGTTCGCATCCACTTGGTTGTTGCTGAAGTTACCCTGAGCGCCGCCGTCCTGATCCCAGTTCACTGTGAGCACATCGAAAATGCCCTTCGTCGCGCTGGAAAGATCCGCGATGTTCGGATAAGGCTGGTTTGTAGCCGGATCCTCAAACCCGTCCGCAAGTTGGGTCTCCGCATTCAAAGTCGAGTTCGCATCACCTGGACCACGACCCACCGCGATTTGGTGAATGCGCGCCTTCATTCCAGAACCCGTTGCACCGGTTACCGCAGTGTCCGCCTTGATCAGGCCATAGGTCGGAATGGTGAACGGACGCAACCCGGTAATGGCAGCACCCGTTTTGTCCTTGAAGGTGGCCGTCACCGTGTGAGCCGAGCCAGAAGCGTAAAACTCGCCCGTGTTCTCGAAACGAAGCGATGTCACACCGTCCTTGACAGTAGTGCTCACCGGCGTGATCGCCACACCATCGAGCTGAACCGCAATCGTCTTCTCGTCCACAATGCTCACCCCGGAATCCACGAACCCAACCGTGAATCCAGTGGCACTCACATCAGTCACACCGGACAGAAGGGCTTTCGAAGCCGCAAAGGTCTCAATGTGCAGGTTGTCAACATGGGTGTTTTCGTTCGCACCACCGGTTCGGCCTGCGAAAACGATACGGCCCGCGCTCGGATAGAACGTCGTTTGGAACTTGTCCAAAATCGTCGTTCCCTTCCATTTCACGGTCAATTTCGCGTCGTCATCCAAGTCCATCTCAAACCGCTGCCACGTGAGGCCATCGAACGCCCCCTCAGAACCATCCACCCAAGGACCGGTCTGAAGCGAAGTCGCATCGGTCGCTGCCCCGTTCCGGGTTGGCAACGCATGTCGAAGAATCGTCTTATTGTCCACGCGGACAATGATGCCCTCAATGTCGGCTCCGTCTGGGAGGGCGTTGCCCGTCCATGTGTCAAAGCTAATCGCGATACCTGTTGTGGTTCCCGTTTCCGGTGCCCCGGATGCGGCAAAACCAGCGGCTCCTGCTCCGCCCACGACCGGATCGTTGGCGCGCGCATAGTTCACGCTGAAACCGTCGGCAGGACGTCCGCCATTGCCGACCGGATTCCCAATTCGCAAGTCCATGGAGAACTTGAACGATTTGACTATCAACCCTTTATCAAAGTCATCAAACACGATGACCGTGCTCTGGCTGTTGACCGCTTCCGTAATTGCTAAGTAACCACCGCTCGCAGGGTTACCACCGGTGCTCCGCCAAGGTTCGGGCACATTGCTATTAATATTGAGGACAGCGCTGGGGTCCGAGTTGAAGTTCAGGTCGAACGTTCCGGCAACCGCCGCAGTGCAGCAGAAGCCAACGGATCCTAGCAGAGCCATCCACGACTTGTTTTGAATGATTCGCATAGTTGTTTTGCCTAAAAACCCACCCAATCGACACGCCACCGACACAAGTGACGCGAACGCCTCATGCGCTGTTTGGCCAAAACAGCAGGGAATGCCTATAGGTAGATTTTGCTAAGGATGCTGTGATTAAAACAATCCTCCTCGCCACCGTCAATGGAAGATTACCACGGTTCTTGGTGGAAGATTTCTAAGTTGTTCAGGAGTGTGGAGTTGGCGATTTTTATAGACAGAAACGACCAAAACCCCCAGC
>Ga0172373_10006748_pt1 | contig 15163 bp, 6 predicted proteins | sample Lak10m_2_FD_114546 | JGI IMG/M metagenome (GOLD analysis project Ga0172373, IMG submission 114546) | Freshwater microbial communities from Kabuno Bay, South-Kivu, Congo - kab_092012_10m | ecosystem: Environmental > Aquatic > Freshwater > Lake | place: Democratic Republic of the Congo: South-Kivu...
CTAGGAGCGTTGCGGTGGTGTTTTGTAGCAGTACTCCAAAACTGTTGGGTTTCCTCGTTGTTCCCGCAGCGTCGGTTCCGATCTTGTTTCCAGAGATTCTTGTATGAAGAGTGTTGATAATTTCAAGGCCGAACCCATGCCCGGCGATGACATTGGCTTCGTATTGATCATCGAAGCCATCTCCATCGGTTCCGATGATATTGGAATTCGAGTCTTTGATATGAATCCCTACATGTTGGTGGCCTAGCGGGCTGGTTGAGTCTGGGGCAATACCGATCCAGTTACCAAAAATTCGATTGAAATGGGTATTGGAGTTGAATCCAGAGATTTCAATACCGTACATGGAATTGTTGGCAAAGTAATTGCGATCCTGCACAAGGCCGCTTCCGATCTGGTTGTAGGACCCAGTGTAGATGGTGATTCCATTTCGGTTGCTCACCAATGAGCCATCTGGCAGTATTCCAAAGTGGTTACCCAGGAATTGATTCGAATCCCCTTGATTGACGATCGCCGAGTAAAACCCAGTAAAAGAGAGCCCCTGGATAATCGATCCGCTGGTTTGCAGATGCAGCCCGGTAAGACTTCCTGCTACCTGCGCATCGGCTTGAATTCCTATCCACGGAGCAGGCTTCGAAGCGCCCATGTCCACCGCATAGAGTCCATGAATGTGGACTGGCGCAAGGATCGATGGGAGGTCGGATGAAAGGTATATTTGATAATTAGCATAGCTGGGTAAATCGAAATAGATGTGGTCTAAATCGGCCTGTTGGTTGGCCTTCGTGACGGCTTCCCTCAGGCTTCCATACCCCCCATCTGCTGTATTGGTGACAAGCAAGAGGTTGCCTTTGGCAACAAGACCATTGGCGGAATATTGGAAATCCAGCACATTGCGTCCATCGATGTTCGATTCCGAATCGATCCCTGAGAAAAAGCCAAAAGTACTACCCTGGATCAATGGCAATTCCTCGTACTTGGAAATTCTCACTTGGCCATTGATCCTAAGGAGCCCCGCTAGGTTTGCTTGACCGACGAATATTCTGCTGATTGCTCCCGGGCCCGATGTGTATTCGGTCGCAAATTCAACTACAGAATTTGCGGATAGATTCAAAATACCTATAGATGGACTTTGGTAAGGAAACACCTTGAGCAGTCCGCCATCAGCAACAGTCATGCTTGTGTAATTGCCATAGCCCAAAAAGAGAGTGTTGTTGCCGACTAGGACATTACCCACGTCGCCTGGGCCTTGGAGTTGCGAATTGCCCGAAAGCAAAATGGAAGCAGTAATAAGATTGGAAGTTCCATGGACGGCAATCGATCCATCTTGAACCTGAATGATTCCGTCGTATTGCCCATCGTTGTTGGTATCATCAGAAACTTCTAAGGCACCGTATCCGGTTTTTGTAATCACCGGATCGCTCAAGGTTGAAGCTGATGCAATTCGAAAGCCGCGATCTAATGTATTGACACCAGGCGTAACATCAACCCGATAGGACGAACTGATAAACCCGCTGTGTTTGTCAAAGCTACCCCCGCGCAGTCCCTTGTTCGCGGAAGCCGTTGCATCGAGGTCGTTCCACTCCATCGTGTTACCGGTCATGTCGTACGCACCATAGGCACTTGGGCTTCCAGAAGTACCCACCGTCAAGACGGCTCCTCCGGACCAACTGGCCGAGTAGTTGTAGTTTGCGAAGGCTCCGGTGACAGGACTGATTCCATCGCGAATACCATCCCCGGTTTCCGTGGCAAAAACTCCGTTGGGAAGAGCGTCACTCTGGTTGGCATGGGACCAATACCCAGCGTTGGTCCCACCGGATTTGTAGTATGCAGCCTTGTACCATTCATCTTCTGTCGGAATCCAATACCTCGCATGCGAATTACGAGCAGGTGCTGTTCCACTGACCGCTCCATTGAGTGTGTAAGCACCGTTGTCAATCGCAGCGTATCCTAGAGATGATGTCACATAGGATTGACCGCCATGATGCAACCAGTTTGCAACACGAGCAGCGTTGAACCAACTCGTGAAGTTCACGGGTTTGTTGCCCATGTGCGCGTGCAGCCCATATTTGGAACCATTGGCTGCAGTGGGATCGAAAGTAATACCCCCAATCCCCAGTCGTCCCATCGCGTCGCTGAAGAAGTATTCGGGTCCAAGTTGATTGTACAGACTGGCCGGATCGGTGCCTTCAGGATCGACTGCGTTAAGGAATTGCGCATATTGACCGTTGGTCCATTCGTTTTTCCCAATTCGATATTGGTAATCCACACGGCCGTAACCGTTTGAGTCGTCCGCATTACCGGCATCACCAATATCGACCATTTGGTACGCGACGAGTTCTGTCTTCTTGTAGATATCGCCTACCTGAAAATAACCTTGGTTCGAAACCGTGATCTGTCCATTGACATACAACTTGCTGGCTTGGAAGGACCCGTTTACATCGATACCATTTGACCCAGGAAGTACCAATACCTGAGCTTGTGCGGTACCACCAACTTGCATGGTCCCCGAAGGTTCAATCACCAAATCAGACAGGAACCTGGCGTTCGATCCAGACACATCCAATGAGTTCCTGATTTGAATCGTGTTTCCAGTGATCAGGTAATTGTTACCCACAACGGACAGACCACCATAGCTGTTTCCGGCAAACAGATCGTTGTTTGTCGTGTACCTTGCAGCATCGGCAGGAAAGACGATCGTATCGCCTTGGGCCGGTATGTAACTGCCCACCCAATTGCTGGGATTCGACCAAGCTTGGTCTGCTTGTCCAGACCAAGTCGCAACAGCCAGCAGACTACGATCTTCGAGTCCTTCATAGGCAGGCCTTCGCCAGGCACTATGGTGGTGAAGCTGCGGCTTGATGTCTAAGCATGAGTAGATCAGTTGACTGACTCGCTGACGCATTGACATTCTTTTGGTGCGGTTTTTCATTGAAGTATCCCCGAACGAAAGTCGGATTTGATCTTTGGTTTTACGGCTAGGACGCCGATTACCTATGCATCGCTGGTTGAAGTTAAGGTGGCTAGATAATGCGTTTTAGATTGCAGAGAACCGTGCAAGCTTCGTAACTGGCTATGATCTCTAGTATGACGGTATTTGGCGGGGGATTCCATCGTATCAAACTAAAACCGGAGAAAGATCTTGAGTCATTTCCCGAATACTTACCCAAGCAAAGCTCTCAAATCTTGATACAATCGGGGGGCTACCGCTTAGAGCGAAACGCGGATGACTCCAGCCCGGTCGCCCTTGCTCTAAACAAATAGTGTTCATCAAAAGCCACCGTAACATGAGCTCGCAGAACGATTCCTTGAAAAAAACAGAAGGCCAACTAGGTGGATCCGAGCCGACGATTTCTCAGAAAGCGGTAGAGACAACTTCTGAGATCCCGGCGAATGATTCGGTTGAGGTGTCCGAATCTTTCGTAGATGCGATACGCAAATCTGGGCCAGAAAACGATCAGACCGTGGATTTCTTGCCCGATTCCGATTCGGATTCTTCGGATCCGAATTGCCCAACCATTGCAAGTCAGCCTCAGGGTAGTGACCAAGGCGACGCGGACTCTACGGGAATTTTCAACCCCTTGCTCAAGGAAATGGAAAACCAGGATCCCAACGCAGCGACTTTTGACTTCACCCCCTCAAGCACCGCTGATGGCGAAGCCACAGCGGTGTTGCCCAAGGGGTGGGTCGGCCCAAAAACTTTTTCGTTGGCTCCATCCCCGGTGCTCGATTCGCGACTTCACAGCCGCTCAGGTTCAGCCAATAACCAACGAATCCCAAAACAAATCGGTTCGTACACCATCGAGAAAGTCCTCGGTCGGGGTGGAATGGGGATCGTCTACAAAGCGTTTCAAGCCAAACTTGGCCGCCCTGTGGCCCTGAAGATGATCCTCGGTGGAGCTCATGTTTCCGAACAGGTTCTACATCGATTCATTGCCGAAGCCAAAGCTGTTGCGCACCTGCAGCATCCCAACATCGTGCAAATCTTCGAAGTCGGCGATCAGGATGGATTGCCTTTCTTTTCCCTCGAATACGTCAATGGACCTCCGCTGGACAAAAAACTCGATGGCAAGCCGATCGCACCAGAAGACGCTGCGCGATGGCTGATCGAAATCTGCACGGCGATGCAATACGCACACGACAATGGCGTGCTGCACCGAGATCTTAAACCAGCAAACGTATTGTCGACCAAGGAAGGTGTCTTGAAAGTCTCGGACTTTGGTTTGGCCAAGCGCCTTGAAGATGATGCGGATTCATCCAGCACTCGCGAGGGGACCATTATGGGTACCCCAAACTACATGTCACCCGAGCAAGCCCGCGGTGCCATTCATGAACTCGGACCAGCGACCGACCAGTACTCCCTAGGTGCGATGCTCTACGAGTTCCTCACGGGTCGTCCTCCTTTCATGGCTCCAAAGCCGCTCGAAACGATCATGCAAGTGATCAACAGCGAGCCGATCCCTCCAAGGCAGCTTCAACCCAAGTTACCGATCGACATCGAAACGATCTGCCTGAAGGCTCTGCAAAAAGATCCATCCAAAAGATACGCATCCTGCGCCGAGCTTGCAGCAGACCTTAAACGATTCCTCAGCCGCGAACCGATCTTGGCAAGACCAGTCGGAACGATGGAGCAGGCTTGGCGATGGTACCTGCGAAACAGACTTGTTGGCAACCTAGCGATGGCTACCGCCATGGGTTTGGTCTCCGTCGCCGGTGTCTCAACCTATGCGGCGTATTCTTTGAATTCGAAAAACAAAGCGTTAGCCATCTCCGAGAAACAAACTCAAGACCAAGCAGACTTGGCCAAACGAAATGAAGCCGATGCGATTGCCAACAAAGAACTGGCCGAGCAACGCGCCGAAGGTGTGATCAAAACCGCACAGCAGTTCTTTCAGGAGTTCAAGAAGATTGACCCCAACCTCAATCCCAAAATCAAAGAACCCCGCGAACGTGTCATGCGGTTGTTGCTGCCGCTCTTGGAAGACCACGTTCTGAATCAAAACCCCTCGGACGATAACGGAATACTCACCGCCACGGCTCTGCGTTACGAATACGCAATCTACATGTCTCAGTTTGGCATGAAAGAACGAGCAAGCAAAGCGCTCACAGAATTAGAACCATTCTTCCGCAATCGCGCTATCGAGAAAAAATCCGATGCCGCTCGGTCGAATTATGTTCAAATGATTCGTGTGATCGCAGTACTAGAGCGAGAACTCAGCCGCAACATGAAGAAAAGTTTGGTTTGGTACGACAAACAAGTTGAGCTTGCCGAACAAATTGTCGCCAATCCAACCGCTGATTCAAACAACAAAGGGATGTTTCCGTGGCACCAGGCATCCATCCTGTATGCCAGAGCCCTACACGATTTAGCTGTTACCTACTGGCGCATAGGGCAAATTCCTCAAGTCCTTGAGCAGATCGGGAAAACACAAAAAGTCTGTCGCGATGCCATCAAGAGACTCGATCAGGAGTCGACAGCCGAAGGTATTACCAGGGAAAACCAAGCCGTATTGTTCGATCAAAAAAGAGCCTTTGCCGAAGTATTGAGCAACAGCGAAATCTTGCTAGCCACCTACCAATATCGCGATGGTCAAATCGAAATTGCTGAGCCGAAACTTCAATCTGCTGTCGAACAAAGCCGGTTAGCCTATGAAAAGGATGTCAATTCCGCTTTGCTTTTGCGCAGGTACTGTGAGCAACTCGGCCTGTTTTCAGAGTTGATGTGCCAAGCTGCAAAGACGACCCAAGGACTAGAAGGGCTCGAACAAAGCGAAGCTTTGAGCAAAAAGCTTCTATCCTTTGCACCCGATAACTCGGACTTCATTCGCACCAATTGCCTCGCTGGCTTTCGACTCACGCAATGGAAACGTAAACTCAAGCTTCCAGATGCAGACCCAACTGGATTGGCTGCACTGGCGGCTCGACGCAAGAAATCCGCCGAGGAAGATTCCAACGATGTGGCTAAATTGGATTGGATGATGTCCGAAGCCCAAGTCGGGGAGAGCAGCAAAGCCGAGGAGTTGATTTCCAGTTTTCTATCCCGAGAAATCATCGATAACGAAATGCTCTTGCTCATCGCACGAAGTTACTGCGTGTTGGCCTCGCGATCTTCTGATCCCCAAGAAAGCAATAGACTGCAAGGCATCGCCCTTGAAACAATCAAGAAGGCTATCTCGCAAGGTTTTCTTGAGCAGGGAATGCTAAAAACAGACGTCGATCTTCAATGCTTGAGAGATTCTGGGAAAATCGAAGAGTTACTACAGGCCATGACTAGCTCACAACCCTAAGTGCTCCTTCTGACCCCAACTACGGTCGGATCAATTCCTCGATCTTCTTACGGAGCAGCTCCTCGTTTTCGTCGCTTGCCCCGATGAGAACTTCGACGATTCCTCCGTCGCGATCGATCAGTACCGTCTGTGGAATCGCGGCAACGTTGTACTGTTTGGCGACCGTTCCATCGCTATCGAGCACCACCGTTGGGATCGACTTGAGCCGCTCCAAAAATGGCCTTACTCGAGTCTCGGGCTCTTCGCAGTTGACCAGAACCAACTCGACCCCATTGTCTTTGTATTCTTTGGAAATTTCTATGAGGCTTGGGATTGAACGGATACAAGGCCCACACCATGTTGCCCAAAAATCGACGATGAGGATCTTGCCTCGACTCTCTTTGAGTTTATAGGGAGTGCCATCGAGTTTCATCAAATCAAACTCTGGGGCCCCTTGTCCAATCATCCGCATCTGAGGTGTGTCGTTGGGTCGATCGTTTGGCCCATCAGGCTCCGAAACAAACTTGGGATCAGGTGCATGCTGCAGTTTCCATTTGCCAAAACGATTCAGTGACGCATCCACGGCGATGGCATCCCCAAGAGATATTCTCGCGACGCTGTTCCATGGCAGTGAACATTCGCCAAGCTGTGGGTGGATTCCCTTGAGGGATTCGGCATCGACCGACACCGGTTGGATCGATACTCTTGCCCCCTGATCCAAATGGATCTGATAGACATCTTCTTGAGTTGTCGCTGCAGGCGATGGATCTTGAGCCAAGTCCTCCGCAGGTTCGGCCGACGCACCCGAATCGGTCGAATCGGGAGTGCTGCTGAGTTTGGGCGCTGGGTCCAGCGCGATCAACTCGGCAATATTCTTGACCAACACCGTGCGTTGCTCTCCTCGGACATCCAACACCAATTGATCTCGGTCAAATAGAACCAATTTCCCCCGAAGCAAATCGCCATCTCGCGAGACGACCAAGTGGGTAGGGGGGTTGTTCCTTTGCACTCGGGGTAGGGTCAGAAGCCGAATTCGAGTGGCACGGTCGAGTTTCTCAATGCCTCGATAATCGACAAAACGCATGCCGCGCACCAAGGACTGAGTGATCGACTGTTTGGGGAATAAAGGCGAATCAAAGTAAAGTTCTTCGGAATCCCCCCGTCGCAAGGTTGCCGGGAAACAATCTCCTGTGAACAAAAACAAACTAGGATCCTCAGGCTTAAGCGGTCGACCAAAATCGTTTTCGCTAGGAGCGGCTGAATCGGAGCGGACGACCGCCATTGGTTCGGTCGTTCTGGTTCGCTTTTGAGCCGACCCGGCCAACTGTTGCACGATCGGTTCAATGGCCCCGTCGGCTTTGGGGTTCAGTGGCACAGAAGCCTTGGCATGCTTGGCCTGCCATCCAAACGTTCTGGACTCTGGAGCATGCTCAACGACACTGGCAATTCGTCCGGTCGATACCGCTTCGTCGGTGATCAATCGTTGCACGACGATCTTCTCTGCCTGCGCGATTGCTGTCGGCTCGGGCTCATCGCTAGAGGCCGTCGGTCGCCTGGAAATCCGTTTCACTTGGCTCCATGGCACTTGCAGTTTCTTTCCCGAAAGATCCAATTCGATCCCGCTGAAGGACTCTTGGTGTCGACTTTCCAGGAAGCTCGTTGCATACCCCAGTCCATTTCGTAGCTCGACCTTTGCCAAGTTACCCTGCGGTAACTGGGTAACTGGAAATTCAATGCGCTCGATCTCATCAAACTCAAGCGACAGCGGGGATTTCTCAATCCCTTGGACCTTGACCGATCGCGAGTTGTCTTGCCCATCCGCCGACCCATCTTGTCCACCCACAATGCGTCCAAAAAAAGTACCACGCTGCTTGGTCATCCACTCGATTTGACTCTCGGTAGCGCCCTTGGGGTCCACATCAGCAACCTCTGAGGGGAGCGAAAAGGCATTGCGACTGACCCTGAGATCTCTAAGGGTCAAAACACCTAGGGCCGTGTTGGTAAAACTGACTTTGGTTCGTCCCACAAAACGCTCTTTGACATTCCCTTTGAGTCGTCCTAGTACCTGATTGTCTCTCATCAAGACATACACACCCTTGTTAGCGTCGCACAAAAGACGGAGTTTGATCGATTGGTCCTCTTCGTAGGGCAACTGAATGGTCGTTACATCGGCATCGGCCGAGTTCTCTAAAAGGAGCGTCACATTGATTATTTTTTTGTTCTGCAATTTGCGAACCTGCAATTCCATGCGACGCGGTTCGCCCAGGGTCAACCACCAATTCGGTGAAGCTTGTTCCCAAGCCACATCCAGATCGATGGTTGCAAGTTCGGGCAACTGGGCCCATTGAGTAATCGTCGTTCCACTGGTGTCGGTCGAGATTTCCCCTGCTTTAAGATACCACTTGGTAGCCCGACCATTGCGAGTCGCCGGAAGGACTTGTTCCCAATCCTGCGCACCTAAGACCTGCACAGACTCAGACCCGCCAGGAATGATCCTCAGTAGATATCGCAACTGATCGGTCGGAAGTGAAATCAGCCCGACACCCGGAACGTCGATCTGTACTTGATCGGCTCGGATCGATACCAAATCACCGCTGATCATCTCACCGGTTTTGAGTTCTGCGCAAAAGGGGTTTGCTCCCAAAGGTGCGCTCGAAGCAGCAGGATCGGCAGTTTCTTGGATCTGCACCAGTTGCACCGCATCCCAGGGAAAGCAAATCGGCTCTAGGAAACTTGGGCAAGCCCAAGTAATTTCTTGCGAATTTTTGCTAGGTGCGATAACGCCTCGGTATGTGTCTCCGCCTTGGAGACGAAGCACATTGCTGCTGAGGCTAGGAGGCTCTTGCGCAAGGTTCGGCAAGAAGCTCGTCAGCAGACAAACCAAGGAGAACAACACGATTCGAGCCGAACCTGTTGCGTAACCGGAAAGTGTCATTGCCATCGATTCTTTAGCGTTCATAAATCGGTAAAAAGCGGAAATTCAAAGCCAGGGCAAGCAGCGACATGCTCGTTGCGACCGGAGCTCCGTAATTTCCATCGAAATGCCCATCGGCTCTCTGCTTCTCCTTAAGCTCTCGAATCAAGTTCTTGTTCCACTTTTCCCAAGCTGCGATGTCCGACTGAAAAAGTGCTTGGGCCTTGTAGTAGGCTGTATATTCACCGTAGTGGTCACTGGTTTCGTTCGAATCGGTGGACTTCAAAAAAGTCGATGTCGCTTTGAACTCCTTGAGATCTTTCCGACCAGCAACGCTGTACACAAGAGTTGCGATCGACACCCGAGCCGGCGAGTTGTCGAAACCACCAAGTCCCCCCGCATAAGCTACTTGGCCGCTAGGGGAGGTCATCGATGTGAAATACTCGATCGCTCTATCAATCGCTTTATCGGGAACTTCGATCCCCGCATTGCGTGCTGCAAGCAGTCCTACCATGATCGATCCGGCGACCGAAGTATCGGCATCGGTTGCATCGGGAGAATAACGCCATCCGCCCACGGAGTTCTTGCTCTGGCTGGTGATCGCTGTGCGGACTGCCAGTTCAAGGGCTTTGCCGATCGATCGATGTTTGGTCTCGTTGCGAGTGACCCCGTCCCATAACCGACGCTCGTCAACAGCACCGTAGGCTTCGGCTAGCGCAAGCATCGCAAAGCCGTGGTGGTACATGCTCGAACCGATGTATCCAGTCGTGGGATTTTGATCCTCGATGATCGATCGCACCCCTTTTTTGATCGAATCGGCATAGGCTCCGAAGTTGGGGTCTTCGCCGTAGGCCAGAAAAGCCATGGTTGCAAGTCCGGTGACCCCTGGTCCACTCTCGCCACCTTTGAACCGGCCGTTGTCACCTTGATTGTTTTGGAGCCAGCCGAGGCCTCTTTCGTACATCTCGCGAACGTCTCGAGGGACCGCTTGCCCTTGAAACATGTTTTCACGCAACGGGTTTTGGGCCTGGACTCTCAAAGTCGGGCTTATCACGAAGGGCAGCAGCCCCAAAAGCATTATCGAGCAGGTTCGTTTAGAGATCATCACCAAATTCGCGGATCACGAGTTGCAGATCATCGGACTGTTCAAGGGGTTTTTTCAGTTCTTGCATTTGTTCCGCCGTGAAGATGTCCTTCTTCTCTTTCTCCGGAAACTGTTGCAAGGTTTGCCAAGCTTGATCGAGGGTCTTCCATGCTTCGGTATTGGACAGAAGATACGGTTCGAGTTTCTCTCTCTGTTTGGAGGTTAGTCCCAATCGACGGGAGATCCTTTGCAGGACCTCAAGCCTGACGACTTGCTGACGGTACTCGATCCGTTTTTGGGCGTCTTTCTCCAGTTCGTCTTTGTGCTGTTGGCTTAGGTTGCTAAACAGAACCTTCTGCCAAAGGGGCATTTTCTTTGCGTTGTTGGGTTGGTTTTGCTGCCGATATCGTTCTGTAAGTTTGAAGACTTTGTTGTAGAACTCCGAGTACTCTTCTTGGGTGGGATTGCGTGGTCCCTGGGCAGCCAACGCCATGACTTCGGTCTTGAACCGTTGGATTTCAAGCTCCGCAGTGGCTTGGACTTTCTCCCGGATTTGCTCATCGACGGTGCAAATCAGTTCGATGCGGTTGAGGGTTGAACGGACCCGGCGACGCTGTTGTTGGTCGAAGGTTCCTTCGGAGCCTCCCAGTTGGCTATAGATCACATCGGTCCAGCGGTCTGGATCCATCGCGAAATTGACCATAGCGTTCTTTTTCGGGGCTTCGACTTCTTCCTCTGGTTCGGGTCTGTTGCGATCGAAAGCCCTAGGGATCTTGTCGACGACTTTATCTGATTTGGGTTTAGCCGCTTGATTGGTATCGTCTTTTCCAGCCGCAGGGGCAGCGACTGCCGGTGCGACACCTACCTGCACGACAACAACTTGTCCAGCAACGGCTTGGGCATTGGGAGGTTGCTCGATCACTAACTCCTGGGCCATAAGTCCCATGGACATGCTAGCCAGCAGGCACAGCGGCTTTGCACATCGTCGGATGGCTCGGAAGATGCTGAGCACTTGCCTTTTGGCAGCGATTGCGGCAGCTTTGCGAACTTTCGTCGAGAGCGAATTGTTGAAGCTTGGAGTAACCATCAGGGTTCGCGTTGTCCTGGTGCGTCGGCTTTGGGCTGTGGTTGTAAAGGGATCGAATCATCGCTGGTCACACCTGCGATGGTGAATCGGTCGGCCAGGGACTTTGACGGCAGATCCACCGATCCGCCCGAGGTGTAATACTCTTGCCGAATTCCGGATGGATCCGCACCGGCAGTTCTTTGTGCATCGCTCAGTGCGGTACTGATCCAAGCAAATTTGGTTTCGGGGGTCGTGCCATTGCGATACATGACCCACCATGCTTCCTTCCATCGCTCATGCAACAGCGCTTCGACTTCTTTCATCTGTTTGGAACTCAGACCGAACTTGCGCTCGGCATCGGAGACCATTTTTCCGATGACGATTCGACGCCTGAGTTCGTTGCGGCTATCGAGTTCATAGTTCCAGGCGCTCTGTTGATCGGGGGTGATCGAATCGACTTCTCGAAGCCACGTTTTGACGGCGCTTTCGACTCGAAATTCAAAGTCCACACCACCTCGCTGGTTGGCTTCGGAGTAACTTCGAAAGACCGAGGCGAATTTGTTTCGCCACTCGGCTTCCATCAAATCGACCAGCTCTTTTGCCTGTTTGTCGTTGAGCTTGCACACGGTTTGAATGGCGTTGAGTTCTTGTTGGATCAAGCCTCTGACCCATTTGCGAGCCGTATGGTCTCTTTCGTTGACCGGTGCATTGGCACCGGCAACGACAACGCGTGCTTGAAGCTTGACAGCCGGGATCGCGACTTGTCCGCGAGCGAGCTGCGTCGAGCAAGCTATCGCAAGACACCAAGCGATCAGGCATGCCGATGTTTGGGCCAAGGATGGTTTAGCTGTCAGCGTGGGAGCAATCATTGGCGGCGATCGATCCTTTCGAAGTACTGATCCAAGCCGTAGCGGAACTCTTCAGGCAGATTCGATCCGCTGGTTCCGGTGGCTTGTTCCACACCGTGATCTTGCCGTGTTTCTTTCTCGTTGACGCCTGGGCCGACCATAGCGATGGCCGCGTCGGTGGTGTCCCCTGAACCGCCGCCTCCGGGATTGGCGCCACCGCCACCCCCTTTGCTCTTGGGATTGATCCGTTTGCTCGACAGGAGCAATTCGATCGCTTCGGTCTGGGCTGCTACGGCAGCTTTGCCAGTATCAGGACGCTTGAGGGTCGACCACGCGTCATTCATTGCAAGCTCTACCATTTGCATGAGTTCGATTTCTTTCGCGAACTCTTTGCTTCCATCGGGCAATTGCTCAATCTTCTCACCCACCACGACGATGCGATCTCGAAGTTGTTTTTGGGTATCGACCAACTCCTTGACGGACCCTTGGTATTGCTCGGCCGGCGCTGCGGCTTTGGATTGCTCGGCCACTCGCGTGCGGTCCCTGAGATTCATTTCGGCTTCGAGGATTTGCATGACTTCCAGGACGATCGACGGAGGCAAGGATCCTTTGGATTTGCCGCCTGGGCACTGGCCTTTGGAGGCCGGATCGACGAGGTCTTCGGCCCAGCGGTCAAACGCATCGGACCAGTACTCGGCTTCTGCAATGGTCACACCCTGTTGCTCGACGACTTCTTGGGTGATTTTTCGCAAACCGGCCAGGGGGTCTTCTTTTCGGATGTCATCGAGAACGTCTCGGAATTTGACCATAGGTCTTCGTTCGTGGAAGGCTTCGAGGTCATCGATGATTTGTCCGACGTTGTTTAGGGCCACATTCTCTCTGGAGGACAATTGCTCTAGAGCTTGGCGATCCTCGCTTTTGAGCCGTTTGGCCCGGGTGCCGAAGGTGTTGGGAACCGATGTGCTGACTGCATCTGCGACGGATATCTGTTCGCGCGATGCGGCTTTGAATCGTTTGACCAATGTGCTACCTTCGAGGTTGGCCATGACTTTGTTGAGTTCGTCGGAGACTTTGTCAAATTCCTCTAGCAGTGCCAACTGCTGCTCGACAGCTTGCTCGATCGCTTCGGGATTCTCGGGTTCCTCTTTTTGATCTTTGGAGTTGGGTTTAGCACCGGCCAAGGTGGTTTGGGGTAGTCCAAGGCGTCCGGTGCTTGGCTTCTTTTTCTTGTCGTCTTGGGACTCTTCTTGATTTTGGCTTGGGGGTTGCTGGGACGATTCAGCATCGACAACCGTGGGTGCCTTGGGCAGATTATCTTTTGGCGAATCTTGATCGGACTTGGAGGAGTCGGCTCCGGAGGATTCGTTGCGATTGACACCGGCGACTTTGGGGGAATCTTTGGATTGATTCTCTGAGCTGGCCGTTTGGTTGTTCTTGGCGGCTTGTTTGAGCAGATTGGCAACCGACGGCATCCTGGATGCGGAGATGTCTTTGAGGATCTTTTGCATCTCGGCCCATTTCTCGAGGTGGCCTACACCGATTTCATTGTTCCGAGACGCTTGGCGTAGGAGATCTTCACCTCGCGTGGTCAGATTCCCTAATCGGCGAGCGTTGGCCTGTTCGGCTGCCGCTTGCTGTTCGATTTGCTTGATGGTCTCTGGGGACTGCAGTTCGCTTTCCGAGAGGGACCTGAGTTTCTTGTTGGTCTCGAGCAGTTGTAGTTCACGGTCTCTGACTTCGAGGGCCTCACGTTGCCATCGATTGAATTGCTGGAGGACCCAAAGAGCATGATCCGAGGGATTGAGGATCATGAGCAAGACAGGATTCGAGTAGACTCGATTTCTGGCTGGCATAAAGTCTTCGACAAAGAGCCTCAGTTCGATCGGTTGGGGATCGATACCCAGCGAGGTTGCTTGAAAGACGGCATCGGCATCGAGTCGTTCGGCCGTTGCACCGCCGGCAATCAGGACGCGTTCCCCTTGGATTTGCTTAACTCCCACAGCTCCTTCGGCAGTCTTCCACTGAAGTCCAACTTGTTTGACACCGAAGTCATCCGAGGCATGGACTTGGAATTGTATCTGTTCGGAATCCAGCAGGACCTTGGCACGTGGCATGCCCTCGGTGTAGATCGTAGGTTCTTCGTCCGAGCGAACAATAATGTTCAGTGGAAAGGGGCTTTTGGCTTTGAGGCCAAAGCGGTCGATCCATTGAACTTCGTGCGAGGCGGTGGCTGGGTCTTGGAGTTGGTCGGAGTTGAAGTTTTCGTTGGCAACCTGCATCGCTTGGCTATCGAGAGTAACGCTCGAAAGCTCTCGTGAAGCTTTTCCGTTGATCGAATACGTCGTGCCTTCGACGATCGTCATCGCACCACTGCGGATGTCTTTGGTGAGCGCTTCAGGACGTTGAAGGTATTCCGGCAGACGGAGGTTCGCGCTGGCGGCAAGGAGCTCTGGGCGGGTTGTCGGAATGACTTCGATCGTCGGTGTCGCGTCGCCGATTCGCAGCGTCAGCTTGGTGGGCTGAATCATCGGAGGCAGTTCGAACTCATAAGCATCGGAAGTCCGTGGGCTTTCGACCTTGGGCTGACCGGAAACCCAAAGGTTAGCCAGAGCGGGCTTCCAAGGTGAGTTTTCATTCAAAGGGACTTTGAGCGAAACCGATTCTCCGTGAGGAACAATCCACTGGGTTGGAAGATCTCCCAGCTGCGCGAAAGTAAAACGGGGAATCTTGCTCCATGGTGCCGCGAAACGCGCAAACGAATTGGCCGACGCTTGGGGATAAACTAAACCCAACCCCAGTGCCAATGCGGCCATGAGGCCTGCAAGCGACCACCATCGTTTGTGATGGGATTCAGGTGCTGCCATTGTGAGATCTTTGGTGCTTGCGACTTGGGCGACTTGGTCCAGCGCCGCTTGGCACAGCGCCGGGGAACGCTTTTGCTCTTGAGGGTTCGAGGCAAGCTCGATCGCACTCAGGAGTGAATCCCCCATC
>Ga0172373_10006755_pt1 | contig 15152 bp, 16 predicted proteins | sample Lak10m_2_FD_114546 | JGI IMG/M metagenome (GOLD analysis project Ga0172373, IMG submission 114546) | Freshwater microbial communities from Kabuno Bay, South-Kivu, Congo - kab_092012_10m | ecosystem: Environmental > Aquatic > Freshwater > Lake | place: Democratic Republic of the Congo...
CTGCTCCTCGAAAATTTCAATAATTTTCAAAGTTGAGTTTTCTAATAGATCACAAGTTGTTTCAACATCAATTCTAACGATTTGATGTTTATTTCCTATTACTCTGGTTTTTTTTGTTGTTGGCCTGAATTCCTCTTCGATAAAAATAGGAGTGATGTTTTTCTCGATACATTTTTCAAACAAAATTTTCCCATCCCCATCATTACCAACCAAAGATAACAGGGTACACTTAGCTCCAAATGTCGTGATGTTCTGTGCTACATTTGCCGCTCCGCCCAGAAAAAATTCTTCTTTGTTCTTGAGAACAACCGGAACTGGTGCTTCTGGGGATACCCTGTGAACTTTACCATACACATAGTGATCCAAGATGGAATCGCCCACAACCAAGATTTTTTGTGTTGAAAATAATTCTTTGGAATTCATTTATTGAAATTTAAAGCGTGAAACTTGGCGTAGCCCCTGCTTCTCCCCCCGCTTCCCCTCCTTCTCCTTTATCCTTTTTGTCCTTATCCGCTTGTTTCTTTTCGTCATCCTTGTACTTTTGGTTCTCCCTATATTCATCCATGCTCAAACCAAGCCATCTTTTTATTAACCACTCCTTGTCGAAATATGGAACTTCCTCTTCTCCGATTTTTTGTTTCATATCTCCCATTGCGGTGATGAATGCTGTTCTTTTTGTATAGTTAGATAAAACAATTAGTTGTTCAAAAACATTTTCTTTGACGAAATTCAAACCTAAGTTCACTTTGAATGATCTGTCCTCGGACAAAGCAGGAAAATCCAAACAAGTTTGGATATAAAGGGGTTTAACCAAAAGCTCTTGGAAAACAGATCTCAAACGGGTAACAAACTTTTCGTATCTGATTTCGTCTCTTTCTAACTGATCAATAGAGATCTGATAGGTAGCAGGACCGCTCCTGAAAGCAAATCTAGCATATGGGATTTTGGAGTCTAGTTTGAGCTTATTGTAAAAATACACGACATTATCCATTACGTTAAAATCAGGACCATTAGGATTCAAAGTGTTGATGTCCGGAGATTCGCCGTCTTTTTCAGGAAACAAATAATTTTTGTAAAACTGGACTCTGGGAGCACCGTTGACGGTTAATTCGCCAGAAGTATCGTTAATTTGTATTTCTTCTTTGTACTGAGACATTAATTGTCCAAGGGTTTGCATGGCTTTTTGGGCGGACTGTGTTCCAACGGGAATGACAAATTTCAAACGATACGATGCGTTCATCACATTCCAAATTACCCTAGTATTTTCCATCACCCTTAAAATGTTATACGATCTAATAAGCCTTTCGGTATAACTCACCCTAGACACAGAGTTACCTTTCGCATAAGAAAGATAAATTACCTGTTCGGCCTTTAATTTTCGGGTCATTCTAGGATCACCGGGATATTGGATCCAAATTTGTTGAAATTCTTTATTGGGTTGTTGTTCGGTTGCAGGTTGTAAAGAAGTGGCATCCAATTCCTTAAAACCAACAATTTTTTTCCCATCTGTTGAATAGACAATTTCAAAAGCCAAAAAACCATCTATCAGAAATTGGCGGAAATATTGCCAGGCAAGTGTGCTTTGCTGGAAACCAAAAAGCATGTACAAAGTTCTAAAATTTTCTTCTACTTTTGCACGGATCTCGGGTTTCAAATCAACATTCAACAAGGCTGGATAACCAAAGAAATTTTTATCGTCGTAGTTAATAGCATCATCGGACAAAGTATCAAGAATAAAATCAATTTCTCCATTCAAGGCAAACTTTCTTAGGAATTCTCTTTTGCCAAGGTAATCTTTGTCGAAGTAGGCGATGTATTTTCTTACTCTAGTATCTTGATAACCTAAAGTCCAAAAGAAAGCGTCATTCTCGGTAAATCCCGTTCCTTGATTGTTGAAAAAAGTAGATTCGGTTGCCCCTATAGCCTGGGAATTTCGGATAACCATATCCTCGTACTGCATACCGAATCTTCCAATCCTGGACAGATTCCGATACAGGTTTCCTAGAAAGGAACGTTGTTGGCTGCTATCGTCGTTAAATCCTGCCATATCTATGTTGGTGTTTCTGTTTCAGGCGGCGTTCCCCCTGGCTCAGGTCCTTCCGGTGGTGTTGCTTCCCCCGGAGCTCCTGGTTCTCCCCCTTCTGGTTCTTCTGATGCTTTTTTCTTCTTTGCCTTTTCTTTTGCTTCTTTGTTGGATTGAATATCATCCTCAGTCATACCTAAGAAACTTTCTATCAAATACCCTAAAGAAAAAAATGGTTGCCCTTCCCCATCAGTTAATTGGTACAAGGCGTCGATAGATTCTTTTCTTTTGCTCATGGTTTCTATCTCCTGATTTACCCTGAATGGGTTATCGGAAACAAAAGTTAGACCAAGCTGACTCCTGAACATATAGTCTTTTTCCAATTGGGGAAAATCCTTACATAACTGGATCCACAATGGTTTTATGAGGATGTCCTGAAAAACAGATCTCAACCTCATAATAAACTTGGCAAATCTAATTTCCTCCTTATCAAGACCTTCTGCTGCATTGGCGTATTTGCCAATTGACCCACCATCAGGGCCTTGGAATCTAGAAAATGGTATCTTAGATTCTTGAACCAACTTGTCAAAAAAGTAAGCCAGTGGGGCTGGATCATTCAGATTTGGCCCAGCAGTGTTTAAAGGTTCGATGTTAGGTGTACCCAAAGCACCTTTGGGCATAAGATAATTTTTGTAAAACTGAATCTTTGGTTGTCCATTTACCGAAAGTTCTCCACTCTCATCATTGAATTGTATGTCTTCCTTGTAAATGGACATTAACTCTCCTAAAGTTTGCATAGCCTTCTGCTGTGATCTGGACCCCACAGGAACTGTCATCTTTAGGCGGAAAGATGCATTCATCACGGACCAGATAACACGGGTGTATTCTATGATCCTCAGAACATTATACGGACGGATTAATCTCTCCGTATAGCTTACCCTGGACACGGAGTTACCTTTGGCATAAGAAAGGTAAATAATTTGAGAATCATAAAGCATTCTCCTTTTTCTTTCGTCCTTGGGATATTGATACCAAACGTTTAGAAAGGTTCCATCTTTTTGCTTTTCCACGGAAGGCATAAGAGTGGTCGCATCTAATTCTTTGAATCCGATTATATTTTTTCCTTTATCATCATAGATAATTTCAAAAGCCACAAAACCATCAACCAAAAGTTGTCTGAAATATTGCCAGGCGGAAATATCATCATTGAACCCGAACATATCATACAATTTTTTGTATGTAGAGTCAATACGATTGATAACATCTTGTTTTAGACCGACGATATTTAAAAAGGCTGGATAAGCAAAGAAATTGTAACCGTCATAAGAAATAGACTCGTCACAGACAGTATCCAAAATATACTCAATTTCGGGATTTAAGGAGAATTTTCTTAAATAGTCTCTTTTTCCTGCGTAGTCTTTATCAAAATAAGAAATGTACTGTCTGGTCGTTGTATCTTGTCTACCCAAAGAGAAAAATGTCGTTTCGTCTTCAATTGGACCCTTCTTCAAAAATTCTGCTTCGGTGGTACCAATGGCCTGTGAATTTTTGATCACCATGTCTCCATATCTTAATCCGAAATTACTCAGATTTTTGATTGAGTCCCTAATTCTTTGAAAAATAGGGTTGGTGTTTGGGTTCTCGTTAAATCCCGCCATTTAGCCAGAAATTTGGTTTTATAGACAAAATCAAATTTTTATTTTCGATTTGTATTCACTATATATCTGATCTAACGAGAGACCCTCTAAGGAGGCATGACTAAAATAAGGGATTTTAACCCAGTCAGCATAATCTACAATTTTAATTTTCTGTAGATTTTCTTTGAGAAATCCAAAAATTGCAAACTCATATCCGGTCCCTCTTAACATCTTTTGTAAATTTTCACCCTTCAGATTTAATGGCAATTGTGATCCGGCAATATTTTTAATATTCTCCTGCAATATTTCCGAGAAAGTAGAGGTCAATCGAGTTAAAATTTCCGCTCTGTTTTCCGGTGGAATGATTGTGAAATCCATTATTTTACAAATTATCTCCGCCCCAATTTTTTCTTCGGATAAAAACAAAAAACACGGATATCTATTTATAAAAAAATTTTTTTTTCCCGGTTTTAATTTTGTGGTGTGTAAAGCAAAATAAACTTTCCCGCTCTTAAGAGATGTAAATTTTTCACCAGTGTATTTAGAATTTGGACCATATTTTTCCAAAAATTCTTCATTCACATGGGCATTGAGTTTGGATAGAGAAGGAAATTTATTTCTTAATTCTCTGGCCTGATCCTGGAAATCGATCATTTACTTTGAAATAAGAATTTTTCATTTACAACTCCAAATTTCATGCCTCTGCTTTCTGCCCAATGTTTAGCGGCCTTAAATTTCACCTGGTTAGTGATCCAAATTTGCATTTTATAATTATAGGACTTTAATTTATCTACAGTGTAAGTTCCTTCGTAAATTGGCTTCTGGTGTTGTTTCTCCGGCTTCACCTCTACCAGCCATTCCTGCTCATTCCCATCGTCTTGAAGAACCTTCAAATAAAAATCAACATTATACTTGTGATCTTTTTTGTCCAGCGGATTATAATAAGGAATTGCGGCAGGTTCTGAACTCCATTTCAAAATTTTTTCGTTGTTATCACAATATTTACAAAATCTGAATTCCCAACTTGATCTACAAATTATGTTGTGAATATCACCAACATATTTTTCTGGGTTAACAGGCACATACAAACCAGATTTGTAGTCACCATTAGGCTTTATTTTCTTGATGTCAGTCATCTAAATATTATAGGAATTGTCTTCTCCTGTAATATAAGAAAATGGTATAGTTTTTGGGGATTTGGGGGGATGTATTTTTTTCCATCCTTTAGCAAATCCATTTTTTGCTATCTGTGTATAATAAGCAAATGGATTATTTGATTTAGTAGGATCGAATCTGTTCCAATATTTACAAAGATCCTCCATCGCAAAAGCCATGCAATCGTCTTTATCGTCGGGATCTTTATAAGCCATTTTCTTTGAAATACCCGCGATCATTAATGTGAACATCTCGATCGCTTTGGGAGTCAACTGACCGTTTTTCTTGGACTCCAAAATGGCTTCCATTAAATTAGCGTTTGTAACATAAACTTTAGACATCAGTTGCTAAAAAATTGATAACTTAGAATCTTAGTTTTATCCTCGAGGTTAGTTTCATTTAAACCTTATTTTCCTCTGGATAATCGTCTGAAGATTTGTTATCTTCGGTCTTTCCGGTTGGTGCAAAACTCATTCCCTTTTTGTAGTCACCTACAAAGGGTTCTGGTTTCTTATCCTGATCCGGGCTAGAAGGTGCAAAAGACCAAACCCTACTGAGGATTTTTTTTAGTTTTTTTTTGATTCCTCGCTTTCGTCAATATTGTAACCCATTTCGGAGTTAGACTTATAGCCTAGTTTTCCGTCTCCTCCCTTAGAGGGAGCAACTGCAAAATTAGGATCCGTTTTCTGTACTTGTGGACTGTGTGCTTTGCCCTTGATGGTTTTAACTCCATATCCAGCATCTCCTTCGGCTTTACCTGGAGCAACAGCCAAATTTTGATTTGTTTTTTCTAGTTCAGTTTTTTCATCAACATTGTAACCCATTTCATCGTCTACTTTGTAATAAAGTTCTTTTCCTTTTTCATCACCAGGAGCAGAAGCAAAATTTGGATCTGTCTTCATTATCTCTGGATTTTTGGCTTTAAATCTGATCCCTTTAACGTCATAATCAGCGTTTCCTTCTTCGGATCCGGGGGTTTCTGCCAATTTCATAAGTTTGACATCCGATTTACTAAATCTGGTATCTTCTGATAAATTATATCCTGCTCCTTTAGTTGCTTTGTATTTGGTATGTTTTTCCTTACCCTCTGGTGCTTCTTCCAAATTAGCATCCTTTAGATTCTCAACATCCTTTTTCCCTCCTTTGTCGTTATCCTTTCCTTTGGGGGCGGATTCTGTGCTTTTCCTCATGGTGTTGGCTGGGGTTGCATCTTTCTTTTCTTTTGCTGATTTTCCAGGTGCAGTAGCAAGCTGCTGAGAGGCTTCTTTCAATTCTTCTTGAGTTTCTGCATCCGCTTCGTTCTCGTCACCTGCTCTAGATAAAGCGTCATCTAAATTTATGATTTCATCAATTTTGAATTCACCAGTTCTTCCGTTATCCATCAAAACCGTATAAGAACCAGACGTACTATCGATGGAAATGATTTTACCTGTGTTTCCTGATTCTACAACCTTGACATATTCACCAACATTAAATTTATCATCTTCATATACTTCTTCGAACGATAAAGGTTGTGATTCAATTTTTTCCAATTCAGTGTTAACAGCAGACCACTTTTTCCTTAAAGAAGAAAGTTCTTTCTCCAAAAGATTTTGTGCTCTTTGTAGTTCCGGAGAATTTGCAAACAAAGGACTTAATCCCATCTGGGATTCGACTTTTTGAAGTTGACCTTCCAGAATCGTAATATTTTCCATCAACTTTTTCCTGTCGTTTAGCATGATGGATTTAACTCTAGATTCACCATCCAAAAATTCGGTTAAGCCCTCAGAAATATCATACTTTAAGAATTCTCTAACCATATTCGTTGCCTGAGTTCCATTGACTTCAAAAACCGAATTATCCGACATAGACTCGTTGATTCTGTTCAGGAAGATTTTGTTTTCCCACTTGATCAGGTTAACGGAAGCACCTTCATAAACTTTAGATTCAATTCTTTTAGCAAAGTCTAGTTCAACGATGGAGGAAAAGTTCTCATACAAATTCAGAATATCATAAACGATTTTGTTTTCATTCAAACCAAGAGTTCCTGCAATTTCTAATCCAATCGCTTTTGAAAGATTAACCTTATCTTGAAATCTCATCGATCTACCATTAAAAAGAATAGAAGTACCTTCTCCTTCTTCGATTATAGAAAATTTATTTTTACCGACAAAAACATTCAATCCATTCTCGTCAACTTTGACATAAGGAGCATAGAAGGATTCTAAAATTGACAAGTAATTTTTAGGAAGAACTGCTACCTGTCCGCGATTCAATCTTTTCAATCCTTGACCAGAACCTTCAAAAACGTTAGATCCGATGGTAAAGATAGTTTTTCCCCCTTCTACTAAAACGGGAGAGAAAACTCTACGAACAGAAGAATTTCCGGCGTGAATTGGAATGTTCAGCCTAGAAGAGTCTTGCTCCATCAAGGAAAGATTGTTTAATAAATTTCTAACGATTGGATTGAACTGCCATCTGGAAATATCTTTGGTTAAGAGAGAAATTGACTTGTTTTCAGAAACTAGCCATTTGTTCAAAGATTCAGTCACAGGAGAATAAAAATCAGATCCAGCATTACTTGAAATGGCATACAATGCTTTGGAAACTTCAATTTCGGGTCTAAGATCTACCAACTTTTCACTAAGAGATTCTGTAATTTCCTGAATTCTTTCATCCCAATCGAAATTCTTCATATCTTGAAGAAATCCTTCTGCTACCAAAAATTCTGGCATGTTTTTGTTTTTCAGGAGATGAAAATATTTTTCACAGATAATTTTAACAGAGGGGTGTTCGAAAATTCCAGAATTACGAATATTGTTGATACTTTCAAAAACACCTAGATTGTTAACTTCCTCTGATTTTAGAAGAGATTCTACTCCTTTGTCATGTGATGCAACGCTTGAAAGATTCTCATTTAAACTTGTATAGTCTACTTTCGGTGATTGTGCCCTTTCTCCCTCGACGTAGCTTCCGGCATTTTTTGAAAGTCCATCACCAACACCACCCCACGATTCCATTAATCTTGCCGCTGCACTTTTGGATCGATTTAATTCTTGTTCTCTAATGACTTGGAAGGGATCTTGTATTGTCTCGTTAACTGGTTCAAAATTTTGGATTGATTCCAAAATTGAATCCTTATTGATATTCGAGTCACCTTTTTCTATCTTTTGAATGTTTTCTTCACAGATAGCTTTAACTTCAGGGGAAGTAGTTGTATTTCTTAGGGTTTTGAGTTTATTGAGTAAATCCATTTTAATTTGAATTTTTTTACGTCATATATATCATTCAGAACTTCTGTTTTCTGAATTATTTTTTATTTAGCAATTAAAACCTGTAACTTCACATCGAAGTCAGAATGTGGGTTGGTAAAAGTTATACCCCCACCAGAATAAAGTAAATCATATTCACTCAAATTCCATCCAGTTACATCAGAATCAGTGGATCCTAAAGGATTTCCACTTAGAACCATAAGTTCTCCCAAGTTATAAGTTTTACCTTCATAATTCCAATAAATATATTTTTGGATTTGCGGTGTCCCGTTCGTTGGGGTAGGAACTCCTGGAATTATCGGAGTTTGTGAAGCAAATAAGATTGGATTTTTAGGAGCTGGATATTGAACCTTTACCGCTATCCATCGGACAAAACCCTCTGTACCTATATCAGTTTGACTCAACTTAATTGATTTATTTCTTTTCAAAGTAATTCTCAATCTAGAATAACTTTCAACCCCAAAAGCTAAATCTTTAAAATTAAAAAAGGTTGTATAGTTGAAATCTTCCTCTAAAACAAATTGATTTTTGAAAAAAACCCACCCATTCGGGGGAATCGGGGGACAAATGATAGGTCTAGTAGCCATTTTAACTTGCGGTCAAAACCGTTAATTTTACATTATATTCAGTTGGATTTGAAAAAATGAATCCACCCGTAGCTGCTCCTGTGTATCCGATTTCAGATGAAACATCATTGCTCGTCTGCCATCCTTTCCAAGTTTGTCCATTTTTAACTTGACCGGTTAGCATCATAAAATCCGCCATGATATAACGATTCGATCCTCCATACTGCCAATACAGCATTCTTTGGTTTGGTGTAGCATCTGCATAAAATTGTGCTCTTGCCATAAATAAACCAATTTCTCCTAAAGTAGTATCAAAATCTCCTTGGTCTAAATTTACCGAAGTATATGGGGCTATAACAAAAGTCTGCTGTTGATATCCAGAGAAATCTCTTACTGGATAGAAAAAATCAACCAGATCCAACTTTTGTTCTGTCACGTCTTGCCACGCGACGTTCATAGATGTATTATAAAAGCGTATGTTTTTAGGGTCATTGAAATCAGAAAAGGTAAGATTTACCCTTTCTAGACCTCCGGGATTTAATGCAATTAAAGTGTACCTAGTATCGAAATTAGCCGATGGTCCTGGGTCCAATCCTATCTGTGAAGATCCTTCACCAAAATATGTTCCGCCCGTTACCGCAGAAGAACTTCCTCCATAGATATCAAGATCACCACCAGTTACAGAATCATTTCCATTAGCCATGTTTAAAGTAGGGTGGGGTCTATCTGGGGTGAAGGACGACCGCTTATTTTTGGACGATTAGAATTTGCATTTGTGATTTCTACAGTTTCAACTTTTCCAGATATCTCGTCTAAAGGGGTTTCATCAATTTCATTTTGCTCCACCTCAAATAAGTTTTGATCATCCAATTGAGATTGTTCTTCTCCTTCATTTTGTTGGATTTCTGGTTCTAAAATTTCAAAATCTTCAACAGATCTAATTAGAATACCCCCGCCGTCTATAATTAATTCTTCTTGGCTTTGGTTAACGGTTAAAATATTTTCAGGTTTTTTTTCTGTCTGTAAATTTTCTACTTCCAGATCTGTACTTTGTACTTCTGCTCCTTCTTCTGGTTTAATGTAATCTACTAAGGATTTAATAAATCCCAGAGCGACAAGAGGTAAAATAGCTCCGGAGATTAAACTAAGTACTCTTTTCTGAAAAATTAACTCTTCCTCCTCTAACCCAAAAAGTTGACTCCAGGATTCAAAATTTTCCAAATTGATAAAGGCATAAAAAGTGTTTCCCATTCCTTGCATAGCTGTCAATACAAAAAATAAAATCCAAACTAAAGTTTTGTTCATTTTTTTTAGAACAAGCAAAGAAGCGAGAGAAGCAGCTGCTCCAATCTCAAAAGAGATAGCCAAAAAAATTGCTAACCAATCAGGATTTGAAAGTTTGAAAAAATCGATGACATGGATCGTAGAAATAATACTAACAACCAGATATAAAGAAACAAAAGTCGTAATGATGAACCAGTGTAAATTCTTTTTCATTTCTCTTCTAATTTTTGGATCTCTTGGTCTATTGTCGCTTGTCTATTCACATCAATCATCTTTCTATCCGTCGATTGAATCATTCTTTTTTCTGTTTTCAATCCCTCAATCAAAAGATCTTTTTTTGAAACTAGAGAATCCATCTTTACCGAAATTCTGGAATTTTCTTTCTTAATTCTTTCTAGATCTCGTCCAATGCCACACTGCTTAAGTAAAAGAAGACAAAAAAGACATAAAAGAATTATTTCGAAGTTGTTTTTAAGTTTTTGTAACATGTTAATAACTTTAGTTTACTATATATCTAGATTCGGAATCTATTCCCATCTTTCACAAATTACCCGAGGACCTTATTCTTTCTACGATCGATGAAGTTGAAAACCCCTTAGTAATTTTTACAGTTTCAACTTTTCCACCTTGGGATAATACAAACTGAGATCCAGAGATTTCAGAAACTTGATAATCGTCACCCTTAACCAAAACTGAAGGGGATATTGATCGGATTAAATTTTCTGGGGTTTCCTCTTCAAAAAAAGTAATCAAATCTACAAATTCCAAAGCCGCTAGAACTTCAGACCTTGATTCTTGGCTCTGTATAGGTCTAGATTTTCCTTTGAGTCTCTGGATAGATGAATCTGTATTTAAACCTATTACTAATACCTGACCCTTGAGTGAGGATTCATAAAGATAGTCAACGTGTCCTTTATGGAGAATATCAAAACATCCATTGGTAAAAACAACCTTTATCCCTTTTTTTCTCCATCTAAGACAAGTCTCTATAAATTGATTCCGCGAAACAATCTTGTTTCTAAAATTTTTCTTGACTTTCATTTTGGAGCTACCCAAAAGAATTAGAAATTAAGAAAGTTCTATTCCCTGCTGTGCTGCAGCCAACTCCTTTTCCAATTCACCAATTTTAGCTGCATCTTGTTTTGCCAATTCTAAGGCTAAACCAAACGGCTTTAAAATTGAAATAAATCTTTTTGCTTCTTTAAGCCCCTTTCCTGATGTTTTAGAAAGAAAATAGTGGCTTGCCTCCAAAGGCAAAGCCTGCATAAACAACGTGTTTTGTTTGATCCCTTCTTTTTTTAGAACTTCTATGATCCGACAAATTTCAATTACACCCAAAGATTCTTTTTCTTTCCACTCAGCTTCGTTTTCGATGAAATTAAAATATGATTCTATATCCTCTTTCTTTTCGAATTTAACCGCGTAAACTTTTTGATTTAGGTTTTCTTTGGCCTCTTTCAATCTATTCTCGCAGTCTTGAATTCTATTTTCGTCCAGATGACTTACAAGATCATCAAGTTCTACTTTGGAGATTTCTTCTACTGATGGGGAGTTTTTAGGGGAAACTACCTTTCCTGATAATTTTTTAGACATGTTTGTTTTTTCTAGTTTTAGAAAAAAACACGCTTTTGTTTCAAAAATTAAACGGCAAAAACGTCGAAATCTTCTCTGTTTTGCTGCAAATAAATTTTTAATCTTTCCCTTAAATCCTTAACTGGATAAATCTTGGCATTACCATCCGGTCCTAAATGTACCAAAAATCCACCATGGGTTTCTATACCAAGTTCTTCCTCTAAGATTAAACGATATAAGCTAATTTGAATTGAATACTCATTGTGAGAATTTTCATAAAGATTTGTAAAGGGATGTAGCAATTTTTTGTATCTTCCTTTTGGGTGATCATCATCTTTGAAATCTTTATTAGTTTTCCAATCCCCAATTAGAAAAAGCAGTTTATTTTGTTTTTCATCCCACATCAAAAAAGGCTGATCTATGGTCCCCGCTAGTTTCCACTTTTTAGAAAAAATCTTTAATTCAGATTTTAGAGGTATAAGGTTTTTTAATCTACTTTCATATAGATGCAGAAAAGATTTTACCCTTTGAATATCCTCCTCTTTTTCTGGCATTGGAGGATTTTCGCCAGTCCAGAAATCCTCTATCCACTTATGAACTCTAGTTCCTAGAGATGCTGCTGTTACGGCCTTGATAGTCCAATCGTTCTCTATCACGGAGGGATCTACACCTGCTTCTGCCGCTTTTCTTTTAATCCAATAATCGCGATCAAAAGGAACTTTGAATCTTCTTAGAAATGTAGTTACGGAATCATATATAATTCCTTTATAGGTATAAGAGTGGCTTTCCTCTTCAAAAATAAAATACGGATCATTAAAAAAATCTAGTTTTTTTTGATATTCATCTTTTACCTCTTCCCAATTTATCATATAGATATTGAATTGATTAGTTGAACGATCTGTTCCCAATTTTTAATTACATAACCAACGGCTACCATCTCTAAACAGAATCTTATCAACCAGATCCAACTTAATTCGCGATAGACAAAATAGTAAATTACCAAATATGAGTCACCCCCAGTTTCTTTAATGGGTTGGAGCAAAGGAGCTATAATCTCGTGCAAGTTTAATCTTGTGAGATATTCGTTTATAGGTCTAATCTCTTCAAATACATAGGCAGGTCTAGCCTCATCTGGAAAATCCCTGGATTGGGTAACCTCGAGAGGAAGATTTACCACTGTATAAATTCTACCAAACCAATCTTTTCTCAATTTCAATTTGCTCCACTGGGGTGAGCTAAGAGATTCCTTTTTGATAATCGTAAGGTAATCTGAATATAATTTTAAGTCTTTCAAAATTGACCAAATTTTGAAGAAGACTATAAACCTAGAAATAAAGTCAATCATTTCTTATTGTTCTTTTTTGTGAGGGTCTCTATTTTTTTACGAATTTTAGTTCTGGCCCTTCTTATTCTTGTAGCAATTGATCTCTTCTTTATTCCATACTTGTCGGCGATATCCTTGTACTTCATACCGTTAATCTCTCTATCGATCATAATGTCCCGATAAAGAACAGGGAGTTCTCTAATTTCATCTACAACCTGCTCATAAACTTCATCAATATCAGATCCGCCTGATAGGAAACTCCAGATGGGATCTTCTTCCACCGAATAAACCACTGAGTCTGAATCCATTTTTGTTGAATCCAATTCTATTTCTTCAGTTGTTTTTGTTACAAGTCTTTTTCTACTTTTTTGTAAAAGTAAAGATTCATTTTTTGCTATATTGTAGCACCAAGTGGAAAAATTTCCTTTCCCCGCATCATATTGGTCTATTTTTTGCCAGACCTTGGACATAGAATTTAAAAAAGCATCCTCTGCTAATTCCATGTCGTTGAGAATTGTGAAACAGTGGTTCAAGACCCCCGGTTTCAACCTCTCGAATAAAAATTTGAAAGACATATCGTCTTTACCTTGAATAAAATTTTCTGCTAATACCTGAATGTTTTTCTCCTTTGCCATTTTTTTGTTCCCTAGATTTTTTTTCCCAATTTTACAATTTCTAAACCTGCCTCCAATAAGAAAGACAGGGGCTCAGGTTTTCTGTAGACCTTGCCGAAAACTACTCTTTTGATTCCCGATTGAATGATCAATTTAGAACATTCAAAACAAGGAGAAACAGTTACGTACATAGTTGATCCTTCTGAACTCTGTGTGCTTTTGGCAAGTTTGGTGATTGCATTAGCTTCGGCATGCAGCACATAGCTCAAAGTCACAAAATTTTCATCTTCGCATTCATTTGGAAATCCCGTAGGAGATCCATTATAACCATCGGCTATAATTGATTTATCTTTTACAATTAGACTACCTACCTTCATTCTTCTGCAATGTGAATTTTGTGCCCAGACTTCAGCCATAGCCAAATATACAGGATCAGTTTTAATATCTTTTGGTTTGTAAAAGGTTTCGTCTTTCAAATTTTCAATTTCACTAAAAAGAAAAACATTTCTGAAGTTAGGTTTTGCCACCCAAGAAAATTCTTCATATAAAGCCAAATCTTGAAAAAACTCATCCACTGGTATTTCTTTGAATTTGAATTTATTGGTACTCATAAAGAATTCAGTTTGAAAAGTTCAAATATAGCCAACTTCTTTGTCAAATAAAAATTTAACCTGATTTTTCAAATTATATTAGAACTTGGTCTGAATGGCGTGTCATTTGCTATCCTTAAAGGACCCGATAAAGATTTATAAATTCCTGCCAAAAGTCCTTTTATTTCTTTAATGTCCGAAGAAGATAAAGTTTCGCCTTCTTTTGTTCCTTTAGGGGTTTCCTTTGTTTTTGTTGTAGCTTGTGGGGGTATGTTTTCTACTTTATCAGAGGTTGATGTGCTTGGTGATGGTTCAGTTTGTTGGGGTGAAGATGCTACTGCCCTTTTTTCGTCTGGTTTTTTTAAAATCGGGGTTTCTTTCTTTATCTGGGAAGCTTTCATGTCTTCGGCTAACTTCTGCATACTTTTAGCCATTGAGCCAGTAGTTTCAAGTTCAGAAGGATTAATTTGTCCAGATAAAGTTTGTTTCAAGCCTTGCTTGAAATCATCAGCCTTTGTGGTAAAATCTTTTTTCAGTTTCGATCCTATATCTTTACTTTTGGCTTTCAGTGAATCTAAAAGTTTAGGCTTAGTCGGGGAAATTACAGATTCACGATTTTTCTTATTTTCCTTTTCAGATTTGCTTTCTGAATCTGTTTTTGGTTTCATTCCGTCCGTAAGACCTGGTATTTTTTGGCCTTGCTCTTTCTGTGTAAGGGATGATAAAACAGAGATTGGTTGGGTATCGGTTGGTTTAGGTGCTTCCTCATAGGACTCTATAAAATAATCGAGTTCCTCTTGAAGATCCTCTGGATATTTGGTGTAGTAATTTAGATCGGAAGACAAAAGATCTTCTCTTTCTTTTTGAATAGCAGCTTTTGGGACTTTAACTCCAGATTTATTTTCTATGAACCCCTCTAGAGTAGGCATTTGAGTAACGAGATCCTGCAGAGAATTAGAATTTTTTCCAGATAAAATTTCATTTATTTGGGATTTTGCCGTGTCTATTTCTTTCTGTTTTGTTTTTTTAATGTCTACCAATCTTTGCTGGGGTGAAACCATAGACAAATCTTGTATTTCTGGATTAGCTCGTCTTTTTCTGTCTTCTTCCATTTCTTCCAAAGCCGATTTATAAAG
>Ga0172373_10006757_pt1 | contig 15150 bp, 11 predicted proteins | sample Lak10m_2_FD_114546 | JGI IMG/M metagenome (GOLD analysis project Ga0172373, IMG submission 114546) | Freshwater microbial communities from Kabuno Bay, South-Kivu, Congo - kab_092012_10m | ecosystem: Environmental > Aquatic > Freshwater > Lake | place: Democratic Republic of the Congo...
TCAGACCAATTCTTGACACGGTATAATGTTTTTGGGCGTGGCTGTGTACTCTTTTGTTTAGGCATAAACCAAACTTACACAGTCACTCCCTTTTTGTCAACCTTTCATGCACCAACGCCGATTCCAATTATAAGATTATCGAACGGATCAAACTCCATTTTGGTCTCCACCCAGGGAGGGAGTAACATTTACTTTGATCTCTCCACAAAGTACGATCTGGTCCAGAAAAGCGTGGATGCAGCGGGTTCCATTAAGGTGACGCGCCAGTATCTGGATCCAGACACAAAAAAAGCGATTACATCTTTTGAGCCTGGTCAATTGGTGAAGGTGCAGGTAACTGCGCAATTGCCAGAAAATAGCTATTTTCTGGCAATTGAAGATCATCTTCCCGGCGGGCTGGAGGCCTTGAATGAAGGGTTAGGGTATTCCAATACATTTGACCCGTATGCATGGGAGTACAATATTTGGGATGATTTTAACTACAACTACAAGGAGATCCGTGGAGATCGGGTGGTATTCTTCATTAGTGAATTGGAAAAAGGCAAACAAACTTTTACTTATTTTGCGCGTGCCACCACATCAGGAGAGTTTCTTGCATTACCGACCCAAGTCTATGCCATGTATGATGCATCCATGTGGGGCAGGTCGGAAAGTATGGAGGTTTCTGTAAAGCAATAATAGGAGTTTCTTATCTCTACCACCCCCAATCCAACTTTGGAGGGGTGGTCTTTTTAAATTCCCAAAACTACAATCCGCGAATTCGATACAAACAAACTAAAAGGAGAGACCGTGAAAATCTTCAAGCACTGGAAAGCAGAAAAAAGACGAGTTAGGATAGATGGGCTAGACACTGACCTGACCACCTATGGCGGATCGAATACTTCACTTGAAGAGGCGGCTCTTCGTGCAAGTGAAAAGATGGAGAAAGTTCTCCGCAAGATCAACGGGGAGGCTTATATCTTCAACGATTATCAGGTGGAGATCCGCGAGGAAATATTGCAAACCGTGGACGAGAAAACCATTATCACACGCAACCGCTATGGAGCCCAGGTGATGAATGCTGAGAACCTGATGTTCCTCGATATTGATAAGCCCAAAGCCAGCCTTGGAGGCTTCTTCAAAAAAAGCAGCCCAGACCAGGATAAGGAAAAGATCTTCGACATGGTGCGAAAACTAGCTGCCACACCGAAATATCAGGGACTTGCCTTCCGCGTGTACGAAACTTATCAGGGTGCGAGGGTGATCGTGCTCGGAAAAAACTTCGACCCGCAAGATCGCGCCACATTGGATATGATGAATGATTTCAATTGCGACAGACTCTACACGACCCTTTGCAAAAAGCAGGCGTGCTTTAGAGCCAGGCTAACCCCCAAGCCACGGCGCATTAATATGGAATCGTATAAAGTTAAATTCCCACGTGAGACAGTGGATGGCGCATTTGAAAGCTGGTTAAAATCCTACGAATATGGGAGCCGAAATTTCAGCGTATGCAAATTCATCGAGCAGATCGGCACAAGCCCATTCGGCATGACGGAAGCTGTCCGCATCCATGACGAGGTCACTGGGGCCGCTGTCCACCTTCCGCTGGCATAACCTGGAATATCTACCTTTCCAAATTGCCGCTAACTTCCCCTGCATGGCAGGGTTATAATGCGTAATCGTTCCAACCAACCAGACGAGGAGGATCAATGCTCAACAAGCTGTTATTTCACCGTTTCCCGAACCTGAAAAGCTGGCTCACACGCATTCAATACGAACTGATCTCGACCTTTGATAAGGACAAAAACGCCATTTTCATGAATTTTGGATACACCGCTCATCATCAAGGAAGTGAGCCGATCTCTCTTGAGAAGGATGAGGAGATCCACCGCTACCCGATGCAGCTTTATCATCACGTGGCAAAGCATATAGAGTGGCAAAATGTCGATGCCCTTGAGGTCAGCTCCGGGCGAGGTGGAGGCGCAAACTTCATCATGCGGCATTTCAAGCCAAGATCCTACACCGGCGTGGACTTTTCCACGCGCGCCATCGAATTCTGCCGTTCGCATTACAACATCGACGGTCTCAAATTCCATCACGGCAATGCCGAGGACCTGAACTTCCCTGACAATTCCTTTGACGTGGTGGTCAATGTGGAGGCGTCGCTCTATTATCCGAATATCACAAAATTCTTTGCGCACGTCAGGCGCGTTCTCAAGCCAAATGGGTATTTTCTTTATACCGACCTGCGCTATGAGGAAAAAGTGGAGATCTGGCATGCGCAGCTAAAGAGCATGGGATTAAAACTCATCAAGGAAGAAGACATTACAGATAATGTGTTGAAAGCTGTGGAGTTGGATCGTGAGCGCCGCATTGCACTGGTAGATAAATATGTGCCTTCCATCCTGCGAAAATCGTTCTATCACTTTGCGGGCGTAACCCCCAATTCGCCCGACACGCTGCCGCACCTGGATAACCGCAAGTATTGGTACTTTGTCCTGCAAAAAGTTTAAGATCATAAACATATAACAGGAAGGTACATTCCCATAAAAATAAAAACACTCGTCGAATCAATGACGGGTGTTTTTATAGGATCATTATTTCAATCAACAGAGGTATTTGTGAAAAAACGACCATTTTTTATCCTTGTTTCAATATTGGCTGTGTTCGGTCTGCTGCTATCTGCTTGCGGCACAGACGAGACGGCTGATGAAACATCCACCGAAGCGCCCGTGACAGAAGCACCAGTCACCGATGAATTTGCAACCGAAGCACCTGTTGCTACAGGCGTACCGGGAGAAGTTGTTTTCGATTTTGGTTTCAACCCCACTGAGAACGGTTTTAGTTTTGAGAACTATGGCGACGACATCCCCGCCACCAACCTGACGGCCACAGAACTGCGCCGCATGTTCGGTGACCAAGTCTGCGCGCAGGTCAATGGGGATGAGTGCGTTCTGACTCCGCCTGCTGAGCAATGGATGGAACAGGTCAATGGAGACATGTCCGGCGGGCACTGCGAAGGCATGGCCGTGCTCAGTTTGATGATGTACACCGGCCAGGTTTCCCCATCTGACTTTGGAGGCTCAGTAGCCAGCGAATTGGACATCAACGACGAAGCCCTGCAAAAAGAGATCGCCTACTGGTGGGCAACGCAGGCTGTTGACCCGACCGCATCGAGCGTCATCAGCGGTACGCCCATGGAAATTTTGCAGACCATTGAGCAGATGGATGTGAACGGAGAGACGTACACTATTGGTATTTACAATGACAAAGGCGAGGGACATGCCATTACGCCCTTCGGCGTGGAAGACAAGGGTGATGGCTTGTTCGCCATCCTCGTATACGATAACAATTACCCGGGCGAAGTCCGCGAGTTGTTCGTCGACTCACGCGATAATTCATGGACTTATGAAACCTCGATCAACCCGCAGGTTGATTCAGACGTCTGGTCTGGCAATGCAGACACAGGTACGCTTGACCTGACCCCCACTTCGGCGCGGCTTGAGACTCAAACCTGTCCATTCTGCGAAGGCGGATACTCCAGCCTGAGCAATGGCAAAGTGGCAAAACTCACTCAAGCGCTCAACCAGATCTTTTTGGATGGAGAAGGCCACATCCTCATCACAGATGACAACGGTAATCGACTCGGCTATGTGGACGGGCAGATCATCAATGAGATCCCGGGAGCTTCCTACAATAAATATCGAATGGGTGCCAGCGGAAACACCCCAGAGCCCATTTATTCCGTTCCCGCCAACCTCGATGTCACTGTCACCATTGACGGCTCAGACCTGACCAAGGAAACCCTCACCGACCTGATGATGATCGGTCCGGGCTTCAGCATCGGCGTGGAAGGCATTTACCTTGAGCCCGGCCAGGTGGATACAGCTTATTTTTATCCTGCCGAAGAAACCATCTCCTACGAAACCACTTCAGACGAATCACCGAGCATCATTTTCGGTATCGAGAATCCCAATGCCGAAGCTGATTATTATTTTGAGCTGTACGGCACAGATATGGTCGGTGGCGGCACCATCACCGCATGGCTCGATAGCAAGGCAGGCGACCTGCTCATCAACACCGAGAAGTTGAACGGCGAAGGCGCATTCAATTTCTACCTGACCCGCATTACCGATACGCTCGAAGAGGAATTCAGCGCAGAGGAGATCGCGCTTAAGCAAGGCGCGCTGGTCTACATCAATTATGCTGAATGGACAGATGCCAATCCCGAGGGCATGTACTTCGGAGTCGACCTGAATGGCGACGGCGTGGTCGATGACGAGTACGTCGTGGACGACTCTCAATAAAATCAAAAGGCGCTCCTTCGCGGGCGCCTTTTGATTTACAATAATGCATACAGTATTTTATAAATTCCCAAGGAGAAATTCATGCAACAGCTCAGCGAAGACATTCGCAAAAAAGTCCTCCTGTTCCAGGAAACAGAGATCACCGAATATCACATTTACAAACGCCTCTCTGAGCGGGTCAAGTCCGCGGAGAACGCAAAGATCCTGGCGCAGATCGCCGAAGACGAATTACGTCATTACAACGGATGGAAGGGATACACAAACGAAGAAGTGAAGCCGCGCTGGTTCTTCGTCTGGTTTTATTATTTCGTCAGCATCGTATTCGGATTCACCTTTGGCGTCAAACTCATGGAACTGGGCGAGGAAAAGGCGCAGGTCAATTACGAAGCTGTATCCAAAGCCATTCCCGAAGCCGCCAAATATCAGGAAGAGGAAGACCGGCACGAACATCAACTGATCGACATGCTGGATGAAGAGCGATTGCAATACGCGGGATCGGTAGTACTTGGTCTCAACGATGCCCTTGTGGAGTTAACAGGCGCTCTTGCCGGGCTGACGCTTGCTCTGCAAAACGTGAAATTGATCGCCCTTTCAGGACTCATCACGGGCATTGCAGCGTCGCTTTCGATGGCCGCCAGCGAATATCTCTCCACACGCTCCGAGGAGACCACCAAGCATCCTGTGCGCGCGGCGGTGTACACGGGCATTGCCTACATCACCACCGTGACGCTGCTCATCCTTCCGTACCTGTTATTCGAGAATTATTATCTCGACCTCGGTATTGCGCTCGCCACTGCTGTCATCATCATCGCAGTCTTTAACTATTACATCTCGGTTGCCAAGGGCGAATCCTTCCGCGAGCGGTTCATTGAAATGGCAGGCTTGAGTCTGAGCGTGGCCGCGTTCTCGTTCGTCATTGGCTACTTCATCCGCACCTGGTTGGGGATTGAAATATAAATTTATCCTTATAAATTATGAAAATATTAACGGTAGACATCGGCACAGGCACGCAGGATATTTTTCTTTACGATTCGAATCTCGATATCGAGAACGGATTCAAACTCGTGCTGCCATCCCCCACCATGATGATCCATCGGCGCCTCAAGCAGTCGCTTCCTTCCCGCCGCCCGATCCTGCTGACGGGACATCAAATGGGGGGCGGCCCTTCAGCATGGGCGATCGAAGAATATGCGCGTGCAGGGATTCCCGTGTTCATGACTCCCTCCGCTGCGACAACGCTGAATGACGAGTTGGACAAAGTGGAAAAGCTGGGGATTAAGATCGTTGGCGAAGATGAGGTTGAAGGTCTAAGGTCGAAGGTTGAAAACATTGAATTGAGAGATTTCGATTTCGAGTTGATCTCAAAAACTTTTACCGACTATGGGGTTTCGCTGAAAGATCTGGGTGCAATAGCTGTGGCGGTGTTCGACCACGGCAATGCGCCTGCTGGAGTTTCAGACAGGCAATTTCGTTTCGATTATCTGGATGAACGAATTCGGGAAAAGAACTCTCTTTCCTCTTTCGCTTTTCTTTCATCTGATATTCCAAAGATCATGACCCGCCTGCAATCCGTAGCGGACTCGGCCCGCGACCTGCCCTGTCCGCTGGTGGTAATGGACACGGCTCCCGCAGCGGTATTGGGCGCGAACTTCGACCCGACGGTGATGAAGCGTGAGCGCAAGATCATTGTCAATGTGGGGAATTTTCACACGCTTGCATTCCGTTTAGGAGCTGGCATTGAAGGTGTGTTCGAACATCACACAGGTGAGATCGACCTGCCGAAGCTGGAGTCATTTATACACAGACTGGCGGATGGTTCTTTGAAGAATGAAGATGTGTTCGATGATATGGGACATGGCGCGCTTGTTTATGGAAAGCGTCCGTTTGAGTTTTGGAAGGATGAATTTGATGTAGTGGTGACGGGGCCACGACGTTCGATCTTCCAGACCAATGACGACAAACCGCAGTCCACGAGCAGCCGTCCGTCGTCTGTAGTTAATGGTCGATTGCGACCATACTTTGCCACTCCCTTTGGGGATATGATGATCGCGGGATGTTTTGGTCTGCTGGCAGCCACAGCGGAATTAATGCCAGACGTAGCCGAATCAGTTATCGGGTCAATACGAGGCGGGCACGGGCACGGAATCGCTCCGTGGGATAATCCATCGTAAGCTGAATTTTTATACTAATCGTTCGGCAAAATCACGCAGTTGTATGGTGCTGATCGGCTTCAACAGGACAATATCTGCCTGATCTCGAAGCACATCTGCTTGGCGGGAATCCGCAGTGGCGAGAATAATACGTGTCGCATGAAAGCGCTTGTCATTGTGAATCGTTGAAAGTATTTCTGCGCCAGATACGCCTGGCAAGTTAATATCCAAAATAATTAACTGGGGGACGATCTCGAAGAGCCGCACCAACGCCTGTGAGCCATCGCCAATGGATTCGGTTTCGAACAAATCGCTTAATGTAAGAGCAAAGATCCGGCTGAGTTGGGGATCATCTTCAATAATGAGGGCGAGAGGCTTCTTCATGAACTATCCTTTTGTTGTCTGTAAAATTTGATCGAGCTGGCGGCAACGTCGACTATAACAGGGGCTTGAAAAGTATTTCTACGCTCCAGGCGGCTGGATGATAGGCAGGGTTACAGTAAACAGACTCCCTTTTCCAACCTGGCTTTCAAGGCTGATCTGCCCTTCCATTAATTCGACGAGTTGTTTGGTGATGGCCAAACCCAGCCCTGAACCGCGGTTCTCGCGGGTAATTGCATTGTTCACCTGACGGAAAGGTTCAAATATATTCTGCCATTCATTTTCGGGAATACCTGCTCCGCTGTCCTGCACTTCAATGGACCAGTAGGTTGGCGCCGGGCGCATTATGTTGATACTGACGCCGCCCTCTCGAGTAAATTTGATGGCATTGCCGGCAAGGTTTGTGATGACCTGTTGCAGCCGGGTGATATCGCCATACAATTCGAAGGGCAGGTCGGGTGCAAGGTCAACGGAAAAGGTTAATCCTTTTTTATTTGCCAGCGCGGAGATGGTAGGCCTTATTTTTTCACACAGATCTGCTGGCGCAAAATATTCGTTGTGCAAAACAAGGGAATTGGATTCAATTTGCGCTTCATCCAACAGATCGCTGACGATGCTGGTGAGGTAATGCGTGCTTTCAATAATATTCTTGAGAGCCTCATCCTGTTTTTCGGTGAGCGGGCCAAAAGACTTGTATTGAATAAGTTCCGCATATCCCAGAATTCCCCCCAGCGGGGTGCGGAGTTCGTGGCTGACCCTTGAAAGGAGTTGACTCTTGAAGCGGCTGGCTTCCAGCGCCTGATCGCGCGAGAGGGCGAGCGCTTCTTGAGCCTGTTTCAGTTGAGTGATGTTACGCGCCACAGACTGGAACCCGACGATCTGTTCGTTCTCCAGAATGAGCTGCACATTCTGCCCGACCCAGATAAGTTGTCCATCCGCAGTAATGGCGGGGAATTCGTAATATGTCCCTTGTGTTTTGCTGAGGTATTGATGTTCATAGAACCGTTTCAGTTTCTGACGAAACTCTGGGATGGTCAGGTCGAGATAATGCCGGCCCAACGCTTCTTCTTCGCGGGTATATCCCATCATTTTCAAAGCAGACGGATTGGCATAGGTGAAATTTCCGTTTATGTCGGCACGGTAAATAATATCGCTGGCGTTTTCCACGATCTGACGGAAACGAATTTCACTTTCCAACAAAAGGTCTTCGGCACGCTTGCGTTCGGCAATTTCCTGCACGGCAGAATCGTACAAGTTGGCATTGTCCAACACGATCGCAACGAGACGCGCGAAAAGGATCCCCGTTTCGATCTGCTCGGCGGTGAATCTGTACTCCGGCTGTGAACGCCCCAACGCGAGAATGCCCAGGCAGCGATTCCCTGCAAGAACAGGGAAGTCTACAGTGGCATGTAACTCTTTAAGTTTGTAAATCTCGCGCTTATGTTCCCAGGTAGAATAATCATCCAGAACAACGGGCAGGTGAGTATCAAACGCCTGCCAGGAAAGCAACGCCTGGCCGCGCATGACGCGATCTCCTTTCAACCCGGGCTGATTATCCGTAAACGCTTCCACGATCAGGACGCCGTCTTTTTCAAGCATCAACTCGCTAAAAGGCGCATCAAGCAGGATGGCGGAACGATCAACAATGGTCTTTAATAAATCAGCGATCTCACGGCGATCGAGCAGATCCAATGTGACCTGATGAAGAATGGAAAGATAATCGTTTTGCTTTTGCAGCTGGTCCTGGAGGATCTTTTGCTCGGTAATATCCTGCTTGATCTCCACAAAGTTGATCACATCTCCGCGATGGTTGTGTACCGGGGCAATGGTAGCCGATTCCCAAAACATGGAACCGTCCTTGCGGCGGTTATGAAATTCTCCGCGCCAGATACCCCCTGCAGTTACGGTCAACCACCATGGATCTTGTCTAAAATCGGGCACTGTTCCCAATCCATTCATCAAGGCAATGGGGGATTTCCCCAACGCTTCTTCAGAAGAAAACCCTGTTACTTCGGTAAATTTCGGGTTGACGTATTCGATCAAGCCGCTCTTATCCAATATGATGACGGTATTACCGCTTTGCTCGACCGCTTGCGAAAGTTTTTGCAATTGTTCCTGTGCCTGTTTTCTTTCAGTCACATCTTCTTTATTGGCGACAAAATTGGTAATCCTGCCAGTTTGATCCAACAACGGAGCAATGGTTGCAGCCTCCCAATACAGCGCTCCATCCTTGCGCTTGTTGAGGAATTCGCCTCTCCAAATATTTCCTCCAGAGATAGTCTGCCATAAATGTTTATAAAAATCTGCGGACTGATAATCCGATTTAAGCATGCGCAGGTTGTTACCCAGAGCTTCTGCAATGGAATAGCCTGTTGTTTGTTCAAACCTCGGGTTGACATATTCGATCGTTCCATGAGTGTCTGTGATAACAATGGTATTACCGTTTTGTTCGATGGCAAGAAAATACTTCTGCATTTGTTTGCTTACTGTAACAGCCTGATCCCGAGCCTCAGCCAGATCATGAGTGCGCTCGTCCACACGCTTTTCCAACAGGTCGCGCTCCTGCTGCAACAAGTTTACAGCCTGTGCTTCTTTTTGCCAGGCGGTATTCAGATTCTCAAGCAGGATAACGATAAATGAAGTAATTGCCGAAACGCTGGTAATAAACACCAGCAGGCTGCTCAAACCTGCTTCAGGAACATAAACGCCTTCTAACCTTTTCATTAGCGGAATAAAATCTCCATAAACGATCCACCCTGTGAATCCGCTTAACGAAACAATCGAAATCGCCCACGCGCTGATCGCGCCACGCCGCACCGTCAGCACTGAGGCGAAAATCGCAAAGCTCAAGAAGAAAACAAAAGCTTCCGCGGAAAGGCCGAAATTAAAAGTCTCAACCAACGCAAAACCATACATCAACGCAAGGAAACCTATCACACGAAGTTCATATTTAACGGTTCGTGCCATGCCCAGGAACCAGACAATAAACAGGAGCACGAAAAATATCAGGCCGACTCCGGTGGAGAAAAATTTTTGCGGGGCAAAAACAATGGCAATCACCCCTAGGGCTGACACAATTCTTGCGCCGACAGTGAAAATACGTTCGCGTGTTCTATACCAAAAAGGGTTAACGCCGCTGGGGATGGGAATATCCTGTTTTATATTTACAACAAAATAGCCGATTAGGATATCCCAAATTGAAGCCGTTTTCTTCTCTACGCCGTCCTCTTCATCAGGCAGCCGAGGCAGGGGCTGCGCGGGAGTGTCCTCCGACGCGTTATATCCAGCGCGCGAATACAGCACTTCGTCATCCAGCGCACGCAGCATGATGACGCGTCCCACAAATTGATCCTGTTGGTCCTGCAATGGAGATAAGCGCACTTCATAACGCCGTTTTGCCTCCCCCACTCCCACAAATATTTCATCCTTGGTTTCCATGACGTTTCGGAACCGTTCCACCAAATGAGACCACGGAGAAAAAACATCGATCGCAGTTTTTCCGATGGCATCCGCCGCTGGGATGCCGATCATACGTGCTGCCGCGTTGTTGATATCAACCACGTTCCCGCGCATATCAAGCACGATCATGCCTTCACGCATGGAATCAACCACGCTATCCCGCGCAAGCGGAGTAATATCCACCAGGCGAAAACCAAAGACAGCCCAAGCCACCGCGGCGACAGACACAGTGAAGGCGAACGGGGTTAAGTCCAGATATGGGATGGGGCTGTTACCCGTCAGAAAAAGCGCATTACCGATCCACGGGGCAAGGACGGCAATCAGCATGGCGGCAACCTGCCCGCGGTACATTCCCTTGCGGCTAAAAAGAACACGGACAAGGAGAAAGGCGCCGATCAAAAGGGCGCCATAGGAATAAGCAAAATGCACAAAGAACCAGGGTCCGTGCGAAACCTCCAGCGCAGAAAAAACACCCTGCTGACTGGCGATGTGATATTCACTCCACACCAAACCATGCCAGCGGGTAGTCCAAGCGAGCAAAACCGTTATGGCTGGGATAAACGCCGTCAAGACGAGGAAACGGCGCGAAAGGATGCCTTCCTGTCCGCTGTACGCAATGGAAAATATCAACCAAACATATGGAACAAAGGCAATTCCGATATATTCCATCACTCCCCAAAAATACTTTGTCTCAAGCCCAATCCCCATAATCTCAAGCGAATAACTTATGATCCATTCGAGGACAAAGACTGCCAGCACAAATAACGGCAGCGCGCCTTTGGCAGATCGGCGCGTCCATGCATATGCGACAACCATCGCCGAGACAATTGCAGCGGAAAGCAGAGGCAGGGTGTATGGGGAATATTCGAATTGCATGGAGTTTCCTCTATGTGAAAGTTTGCGAATTCTAATTCAGAAAATCCCGTTTCACATTGCAAATGTACAATAGTGCTAAGTAGTGCTTTGGGGCGAATATCCCATAGCCGGAGCAATGAGCCTCCATATAATCATCCCCATGTTCAAGTACCCTTACGCGGGCTGCCGCAATCATCTTTTTTCTTCTCGGTTTTGTTGGGATTGTCTATTTAGTCAGAATACTTTACGGCGCTTACGAACAATCGGGCATGCAAAAACAGTGGCGTCAGATCTCCCCTCCAAGTGAGAAGTTTGCGGGGATTTTTTCGTCTTAATTACAAATCCAAATTTTCAAAGGAGTACTAAGATGAAAAAGAATCCGTGGATCGCTGCTGTGTTGAATTTCTTCTTTATGGGGCTTGGGACGCTGTATATCGGGCGCCGCAAGCTGCTGGGTGCGGGCCTGACCATCGCTGCCCTCATTCTCACTTACGTGGAGATGCAAGTGAAGGGCGCCGCGCCTGCTCTGTACCCGATCATGTTCGGGGCGGTGTTCGTGGCGAATACCGTTCTGGCTATTGACGGGTATAACGAAGCGAAGAACGCATCATAATGTAAATGTCACCCTGAGCGAATGCGAAGGGTCTCTGTAACTGTCTCAGAGATTCTCACCTGCACTGCACCAAACGCAGTGCAGGTGCAAGTGTCGCTTCGCTCAGAATGACATAGTCTCGGATAAACCAAACCGAGTAACAAGCTGCGGGGATAAAAACACAGTAACTTCGACGATCTCATCCCCAGCAAAGACAGGGAGAATCAAGCCGAAGGCTTGATAGCCTTCCTCTGCTCCGCGGTACAGACCAAAGGCGGGTTGTCCATTGGCTGCGGTCGGGATCAATTTCCATTTCACATCTGGCATAAAGACAAAGTTTTGCAACGCACGTTGAATGGACTCGCGCCCCGCGTACCAGACTCCCATCGGCGGCATGGCGAAGGTGGCTTTTTCGTGCAGGAGAGTGATGAGATAAGGCAGGTCGCCTGATTCCCATGCATTGACGAATTGATCAAGATACTGTTTCGGGGCAGGAGTTTCCTCAAACGCGGAAGGCTCAAGGTTTTTGCGGGCACGATATAAAAGATTGTTGACCGAATCAACGGTCAAGTCAAGTGCATCGGATACATCTTCTGCGCTCCAGTTGAAGACCTCCCGCAGGATCAGCACCACGCGCTGGCGGGCGTTGAGTTTTTGCAAAGCAGCTGTGAATGCCAGTGAGATCGTCTCGCGGCGTTCGTAGGAAAATTCAGGGGAGGGATCAATGCTGCTTAACCAGGAATCAGTCAAAGGGTCCAGCCACGAAGCGGGAGAGGTTGGCGGCTGCGGCGGGACATCTGGGTCTGCGGGGTCACCATCCAGCGGAAGTAAAATCCGCTTCTTGCGTTTGCGGACTTCATCCAGCCACAGACGGGTTGAGATCACATACAACCAATTACGGAAGGAACCGCTCCCATCAAATGATGTGAGCTTGCCCCAGGCGCGCAGGAAGGTTTCCTGCACAAGGTCTTCGGCATCATCCAGGGAGCCGCTCATGCGGTAACAATGCACAAGCAGGGGCTTGCGATAGGGTTCGACCAGGGCGGTGAACGCTTCGGAATTCCCAGCACGGGCGGAAGAGAGTTGTTCGGGTTCGTTTGAAACAGGCTGCATATGTTTTTAGGCTATAACAGAGGTAACACTTCACTTACATAGAGTTTCTTTTCATCCAGAACGTGTGGCAGAAGGTACCTCTTACTTTGTGAGATACATCCTCTCTCTGATGGTGAGGGATGGCATATAATCCAGAAATATAAATGCATCGGTGGTCGAGCGCAAGCAGCCGAGACCACCACTCATTGAAAATATTCTATTCACTGGTGGTCTCGATACGCCCCGCTAAAACCGTGCGGGGCTACTCGACCACCGAGGAGACTTAAACCATGTGCGGAATTTTCGGTTACGTTACCAACAAAGAAGAAGCGCTCGGTCCCATTCTTATTGCTGCGGCGGAACGCCTCACCTACCGCGGATATGACTCTGTTGGGGCGGCGACAATCAACAATGGAAAGATCGATCTACGCAAAGATACAGGCAAAGTGGATTCAGTGGCGGCGAAATATAACATCGCGGAAATGCGCGGACAGCGTGGCATTACGCAATTGCGCTGGGCTACCTTTGGCGAACCATCACAAGTCAACTCACAGCCGCATTTGGATTCAAATGGTGATATGGTTGGTGCGCACAATGGTAACGTGGTCAACAATGTGGAGCTGCGTTTGGAATTTATGGCGGAGGGAATGACTGTCCGCTCGCAGAATGATGGGGAGACATGTGTGCATGCGGTGGAGAGATATATCAAGCGCGGATATGAATTCATTGATGCGATTCGACTCGCATATGGCGACCTTGAAGGCGATTATGCTTTTGTGATCGGGCGCGCGAATGATGATAAGTTATACGCGTTCAAAAAAGGTTCGGGCATGGTGATCGGCATTGGCGAGGGCTTCACTTGTCTTTCGTCTGACCTGCCTTCGATATTGCCGCTCACCCGCGAAGTCATCCGTCCGCAGGATGGGGAGATCGTGACGTTGTGGGCAGACCGCGTGGAAGTGCGCTCTGTCAAAGATGGAAAAATCATTCAACGCATGCCAGAAACAGTTACGGAGTCGATGGATGCGGTGCAGAAGGGCGGGTATCCGCATTTTATGTTGAAGGAGATCCACGAGCAGGCACAAGTCGCGCGTGAGTTAATCCACTTGTTGGATGGCAGTCCTGATGTCCAGCCGTTGGTCGAAAAGATGAAGAACGCGCGTCATCTGTATTTGATCGGCTGCGGCACGAGTTATCACGCGGCGGCGGTGGGCTCGGTGTACATCGCGCAACTGGCGGGGCTGACCGCCATCCCCGTGCTTGCGCCGCAGTTCATCGCGCAATACGCGCCCGCGGTGGGGTATGAAGACGTGGGGATTTTCGTCAGCCAATCGGGCGAGACCAAGGATGTGCTCAACGCATTGGAGGCCGCCGAGAAGCGCGGCATGGCTTGTTTTGGATTGGCGAACGTGGTGGGCTCGACGTTGACGAAGGCGACTTCGTTCTGTCTACCCTTGTGCTGCGGATACGAGATCAGTGTGCCCGCCACGAAGACATTTACCAATCAGGTCGTGACGTTCCTGTATCTGGCGTATCGACTCGCTGGCAAAGACACAAGCGAACTTTTACGAATCCCTGAATTGATGGAGCAGACGATCGAGATGGTCGGACCGCAGATCGAAGCGATCGCGAAAGACATCAACGAGTGGAACGACATGTATTGTCTTGGCTACGGTGCGACCTATCCGATCGCATTGGAAGGCGCGTTGAAATTAAAAGAAATTACATACGCTCATTGTGAAGGAATGCTCTCGACCGAATTCAAACATGGTCCGCTCTCTGCGGTGAGCAAGGGATTTCCGATCGTCTTTGTGGCGGGGCCAAACGATGTGCCGCTCATCATCAGCGGGATCAACGAAGTGAAAGTGCGCGGCGCACGCACGATCACCATCGCCGAAGAGGACGCCCGCCTGCGCGCCAATGGCGATGATCTAGTGGTGATTCCCAAGTCTGATGCGCAGATCTCCGCGTTGTTGGGAGTGTTGCCGTTGCAGTTGCTGTCTTATCACATGAGTGTGTTGCGCGGGTTTGATCCTGATTTCCCGAGGAATTTGAGTAAAACCTTGACTGTAGACTAGAATGGATTAAATTACCGGGGTCTTTTTGATTTTCCTACAAATTTACCCAAAGCACTGATGGTGTATTAAAGTTAAAGGTCACGTTTGTAACGTGACCTTTAACTTTATAAAAATGGAAAATTATCTAAACATTTATTCTCTACCGTACAAATACGGGTAAAACCAGCCATAAGGTACACTCAAGGTGACCAAACCAAAGAGGAGCACCTTATGACTGATCGATACCGAGTATACACAAAAGTAAAGAAAACATTGAA
>Ga0172373_10006762_pt1 | contig 15139 bp, 17 predicted proteins | sample Lak10m_2_FD_114546 | JGI IMG/M metagenome (GOLD analysis project Ga0172373, IMG submission 114546) | Freshwater microbial communities from Kabuno Bay, South-Kivu, Congo - kab_092012_10m | ecosystem: Environmental > Aquatic > Freshwater > Lake | place: Democratic Republic of the Congo...
ACAAACGAAATAGTTATAGGCACCCAAGCTCTAGGTCTAGGCTCTAACACTGCGGTTATTGGAGCCACTTTACAACAGTCTGCCACTATTTACGGAACTTTGAATACTCCGAGTGGTATCAGTACATCCGGAATAACTTTAACAGGGCCTAATATACGAACAAATCAATCTCAAGTTAACATGTTTACTGAAACTAATACTGGTATAAAACTTGGTGGAATTGGTTTAACTTTAGTTATGGGTTCTACTTTTAATGGCAGTGAGACAACAATTTCTTCTAAACGCTTTGTAAGTAAAACACACATTTTATTTAATGGACCTGGAATTCAACACCCACACACAATATATCCCAACAACCAATTCCAAGAAACATTTCAGTATGCTTTAGTTGGATTTCCTGACGGATGGTCTGGAACCGTAGATTTATTTACTGTAGATAAAAGAGAATATTCTAATATTGATCTGTTTATTCAATCTGAAAGAGGAATTTCTGGTCAGCCTGTAACAAGAGCATCACAAGTTGATAAAATTTCTGCTATGTATATTGGTGCGGATGATGCGGAGCCCACGCAGTTTGAAGAAGTCACAACATTCAATTACAATAATTATTATACTTTTGCTGTAGGACCTGGTTTATGGGATTATTCGGGTGTTGGAACTACGTTTTTAGAATTCGGATTAACTTGGGATACTGGTAATAATTATAAATTAATGGCCACTATTCCTGAAGGTAAAGCACTTTCAAGCGAAAGTGTATATATAAATATATTACTTACTGGTATAGGAAAAATATTCAGCTCGGGGGGTGATGGTGGTGTTGGTGGTGCTGGTGGAGGTGGTGGACCTCCGTTATGGTGTAATTACTGTGATCCAAACGCTTTTTGTTATACTGCTGAATATTGCCTCGAACCACCAGAATAATTTTTAAGAATATAATTTTTATAACTCATATATACTGATGGAGTATACATTATGGGATGTGGTTGTAATAAAAACAAAACTGAAATTTCGCCTGAAGTAGCACCACAGCAACTAAAAAACATTCTTACAACGAAACTAGGAATGGTTGCTAGTTTTGCGAAAGCTGTGGCTTCGCGGGGAGTAACAAACAAAAAAATAGAACTTCCGGTTAAACAGTTACGAGTTTTAAGTTGTTTCGGAAACGATTCTCAAGGAGGTTCTATTTCTCCTTGCGAACACCTTAAATCTAGCCAGACACCCGGAAAACATTATTGTGGTGGATGTGGTTGTGGAGACAAGCCTAGAACCTGGCTTATAGGAAACAGCAACGAATATTCTAAATTAGATTATCCTGCTTTAAACTGTCCTTTAAAAATGCCCGGATTTACTAATTATGAAGCTACAACACCCGAAGAACAAGTTAACGGAAACACCAGAAAACATCTGATAGAGATGGCAGATTATAAAGAGATAGATAAAGTTCAAACCACCACAAACGAACCTCCTGCAACTTTACAGTAATTGAATTTTTAATTGCCATAAATACCATTAGAGATTTATGGCAACACCAAATTCCAGAGAAACCTTGATACAGTACAGTCTTCGGCAGCTGGGTGCCCCGGTTGTTGATATAAACGTAGACTGGCAACAATGTGAAGATCGCTTAGATGATGCTCTTCAGTACTTTACTGAACGTCATTTTGATGGCGTTGAAAAGGTATTTTTTAAATATCAATTAACAGAACAAGACATACAAAATCAGTATATTTCCACGGACGATATAGGACCTCCCAATGGCATAGACGGCCCTACTGGTAATCAGATTGTTTCTGTTGTTCGAGTTTTACAGTTTGGTTCGTTTGCAAACATTAACATGTTTGATATTCGGTATCAGTTAGCTCTCACAGACTACTTTGGTATAAACAGAAATCTTAGTGGTGTTCATTCCATGGGTCTTGCATCGTATGATGCTACTAAACGATACATTAAACTTATAGAAGATCTTTTTCAGCCAGAAAAAGCTGTAGTGTTCAGTAAAGTAACAAATAAACTATACTTGAATATGAAATGGTCTGAAGAAGCAAAAGCTGGCGATTACCTTATGATTGAAGCGTATGCTGCTTTAAATCCAGAACAGTATACAGAAATATTTAATGATCGTTATCTTAAACGATACCTTACAGCTCTTATTAAAAAACAATGGGGAGCAAACATGTCTAAATTTGATGGTGTGGCTCTTCCAGGCGGTGTTACTCTTAGAGGTGCTCAAATATTTGCTGAAGCCATGACAGAAATTTCTATTATAGAACAAGATATACTTCGTAGTTACGAACTACCAGTTAATTTCATGATGGGATAATATGGCTGTTAATCCTTATTTTAAAGATTATTCGGGAGAACAAGACATTGTTGAAGATCTCACCATAGAGATGATTAAAACAATGGGCCGAGATATGGTTTACATTCCCAGAGATATTGGAAATTTAGATGAAATTTTTGGTGAAGGCAAACAAGTAAGTTTTGATACAGGTGTGCCTTTAGAAATGTATATTGATTCTGTTTCAGGATTCCCAGGCCAAGGAGATATTTCTACAAAGTTTGGTATTGAAATCAAAGATAATATGTATCTAACAGTATCCAGAAAACGGTTCACACAAGAAGTACAAAGCAGACTTCCAGCAATAACACGACCCAGAGAAGGCGATTTAATTTATTTTTCTTTAGCAAAAGCCATATTTGAAATTAATTTTGTGGAACACGAAAATCCGTTTTATCAGCTAGGCAAGTTATATTCATACCAGTTAACTTGTGAACTGTTCTCTTATGATCGTGAAGAATTTAACACCGGAAATTCTGATATCGATAATATTGAAGAAGAAAAATTGGGTCTCACAGGCGAAAACGATATATTTCAAAATGAAGACCAAAACGTGTTTGATTTCACAGAAACAGATCCGTTTTCTGAAGGTAACTACTAATGTTTAACTATTATAATCATGAAACCATAAGAAAATTGGTTATTGCTTTTGGTTCACTGTTTAATAGTATTACAATCAAACAGATTAATGCAAACGGTTCTTTACGAACAAACATAGTTCCTTTAACTTATGGACCTAAAGAAAAATTCATTAAAAGAATAACACAATCCAGTTCTATTAGTGATACTACTCGTGTGCAATTCACAATACCCCAACTAGCCTTTGAAATGACTGGTATGCAGTACGATCCTGCCAGACATTTCAACAAATTAAATAAAAAAACTATAGTTTCTAGTAGCGGTGCAACTTTATCTTTTGCTGAAGTTCCTTATAATTTTGCGTTCAGTCTTTACGCTTATACTAGAAATATAGAAGAAAATCTTCAAATAATGGAGCAAATTCTTCCTCAATTTTCTCCAGAATTTATAGTTACAATTAATTTTAATAGTTTACACCAAAGAGTAGATGTTCCTTTTTTCTTGAGTGCTACCGGTTTAACAGAAGAATATGAAGGAGATTTTAGTACTAGAAGACTTGTTGTAAGCACTTATCAGTTTATTGCTCGCTCTTATGTGTACGGAGAAATTAAACAATCACCAATTATTGCTGGTATATCTTTAGGATATAACAGCGGTTTGTTTGGTGATTTTATTGGAACTTTGCCGCCCCAGCCAGCGCCTCCACCAGGGCCAGAAGAAGAAAATTTGTTTACAAATCCAGGAAATATAGAGCCTTTAATTCCAGAAAGTCCAAATTTCGGACAAGATCCTAATATATTTGGGCCTTGATATATAAAAGTATGGAATCTTCTGATATTATTTCTCAAAATTTAGGTATTGATTTTAAAGGCCCAGAAACATCCATAATCAAAAAAACAGAAACGTCTGGAATAAGTCTAGACGCAGATTTTAATTATGTGCGAGACAATATTAAAACTCTTATTAACAACGGATCTGATGCTGTGGAAGAAATACTTAAAGTTGCAAAAGCTGGCGATTCTCCCAGAGCTTATGAAGTTTTAGGACAGCTGCTTAAAACTGTTTCAGAAATGAATAAAGATCTTATTGATCTGTATCAGAAAACAAAAGCAGCCAAGAAAGAAGATATTAAAGTTAATCATACCACAAACAATTCTATCTACGTGGGTTCTACCAGTGAATTACAAGATCTGATTAATACTAATCGTAGTCGCAAAAAAGCATTAGACAGTCAAACCTTTTTAGATAATAACAATGGGGTATAAGAAAAAAACAGGATATCTGGGAAATTCTAATCTTAAAGAGATTGGAACTCAGATAGAATTTACTAAAGAGCAGGTTGAAGAGTATATTAAATGCTCTAATGATCCAGTATATTTTATTAAAAAATATATCAAAATTGTAACCTTGGATAAAGGTTTAGAACCTTTTAATCTTTACGATTATCAAGAAAACATTGTTAACACTATTCAAAACAATCGTTATGTGATAGCCAAGCTACCTCGTCAAACCGGCAAAAGTACCACCACTGTTGCGTGGATGGTTCATTATTTGGTTTTCAATCAAAACGTAAATATTGCTATTCTTGCAAACAAATTAAAAACTGCAATGGAAATCATGAAGCGACTCAAAGAAGCCTACGAGTATCTTCCTAAATGGCTTCAACACGGTGTTGTGGAATGGAACAAAACTTCTATTGCTTTAGAAAATGGTTCTCGGGTTATGGCTTCTGCTACTTCTGCTTCTGCAGTACGTGGCGGTTCTTACAACGTCATTTTCCTTGACGAGTTTGCCCACGTTCCTTCAAACGTTGCAGATGAATTTTTTAGCTCTGTATATCCCACGATTACATCCGGTACAACCACCAAAGTTATCATAGTTTCTACTCCTAATGGTTTAAACATGTTTTACAATCTTTGGCAAGGAGCAAACAGAAAACCCGGAGAAGAAGGGAAAAACGAATACATTCCTATAGAAGTACAATGGACTCAAGTTCCTCTTTATCCCGGTGGACCTCTTAGAAACGAAAAATGGAAAGAAAGAACCATCAAGCAGTTAGGTGGAGGATCTGGAGGCGAACAAAAGTTTCGTAGTGAATACGATTGTGATTTTATTGGCTCTTCTAACACTCTTATTTCTAGTTCTAAATTACATGTGTTAGTTCCTAAAAAGCCTATAAATGTAACTAAAGAAGGTCTTTGGATTTATGAAGAACCCAAATCTAACAGAGCGTATGTTATGACTGTAGACACTTCTAGAGGTCAAGGAAAAGATTATAGTGCAGCCGTAGTATTTGATATAACTGAAGCACCGTATCGAATTGTAGCAAAATATCGAAACAATATCATATCTCCCATGTTATTGCCTACGCTTCTGGCTGCTTTAGGTAAAAAATATGGAAATGCTTATATTTTAGTTGAAGTTAATGATATTGGAGGTCAAGTAGCAGACATTCTTCATTACGATCTAGAATACGATAACCTGCTAATGAGCATGAACAAAGGCCGTTCGGGTATGGTTTTAAACGGAGGATTTGGTAGAGGCGAAACCATAATGGGTGTCCGAACTACTGCAACAGTTAAGAAATTAGGATGTTCTATACTTAAAAGTCTTATAGAACAAGATAAATTGATTATCGAAGACGAAGATACTATTAAAGAACTTTTATCGTTTGTGGCAAAATGGAACAGCTTTGGGGCGGATGATGGGCACACAGACGATCTGGTAATGTGTCTGGTAATATTTTCTTGGTTGACTAAACAAGGATATTTTAAAGAAATAACTAATATTGATATCAGAAAAGAACTTTTTGATGGTGAAATCAAGAAAATTGAAGAAGATGACTGGTTGGGATTTGGATTTATATCTACTGTAGATAATGACGATATTCAAATAAAACCTGAAGAAAGTGGAGGAGATAACTGGTCTATAGTCAGGGGCTGAAAAAATATAAATATAATGTAAAATCATTATCTAGGAGCAAAAATGTCTATAACAGTTCAAGATAACACATTTACTTCCACAACAACTGCCGAGGCTCCTTCTACATTTGTGGCTGGCACTGTTTCTTTTAGTGGCCTGATTCCTTTATTTGGAACCACAGGAAGTAACGGAACGTCTGAAACCGAAATAGGCTTGATGACCATACCCAGTTTAACAAACTGGTTTTCTAGACTATATTCCAGACCTGCAGGGATTTCTGGACCAACCGGACCATGGGCTCCAGAGTGGTGGGCTGTTCACAATTATTTACAATACGGAGGTATATGTGTTATTGGTGCTACAGGATCTACAGGAGATTATTACAACCAAAACGGAACAATAACACCAACAGCAACTCCATTACACAACAAATCTTTAGTTACTTTAGACGCGGTTTTTGATGCAGGAAATACTGCTTCAGCAGAAGCAGCAATAAGCGTCTCTACCACCAGAGAAGATTGTTTGGCTGTAATTGGAAACTATAAAAGAATAACAGGAGTTCCTGGTTTAGCAGAAAATTACACAGACAGAACTGCTGATTTTGGTTTTGATACTGTTAGTCCGTATGTGATTTACGTTGCTGGTAGAAAAAAGTTTACTGCAGGTGTAGGAACCACAGTAAATATTTTAGAAAATAACATGAGCCCAGACGTTGCTGGTTGTATGGCGCGTTCTGCCCGAGACGAAAACGTATGGTCTTCTCCTGCAGGAAAAACAAGAGGTAGAATTTTAGGCGTTGTTTCTTTACAACAGAATTTCACAGAAAGTGATTCTAACTATCTTTATGGAGGTGGTGTGAATCCTGTTATGACTATACCAGGTCAAGGAACTTTCTTGTTAGGAAATAAAACATCATCTACAACTAGTGCTACTTTGAGTCGTATTAACACTACCAGCATGATTGTTTATATTCGTAAGCAACTGTTAAATGTTGCAGAAGATCTTCTTTTCGAAATTAATGACACTGAAACTCGACAACGAATGATAAATTTAGCTACTCCTATATTAGAATCTGTTTTGGGAGGAAACGGCATTTCTTCTTATCGTTTAGTTTGTGATGAAACAAACAACACTGAAGCCGTGATTGCTGCTGGTCAGTTAGTGTTCGACGTATTTGTGAATGCCACATTTGCCGCAGAAACATTAGTCATAAGAATTACAAACACAACAACTTCTGAAGCGACTGTTTCATAAGGAAATTAAATGTCACAATCGATAACAGATTTTATCAACAATTTCGGTGGTGGTACCAGAACAAACCGATTTAGAATTAATGGTGCGATTGGTCGTGCCGGTGGGAGCAGCACGTCATTTAATCCTTTTCATGTTAGAGCAGCAACACTGCCGTCTGCACAGGTAGGAGCAATTCCTGTAAATTATCGTGGAAGAACTGTGAATTATCCTGGAGACAGAAGCTATCTGCCTTGGCAAATAGTTGTTTTAGACGAAAATCCAAACGAAAAACGAGTGCCTGGAGGAAAAACTATTTACGGAGCATTTCATGATTGGCACGAGTCTATAAATAGTCATGCAGGCAATGTTTCTAGTCAGACACGACCAGATAGGCATTTTTCTTCTGCATGGAATATAGAACAACTAGATGTTAATGGAAGAAGCACATTAAGAAAGTTTGATCTTTATAATTGCTGGCCTATTCAGGTTGGACCGCTAGATTTAAATATGGATCAAGACAACACTCTTGGTTCTTTTATTGTGACCGTAGCGTACAGTCACTACATATTTGCTAATAGAAGGTGAAATTTATATGGAATTTGAATTATTTGGATTTAGTATAGGTAAAAAAAAGCAAGAAGATGTAAAAGCCACACAAGAGGTTATTACACCTGATTCGTATGACGGTTCTTATATTTTAGAAACTGGTGGTGTTTTCGGAACTTTTGTTGATTTTTCTGGTGCTGTCCGCGACGAAAATCAGTTAATTCAGCATTACCGTTCTATGGCACTTTATCCTGAAGTGGACGCTGCCATAGAAGATATTGTGAACGAAGCTATTGTTATGGACCAAGATCGCAAGCCTATAAAATTAGATTTGGACCGAGTAAATCTTTCTGAAACTATTAAAACTAAAATATATTCAGAATACAATCATCTGTTACGTTTAATAGATTTTTCTAACCGAGCATCTGATATTTTTAGGCGATGGTATATTGATTCTAAACTGTATTACTACAAGAAAATTGATAAAAATGATATCAGAAAAGGTATCACTGAACTGGTTCCTATTGATCCTGTAAAAATAAAGAAAATTAGAAAGATAGAAAAAGATAAAGCAATTTACGGAGGAATGGGGCCGTTTTCTCCTATTAAAAATATTCAAGAATACTTTGTTTACACAGACACCGACAAAGATTCTGCGTTTCCTACAACTTCTACAGGATGGAAAATAGCACCAGACACTATTGCTTACGTGCATTCTGGTATTATCGATTCTGCAACAAAACGGGTTGTAGGATATCTACAAAAAGCTGTTCGGCCATTAAACTTACTACGACAAATAGAAGATGCTGTGGCTATTTACCGTATTTCTCGTGCACCAGAACGACGCATATTTTATGTGGACGTAGGTAATTTGCCCAAGCAAAAAGCAGAGCAATATCTTCGTGAAATTATGAACAGGTATCGTAACAAAGTTATTTACGATCCTAAAACCGGAGAAATTAAAGATGAACGCAACCATATGAGCATGCTTGAAGATTTCTGGATGCCTCGCCGTGAAGGTGGGCGTGGAACGGAAATCAGCACTCTTGATGGCGGGCAAAATCTGGGACAAATGGAAGACGTGATGTACCTGTTACAAAAGCTGTATCGTGCTTTAGGTGTTCCTCTTTCACGAATGATGCCAGACACCGGATTTAACATGGGCCGTTCTGCTGAAATTACACGAGACGAAGTTAAATTTAATAAATTTATAGATCGTCTTAGACAAAGATTCAGTTCTTTCTTCTTGGATCTTTTAAAAACTCAGGTAATTCTTAAAGGATTAATGGCTGAAGAAGATTGGAATCGTGTAAATCATGATATAACCTTTAAATTTAATAATGATTCGTATTTCACAGAACTCAAAAATAACGATATTATGAGAGAGCGATTAGATATTATTGCTGCTGTAACTCCTTATATCGGTCAATTCTTTTCTAAAGAATACGTTCGAAAGCACATGTTGAAACAAGATGATGAAGAAATTCTAGAAATTGATGCACAAATCAACCGAGAAATGCAGAAACAACTAGAAGCTCAAGAAGCAGAAGCGTATCAACAAATGTTGTCTGGAGAAACACCAGAAGACGCAGAAGAATCTGAAACAGAAGGAGAAACGGAAGAACCGCAATGAACACTGTAGTAAGGCTGGTAGAAATGATTCTAAGAGGAAAAACTGACCAATTCAAAACGGTAATGAAAGAAGAATTGGAACAGCGAACCTCTATTTTAATGGAAAAATTGTATAAAATGGAATCAGAAGCCTTGTTAGAACAAATACAAGAAACAGCCAATACTGAAGTGGATGTTGCTCCTGTGATACTTAAAAAAGATCCGGTTCCACAATTTGTTCCAGAAAGCACATATTACCTGAAAGACGGTAATATTGGAATAGTTAAAGAATCAGAAAAAGCGTTAATAAGTAAATTATACGAAAAACTAAATAGTATGAACAAGGAAAGACTGGTAAAACTGTTATCAGAATCTAAACAATCTTTTAACAGGGTTCTGAATTTAGCAAAGAATGAAAATAAAGGCAAGGAATAACCTATGGAACACAATTTAAAATCTTTTATACATCTAGTTGCTAACGAAGATTTAGCAAAAGCTCAAGACGTTATTAAACAACGCTTAAACGAAAAATTAAATTCAATTATGAGCGACAAGTTTGAAGATTACGCTCCTTCTATTTTTGAAGCTGCAAAACCGGATTTTCTAGATTTAGACGGTGATGGCGACAAAGAAGAATCTATGAAAAAGGCAGCTGAAGAAGCTGAAGAAGGAGAAGATGAGGATGTGGAAGAGGACGAGGAGCAATCTGAGGAAGAAGAAGAAGGTGAGACCGAAGACGAAGAAGACGAGGAAACTGAAGAAGACTCTGAAGAAACAGAAGAAGAGCAAGACTAATGAAACTAATAACTGAAACAGTTGAGCAAGTAGAATTTTTAACAGAAGCTGCTGCTGATGGCGGTAAAAATTATTTCATTGAAGGTACTTTTATGCAAGCTGATACCCTTAACAGAAATAAAAGAGTTTACCCTAAAAATATTTTGTTAAATGAAGTAAACCGTTACAACAAAGAATATGTTGCTAACAGCAGAGCTTTTGGAGAGTTAAATCATCCTGCAGGTCCAACAGTAAATCTTGATCGTGTTGCAATAATTATTAAAGAATTAAATTGCAACGGTTCAGATGTGTACGGTAAAGCTAAAGTCATGGGTACTCCCATGGGCGAGATTGTAAAAAATCTTATTAATGAAGGAGCTCGTTTAGGCGTTTCTACTCGTGGTATGGGCTCACTGAAAGCTCGAAACGGTTACAACGAAGTTCAACCCGATTTCATGCTTTCTGCTGTGGATCTTGTTGCTGACCCTTCTGCTCCTAATGCTTTTGTGAACGGTATCATGGAAGGTAAAGAATGGATATGGGATAATGGAATTCTTGTGGAACGTCAAATAGAAGAATATCAAAATGAAATTAAAAAAAGTTCTATTAAAAATTTAGAAAGCAAAGCAATACGTTTATTTGAAGATTTTCTAAGAAAACTAAAATGAAACCTCAGACACTTATAAATCTACAAGAATCTGTAACTCCTTCGTATCGTTTTAGTCGTGGAGGATTGAAATCTTTATTAGAAAATAAAGATCAAGATGATTCAATGAGCTGGACCGAAGCAGGCAAAGAAGCTTTAGATATACTATTAAAAAATCCTATTGCCGGTTTAGCTACTCCTCCAAAAATGGTGGCTCCTTCTTTGTTGGGTGTTCAAAGTCAGTTAGGTTGGACTCCGGATGCAGCCAAAAAATATAGACAGCATTATAAAGGAACAATAGGTTCATTGCCAGCTTTTCTGGCTTCGCTGGGCGGAGCAGCAGGAGCAGGAAAAGCTGCTGGAGCTGCAGGAAAAGCTGCAGGAAAATTAATTTCAGGAATTCCTGGAATAGGAGCAGCTAAAGCTGTAGGAAAAGCACTTGGACCTTTAGCTGGTGCTATAGCAGGCCCTCTTCTTTCTTATGGCGGGGGTGTGGTTGATGGAGCCACAGAAACTGCTGCAGACTTGTTAACCCGAGCATTTCTAGATCCTAGAGCAGGAACCAGATAACGAATTTAGAAAATATCAGATTTTATAAATATAAAGGTACAGGAAAAAAACACATGAAAAACAAACAACAAGCAAGACCCGTAGTAATGGACGCAACAGGCAAAGGAGATATGGATGCTTCTGGGCGTGGGAGTTTTCTAGGAACTTTAGACACCACCCAGCAAGAAGCCGCATTACAAAGAAACATGGCTCTTCAGCCTGGAGTTGGTGGAATTGATGATCCAAGAGCAGAATCTCAAGCGAAACAGCAAGGAAGAATGGCTGCTATGAACGAACATCTTCAAAATCTTTTTGATGGTGAGGCTCTTTCTGAAGAGTTCATGAGCAAAGCTTCAGTGATTTTTGAAGCTGCTTTAAACGAAAGAACCACTTTTATTCGTGAAGAACTTCTAAAAGAAAGTGCTTCACTTATCCAAGAAGAAGTAAGCAAGACTGTAAACGAACTAGCTACCCGTTTAGACGAATATCTAAACTACGTTGTAGAAGAGTGGATGAAAGAAAACAAGCTTGCAGTAGAGTCTGGTATTCGTACCGAGATTGCTGAAAGCTTTATTGGTGGTTTAAAGAATCTGTTTGAAACCCACTATATCGAAGTTCCTGAAAGCAAGCACGATGTGCTAGAAGATCTGTTCTCTGAAAATCAACAACTAGAAGATACTTTAAACGAACACATCAAAAATAATCTAGAACTTCGCAAAGAACTTGTTGCGGGTCAAGCTCGCACCATTTTCTTAGGAGCTGTTTCAGACATGTCTCAGGTAGATGCAGAGCGTTTAGCTTCACTAGCTGAAAGTATCGATTTTAACGGTGCTGAAGATTTTGCTAACAAGCTTGCCATCATCAAAGAAAATTATCTTAAGGCTGCTCCAGCCCCAGCCCAGGATATGGAAACTCTTACAGAACAAAGGAATATACCACAGTTAAGTGATGGTCCAATGTCTGTATATGTAAACACTGTGGGCCGTCAAGTCAAAAAATACTAAAATATAAATAAATTAAAATCAAGGAGAAAACTAACATGTCAATGGACTTTTCAGACAACACCCCCTACGACACCCTCGTAGAAAAATGGAATCCTCTACTAAGCCACGAGGCACTTCCTGAAATCGGAGACTCTTATCGTAAGAAAGTAACTGCTCAACTACTAGAGAACCAAGAGCGTGCTCTACGTGAGCAATACCTGGTTGAAACCCCCAACAACTTTATGGGTGGCAATCCAGCAACTGGTCAAGTCGGTGCTGCCTCTGGTGGTATCGCAGGTTACGATCCTATTCTGATCAGCCTAGTTCGTCGTTCCATGCCTAACCTCATGGCTTACGATCTAGCTGGCGTTCAACCCATGAGTGCACCAACCGGCCTCATTTTCGCTATGCGTAGCCGTTACACCAAGCAAGGTACTCTCGGTAATGTTGCTGGTGCTGCTAACGGTGCTGGCCGCGAAGCTCTATTCCAAGAAGCTTTTGCTCAGTTCGGTGGTTCAGGTTCTACTTCTGCTGGTGCTGCATTCTCAGCTACTGGTGGTATTAATCCTGTCGGTAAAACCGGTAGTAACGACGGCGGTTTTGCTCAAGGAGCAAATTTCGGTATCCGCGATAGCTCATTTGATATTAATTCATTCCGCGCTATGTTAACCAGCCGCGCTGAAGGTTTAGGTGAAACTGGTGCACCTTTCCAAGAGATGGCATTCAGCATTGAGCGTCTAGCTGTAGAAGCCAAGACTCGTGCTCTAAAAGCTGAGTACACCACTGAGCTAGCTCAAGACCTTAAGGCTGTTCACGGTCTTGACGCTGAGAGTGAGCTTGCTAACATTCTTAGCAGCGAAATTCTCAACGAAATCAACCGCGAGCTAATTTACACTCTATACCGCACTGCCAAGACTGGTGCTAATCAATCAGATCTAACCGCTTTCAGTAGTGGTGGTGGCGTATACGATCTAAACACCGACTCTGATGGTCGTTGGAGTGCCGAACGATTCCGTGGTCTCATGTTCCAAATCGAACGTGAAGCCAATGTGATCGCCAAGGAAACTCGTCGTGGCAAGGGCAATTTCGTTGTCTGCTCTAGCGACGTAGCTTCTGCTCTAGCAATGGGTGGATTCTTAAACCTTACTCCTGCTCTACAACCTCAACTAGAGGTTGATGACACAGGCAGCACTTTTGCTGGTATCCTTAACGGCAAGTTCAAGGTTTACATTGATCCATACGCTGCTCTAGGTGCCAACTTCTGCATGGTAGGCTACCGTGGTGCTAGCCCATACGACGCTGGTGTGTTCTATTGTCCATACGTTCCTCTCCAAATGGTGAGAGCGGTGGATCAAAGCACTTTCCAACCCAAGATTGGATTCAAGACTCGTTACGGTATGGTAAGCAATCCGTTTGCTGAGAACACTGATATTAATGCTCTCGGCGGAAATCAATACTACCGCATCTTTGCAGTCAACAATCTGCACGGTAACACTGGTTTCGGTCTCTGATCTAAACTTTAACAACAATTAACGTTAAGGGCTCCCCGTGAAAAGGGAGCCCTTTTCGTTTACCTAAATATTAGTATGCCAACACATAATGCATTACAAGTAAATTATTTTAAATTTGTTTTGGACCGAGTTCCAAACATGGTTTACTTTTGTCAGACTGCTAATCTGCCTGGTCTTGGTTTCGGAGTAACCACACAACCCACAAATCTAGGATATCCAGTTCAAGTTCCAACAGGATCGTACAGATTTGAAAATCTAGAACTTTCATTTCGTGTAGACGAAAATATAGGTAACTGGCTAGAAATTTACCGTTGGATGACTGATATTGGAAATTATGATGATTCTGATGGAACTAAAAAATATGTGGATAAAACCAGTGATGCAAGACTTCTGATAACCAACAGTTCGTATAAGCCTAAATGGGGAGTTCATTTTGCACACGTATTTCCAACCTATCTTAGCAGTTTAAATTTCAGCACAACCCAACCCCAGTCTGTGGAAATGATTGCTGTTGTTAGGTTTGCGTTTACTACGTACACGATTACCGGTTTAACTGGAGCATAATATATTTGAATTTTTATTATTTGAGTGTATACTTTACCTATGAATCTAGACGAACTTAAGAAAATGATTAGTGAAGATATCAAGATCAATCAAACCGAACTTGACCGAGAATCTGCTAATACTCCTCAAATTCATAATAAATATCTAACATTTTTTATGGATGAACGATTGAAACTTCAAAAATTAGAACGAGAAGCGGCTGCTCTTCGGCGCAATAAATGGTTATATTACACAGGCCGAATGAGTAAAGAAGAACTAGTACACCACGGCTGGGAGCCTTTCGAATTAAATGTCCTTAAAACTGAGGCAGACGATCTTATAGAATCTGATCCAGACTGGCTTAAACTTCAAGAGAAAGTTTCGTATCAGAAAGAAAAAGTTAATTATCTTGAAGGTGTGGTTAAAATTATTAATAATCGTCAATGGCAGATTCGAGCCATGATTGATTGGATTAAATTTACTCAAGGAGTGTAATTGGCAGATTTAAAGATCACTCAACCTGATGCAGTAATGCTTAAAATTGAATGTGATCGCTCTTTAGCCAAAGAGTTGAACAGTTACTTTACGTTTACTGTTCCTAATTTTCAGTACACACCTGCCTTTAAAAAACGCCTATGGGACGGTAAAATCCGTTTATTTAATTTGTACACCCAAACACTATTTGCCGGATTACGAACACAACTGATTAAATTTGCTAAAGATCGGGGATATACTTGGGAGGAATCTCTGATTCCTTATAATACCCCGGCACCCGAAAAAGTCAAAGAATTTATAGCCGGTTTACCGGTAAACGCAGGAGGCAAGGAGATCAAGCCTTACGATTACCAGGTAGAAGCCGTCCTGCACGCTTTGGATCGATCCAGAGCCCTCCTAGTGTCTCCTA
>Ga0172373_10006768_pt1 | contig 15132 bp, 17 predicted proteins | sample Lak10m_2_FD_114546 | JGI IMG/M metagenome (GOLD analysis project Ga0172373, IMG submission 114546) | Freshwater microbial communities from Kabuno Bay, South-Kivu, Congo - kab_092012_10m | ecosystem: Environmental > Aquatic > Freshwater > Lake | place: Democratic Republic of the Congo...
ATCAACAAATCGGTACAAATGCTGTTTTAACTCCACACTATTATTTTACTTATGGAAGAAAGATCAAGGTGGGTTATCAAAATTTCACAATTGTGCCAGCACTACATTTACAATCCAATTTAACATCCCTTCCTCAAGTTGATTTAAACACTATGATTTATTTTAAAAAAAGAATAGGCTTAGGATTGAATTATAGAGTTGCTAATTCTTTTTCGGGAATACTTCAAGTAAATGTATTCAAGAACTCTATAGTTGGAATTTCTTACGATTACACAACAAATAAATTTACAAATGCCTATTCAAACACTTTTGAATTCATGTTTGGTATAACACCATTAATAGGAGACGAAAAGTATAGCAGAAGCATGAACGTTGTGCAATGCCCCTCTTTTGATTTTTGAAAATAAAAAGCCCCCATTAGTTTAATACTAATGGGGGCTTTTAAATTTAGAAAAGATTATTTAGAAATAATTATTCTGTTAGTTAGGATTACGCCGTTAGAATTAATTTTCACAACGTAGCTTCCAGAATTGATTGATTTTAAATCAATGATGTTTTTTCCTTTTGCTAATTTGCCGGAGAAAACATTTTCGCCTAAAACATTGTAAATAGCAATATCAGAATTTACCTGAGTTGAATTAATTGTAAATAAACCATTACTTGGATTAGGGTACAATTCAAAACTAGTAGCGTTTGCTTTATTTAATGAAACAGTAGATCCAACTGTATAATTCAAAGTTAACGTACAATTATTTGCGTCTGTAATTGTAACTGTATAATTTCCTGCTTCTACACCGCTTAAATCTTCAGTAATAGCATTATTTGACCATAAATAAGTATAAGGTGCAGTTCCTCCATTAACTGTTAAATCAATTGCTCCGTCAGCAGGAGTTGTTGATTGATCCGTAATGTTTGCAGAACCGTTAATTGCATCAGGTTCTGTTATTATAACGGTTACATCAACAGGTAAGCAACCATTTGCATCAGTTACAGAGTATGAATATGTACCAGCAGTTAAATTTGAGATTGGCGTGTTGTTGTAAGTATAAGGAGGAGTTCCACCGGTTGCTGCTAAAATAACACTTCCGTTATTACCACCATTACATGTAGGGAAATTACCAAATGCAGATAAACTCATGAAATCAGGCTCTGTAATTGTTACAGAATACGTTGATGTACAACCGTTGGCATCTGTAGCAACGTAACTATAATTTCCAGCATTTAATGAAGTTGTTGGTGTGTTATCAAATGTAATTGTACCTGTTCCACCACTTGCACTTAAACTAACACTTCCTGTGTTTAAACCATTACATAAAGGGTTAGTTGTAGTAGCTGAAATAGAAATAGCGGCAGGAGCTTCATTAATTATTACAGTTGCAGTAGCTTGACACAAATTAGCATCAACAACAGTGTAAGTGTATGTACCTGCTAATAAATCAACAGTAGGTACAGTTGGATCATAAATTATTGTTCCTGTACCACCAGTTGCAGAAAGTAATACTGATCCGAAATTTCCATTACATAAAGGTTGGGTTGGTGTTGCATTAAATACAATCGAAGCAGGAGCAGCAAGTATAATTGCTGTATCAACTGCTAGACATCCGTTTTGATCAATAACATAATAAGGATATGTTCCTGCTGATAAATTAGAAATTGTAACAGGACCAGTAGCGGCTGTTGTTAAATTATTGCTATAGTAATAGCTGCCAAGCGTGTTTTGAGCAGTTAACAAGGCAGAACCTGTGCCTCCATTACATAAAATTTGGTTAGCAGTTGCATCAAATGTAATTGGAACATAATTAGCGGGTTCAATTGCACATGTTTGAGCACCAACATATAAATCATCAAATTCTACAGTTGCAGCTGAGGCATTACCAGCAGCTGTATTAGCATAAAAATCAATTTCTGAAGGGATTTTACCTGCACATGCACTAGGAATTTTAAAACTAAAATTAGCTCCAGCTCCTTGCCCCATCCAAAAAACTGTTCCGGTTATCGGATCAAAAGTAAATGCTAAATTAATAGAATCATTAGCATTTAATATTAATGCAGCGTTACTAGCTCCTAGATTAAAAGAATAAAAACCAACTGTTCCTGCATTATTGTAACGAGCAAGACCAGTTAAAGTTCTTGTTTTAGCAGTATATTTAAATCCACACACAAAGGTTCCATCAGTAGAAACTAATGTTGCGTAATGTCCATTTAAACTTGTTGTTGTGCCAGCCCCTGTGTAAACTTTAACCTGGGTATATGCAACAAGATTAGAACTGTTTCTAGTTGACCAATCAAAATCTTTAAACGCATAACGAGTAACACTTGGTGTTGCCGTAGGACCTGCTGGCCCTGTTAAAGATAATACTTTATTTCCTGAAGGTTGAGCTGCAATACTCAAATCATTAACATTAACTGTTGATGCTGCAGAATAAATATACCATCCGTTTTGTCCTAAATCAGGAGTTGATCCTCCAGTTAAAGTTGAGGAGATTGGGCCAACATTCAATGTTTCAAAATTTTCAACTAATAATTGTTGTGAAGATGCTTTAAAGCCTGCAATCAGAAGGCCGATAAGTAATAGTTTTTTTCTCATTTAAAGGTTATTTTTAGAAATTTTGCGCAAAAGTACTAAAAAAATAACATTTTACATAATGTTTAAAAAATCATATCATATACGATTAAAGATAGATTTTAATGAAGCGGTTAAAAGTAGTATCTTCGAACTTGCTTAAAAAAATATTTTGACAGATTTAGAGTTTATAAAATCACCAATAGAGGAAAATCTCGAAATTTTTGAAAAAAAATTTCGAGAATCCATGAAAAGTAATGTGCCTTTGTTGGAAAAAATTACAACTTACATTGTAAAACGCAAGGGCAAACAGTTACGTCCAATGTTTGTTTTTTTGGCAGCAAAAACAATAGGAGACGTAAATGAGTCAACATATCGTGCTGCTGCACTTATTGAATTACTACACACTGCAACACTTGTGCACGATGATGTTGTTGATGATAGCAATGAGCGTAGAGGTTTTTTTTCAGTGAATGCATTATGGAAAAATAAAATTGCTGTTTTAATTGGAGATTATCTCTTGTCGCGTGGATTGTTACTTTCACTCGACAATGATGATTTTCATTTACTTAAAATAGTAAGCAATGCAGTTAGAGAAATGAGCGAAGGTGAATTACTTCAAATTGAAAAAGCAAGAAAACTTGATATCACCGAAGAAGTTTATTTTGAAATTATACGAAAAAAAACAGCAGTGTTAATTGAGGCCTGTTGTTCCTGTGGCGTTGCTTCAAACTCAAATGATAAAATATTAATTTCTAAAATGGCTGAATTCGGCTCATTAACCGGAATTGCTTTTCAGTTAAAAGATGACTTATTTGATTTTGGAGACAGCACAAACATAGGCAAACCAACAGGCATTGATATTAAAGAAAAAAAAATGACCTTACCACTCATCTTTGCATTATCAATTTCTACATTAAGTGAAAAAAGGAACATAATTAATTTAGTTAAGAATCATCATGATGATCCGGACGCTGTTGCTAAAGTAATCCGCTTTGTTATCGATAAAAAAGGGATTGAATATGCAGAGAAAAAAATGTTTCAATATCGTGATCAGGCGCTAGCAGTTCTGAGTGAATTCCCGACTTCAAAGGCAAAAGATGCATTAATTAAATTAGTTCACTACTCAATAAACCGAACAAAATAACCTGCAATATAAAATTGTTTATGAGCAAATCTATTCTAAAGACTAAAACATCTTATTGTTTTTTAAATCTATTTGTTATTATCTCTGTATTCTTTATTACATCTTGTAATTCAAATCAAAAAGATATTGCAGTTGCCAACAAAGAAGACCAAAGTAAAATAGATTTAAATAATAAAGAAAACACAATAGGTGTTTTTACTCCACCAGATAGTAACTACACAGGAGATTATTTTGAGAAATACAATTCAGGCATAGTTAAAGTAAGGGGTTTTTATCGCTTTGGTAAAAAAAGTGGTAAATGGATGTATTTTTATCCAAATGGAATCTTATGGAGTGAGGCCTTTTTTAAAGATGACAAAATGAATGGCGAATCAAGAGTTTATCATCCTAATGGAGAATTATTTTATAATGGATATTACAAGATGGATGTCGCAGACAGTGTGTGGAATTTTTATGACTCTATAGGCACACTGCAAGAAACTAAAAATTATGCTTCAAAAAAATAATTAATTTTGACTAAAATCAGTTTGTTAAATCATTTTATTTCATTTATTTGTATTTAAATATAAAACATAATTCATATGAAAAAATTCAGTCCTAGTAAAATTTTAATCCCGGTTGATTTTTCAAAAACTTCTTTAAAAGCAATTAAACATGGGGCTTTTATTGCAAAACTGAATAAAGGCGAACTTATACTTTTAAATGTTCAGAAAAAAACAGATTTATTAGATGTTATTTTTCCTGCGTTTAAATTAAAAGACTTTTCGGTAATTACAGATTATTTAAATTCAAAACTTCAAACACTAGCTGCTGATGTAAAAAAAGAATTTGGAATAAAAGTTACCACTTTAGTATCACTTGGTAACATAACTTCTGAAATTGTTTCTGTGGCTGAGGAAAACGAAGTTAACTTGATTGTTATGGGAACTCATGGTGGCGACTCCCAAAGCAGTTTGATGCTTGGCAGCAATGCTTATCGGGTTATAGCAAAAACAAAATGTCCGGTGGTTACAATCAGAGCCAATACTACTATTTTAGGGTATAAAAATATTGTAATGCCTATTGATACCACTCCGCATACTCGCCAAAAAGTTCTTGCAACCTTAGAATTTGCCGAAAAATTTGCTGCAAAAATTCATTTATTAGGAATTTTAGAAAAAAGCGAAAAAAATGAAAAACCTAAAATGGAATTTGTATTGAAACAAATTCAAGATACTGCAAAAAAATTAAAATTAGTCACTTCATCTACTATTGTAGAATCAGATGATGCATCTAATAAAATCATAAAATTTGCAGCAAAACATAAAGCAGATTTAATATCAATTATGAGTGATCAGCAAGGTGGAGCCTCTAAATTATTAGGTCAGTTTTCACATCACATCATACATGATTCCAAAACACCAGTAATGACATTTAAACCTGTAATTAATGAGTCATCCGATTTAGGAGGCTTTGGTGGATTATGGTAAAAAGTAGTTGAATGAGAGTTTTAGAAACAATCCCTCATCCTTCCATTACAATAACTATATTTCAAATGAATGATAAATTTATTGTGAAATTTGAAGCAGGCCCAATGGAACAGGTTTTTAAATATAACCAAGTTGAGGTTAAAGGGCTGGATGGTTTAAAAAAAATCATCAACGCTGATTTTATCGAAAAAACACGGCAACGATTTAATGAAATGTTTTTACATTGGAAAGAGGGTTTATAACCCTCTTTTTTATTTTTTATCTTCTAGGCCTGATTACATTTCCGCTACCACCTGATCCGCCACTTGAACCTCTGTTGAAATTATTATTTCCACCATTTGAGTTAGATGGGAAATTAGGTTGACTATACGTTTCTCTGGATTGATTGTTCCACTCTTGCTGTGAGTTATTATCCGGAGGTGAATTAAAAAACTCTGCGAGTCTTCCTCTTTTTCCTTTAACAGGTTGTTGTTCGTTCACTGCAGGAACACTTGATTGCTGAGATCTTGGCCTGACAGTAGTTGGATTAGTAGAAGGACTTGAATTTATAATCGGTTCATTATAATTTTCATTTGACATTGAGCCTCTCGGACGAACAACCGGTCTTGGTTGGTCAACGTTGTTATCAGTTCCTGCAATTGCTCTTCTTTCTCCTCTAAAATTTGGATTTATAACCTGCGGACTGTTTGCTCCCGAATGACTCACACGTGGCCCATAGTGAACAAAATTAGATTGATTAGCGCTTGGCGAAATCATGTTTTGATTGCTCCAAAAAACACCATTTAGCAATCCTGACCCAAAAAACGGATTGTAATTATATGGAGAATAAAATCCATTGTTATAAAATGAATAAGGATTGTTATAAAATCCATTATTAAATGAATACGGATTATTGTAAGCCATCGAATTCATAAAAAAAGGATCATTCATAAACATATAGTTATTTAATCCTCCTGAATAAAATGGCATCAAGCCATTATTAAATGAAGTTGAAAAATATGTACCCGGCAACTGATAGGCATTATAAATTCCATAACCCGGAAACATAGGATTAACACCAAACATACTTGATGCGCCAAAACCAAGATTTAAATAAGTGTTAGGGTTGTAATTATTTTGAAAAATATTGGAAGAATTGAATGAGGAAAAGGATGGACTATTGAACGATTCTTTATTGACTTCTCTTGCTGTTTTTTTGCTATTGGATTCAGTAAAAACTAGATCATTATAGAAATAACTGCGGTCTGCAACCGGATCCAGATAAACATCATCGTACGCGCTACTGCCTGAGTTCTTAATTGAAGAACATGATGTAAATGCGTTTATCACAAGAATCATAATCGGTAAGAAAACAATAAAATTTTTCATGATAAACTAGTATTAAAATTAAGTTTACTTTTGCCCTACAAACGCAAATCAAATTTAAGAAATTTATAACGTAAACACACATTTTTAACTTTTTTATGAGTAAGGAATTAGGAACACGCACCAAGGATTTTTCAAAATGGTATAACGAATTAGTTTTAAAAGCCGACCTGGCAGAACATAGTGCAGTAAGAGGTTGCATGGTGATTAAACCGCATGGCTATGCCATCTGGGAAAAGATGCAACAAGCATTGGATAAGATGTTTAAAGATACAGGCCATGTAAATGCTTATTTCCCTTTGTTCATTCCAAAATCATTTTTTAGTAAAGAGGCAAGTCATGTTGATGGTTTTGCAAAGGAATGTGCTGTTGTTACACATTACCGATTAACAAACGATGCCGACGGAAACATCATCGTAGATAAAGATGCAAAGTTGGAAGAAGAATTAATTGTCCGTCCAACTTCTGAAACCATCATTTGGAATACTTACAAAGGATGGATTCAGTCTTATCGCGACTTGCCAATTTTAGTTAACCAATGGGCAAACGTAGTGCGTTGGGAAATGCGTACGCGTTTGTTTTTACGCACAGCAGAATTTTTGTGGCAGGAAGGTCACACTGCACATGCAAGTGCCGAAGAAGCAATTGAAGAAACTAAACGCATGCTGGATGTATATGCTGATTTTGCAGAAAACTTTATGGCGGTTCCTGTTATTAAAGGCGTAAAAACACCAAACGAACGTTTTGCAGGAGCGTTGGATACCTATTGCATTGAAGCCATGTTGCAAGATGGAAAAGCATTGCAGGCAGGCACTTCACACTTTTTAGGGCAAAATTTCGCGAAAGCTTTTGATGTAAAATTCACCAACAAAGAAGGGAAACTGGATTACGTTTGGGCAACTTCATGGGGAGTTTCCACTCGTTTGATGGGCGCATTAATCATGAGCCACAGCGATGATAATGGCTTGGTATTGCCACCAAAATTAGCGCCTATACAGGTAGTAATTGTGCCAATTTACAAAGGCGATGAAGGTTTAGCAAAAATGAATGAAGTAGCAATGCCATTAAAGAAAAAGTTAGAAAGCCTTGGAATCAGCGTTAAATACGATAACCGAGACACTCACCGTCCAGGCTGGAAATTTGCCGAATACGAATTAAAAGGGGTGCCTATTCGTATTGCTTTAGGAGAACGTGATTTGGCAAACGGAACAGTAGAATTAGCAAGAAGAGATACCTTAACAAAAGAAACATTTAATTTGGAAGGCATTGAAGAAAAAATAAAATCTTTACTGGAAGAAATTCAATCTAATCTTTACAACCGTGCATTACAAAGAAGAACTGAATTAACTACCAAAGCAGATAGCTGGGAAGAGTTTGTTTCTTTACTTGAAAACAAAGGAGGGTTTGTTTCAGCGCACTGGGACGGTACTCCGGAAACGGAACAAAAAATTAAGGAAATGACAAAAGCAACCATTCGTTGCATTCCATTAGATAATTTTAAGGAAGGTGGCAAATGTATTTTAACCGGACAGCCAAGTAAGGAACGCGTGCTATTTGCAATTGCATATTAATGTTTTTTTGTTAAATTTAGATATTAACTAAATTTTGCTGTCATGAATCAAAAAGACCAAATCGTTCAATTACTGAAAGAAAAATCTGTAATGAAGCAAGATGTTTTCAAAAACACAAAAGCTGTTTTTGAAAACATAAAGTTGGTAGTAAATGAAATTTGTGAAGAGTTAAAACACGAGGCAAAGGCAATTGATTCAAGGATTACAGTAGAATGTATTTCTGTTGGTGATTATCAGTTAGAGTTAAAAGTTGCAGGTGATGTGATTGTTTTTTATATGCACACCAATGTGTTCGAGTTTGAAAAATCTCACCCTATGTTTAAAACGGGTTATATTAAAGAGAACCACTATAATTCATATAGCGGAATAGTTTACGTGTATAATTTTTTAGCAGATAGCTTTAAGTATAACCGCTTAAACGATTTAGGTTATCTGATTTCAAGGATTTTTATTAATCGCGAAAGTCGGTTTTTTGTCGAATCTAAACCAAGTTTAGGGTATAAATACCAAAATTTTTCTAGTAATTCGGTTGATAAAGACACTTTAAAAGAAATTATAAATGAGTTAATTATCTATTGTGTAAGTTTTGATTTATTTACACCACCTGCTCAGGCGGTAAATGAAATTTCCTTACATGAAATCCAGGAGCGTGTACAAAGTGATCGTTTAAAAACCGGCAAACGATTAGGATTTAAAATGCAAAATGATAGCGGGTCAGGCTTTGAGTTTAATTTTTAATTTTTTTGCTAAAAATAAAAAAAGATTTATATTTGCACTCCCATTTGAAAAATGGCCCGTTCGTCTAGGGGTTAGGACGCATCCCTTTCACGGATGAAACACGGGTTCGATTCCCGTACGGGCTACCAAACCATAATGTTAAACCAACTGAAACCCTGATTAATTCAGGGTTTTTTGTTTTTAGAGTAGTTGTTTATTTCTGTTATTTTCTGTTATTTTCACACTTTTTGTTACCTAATTGTTACTTGAAAAATGTTTAAATGTGCCATTAAACCTGATAAAATAAAAAAGCCACATTTAGTTTGTGGCTCAATTTTGTTACTTTAAAAATCTTCATCTGTTTTTAGATATTTTTAATTTATTTCATCTTTTCTTTTTAAACTATCATTCACAGAAATTTCACAGATTTTTCTTACTTCACATCCCATGCAGGTAACTTTAAATCCCATTCAGGTAAATCAACATCCCATGCTGGCATCTCAACATCCCATGCAGGTAACTTTAAATCCCATTCAGGTAAATCAAAATTCCATTCAGGCATATCAACATCCCATACTGATATATCATATTTAAAATCATGTAACTGCCAATTATCATGCTCAATCTCTTTAAGGGTGTGTGTCCGATTTTGTACGCTTTTTGCTTTTTTATGTGTCGGCATTTGTAGGTTTATTTACTTTTTATAGTGTTAAGTTTGTAAGATTTTCATTGATAATTATTGATAATAACAATGATTTTACTCTTTTTAGCTTGTTGTATTCGTTGCATTTTATTGTTTGATGTAGTAATATGTGTCGGTTTTGTAGGTATTAATTAGCATCACTCTCAATAAATTATTAATGGCATCCTTTTTTAAGGCAGTTACTTTTGTTACCTTTTTATGTGTCATAATTTGTCCTATTTTAAAGGGTGTCCGATTTGTCCATTTTTCCATAAATCTCAATAACTTATAGAGAATTTTTATATAATTCAATATAAATTATATTGCACTATTGATGTTTTTTGTCAATTAAAACATCTTACTATAATCATCTGTAATTGTTTTTTGTGGCTTTAATTTTTTTGTCAAGTTCAAAAATTAATTCTGATGATGTTGTAAGGTATGATGATTTGCATAAATCTTTTATTTGCTTTTTTAACCTTGAATAATATTCAGGTTTATCAAATGCCTTTTGATGCCTTAAATCTTCAATTTCCTGCATTATTTTCTCATGCCCCTCAATTGATAGGCATCTTAAAATTAAGTTGTTTAAATAGTCCTTTGGGCTTTTCATTTTTGATAAATTATAATTTAAGTTGTTTATTTTATTTATTGCATTATACTCATCAGTCCATTTATCAAATATCTTCATGTAAAATTTTTCATCTGATAGGTTACTTGCATTTACTTCTGACTGATTAAATTGTTTATTTATTCTTTTAGTAAATCTCATCTCATATCTCAATACATTCTGACCATTCCAAACATCAGGCAGTTTTAACCCTTTTGATTTACCCTCTTTTATTTTATTGTAAAATACTTTTGTCCTATTTTCATTTTTATAGTATAAAGAATTTTCCCATAATTGCCTTTTATAATATTGGCACCCCCCTAAATAAGAATAATATGCCTGTGGCTCAAAATTCATCATTAAGTTTTGAGCAAAATCAACCCTGCATACTTTTGCTAAATGAATGGGTAAATTTATTTCATCTGATAATTTTTCAATGGCTCTGGCAGTATCTGACCTTGTTAATGTATGAAAGTTATCAGGCAGGTAAAATTTTGAAATGCTACCTTTTAAAGAAACTCCCTTACCTGATAATTTCACTTTGTAATTGTTTAGATTTCCATATATTGATAACTGACCATCTTCATTGATACATTCTTTAATTTGCTTTAATGATTGAATGCTCTTATTAAAATTATCTGTGCCTGCATTTTCAATGGGTAGCCATAAAAATAAAGTATCAAACATAAAATTGATTTAAATTGTCAATTAAAACACCTTACTATAATTCAAACCCTATGTATTGATAAAATACTTTTGTTTGTTGCCTTAATTGTTTTATCTCTTCATCAAACCCCCCATCAATCATTTTTTGATAATAGTAGCTTATAAGATTTCTTCCATTACAAATAATAAACAACTCTATTATTGAATAATCTTTATTTATTAAAAATAAATAGGCATCATTTCTAAATTCAAATAATGGGTTTAAACTGCCATTACTCAATAATCTGTTTTTATTTGGGTAGCCATAACCAATTTCAGCAAAATCAATATCATCAATGTAAATACTGCTAAAATTTAAGCCATTGCCTGTTAAACTCCATTCTGCTATTCTTTTACTATCTGCATTTACAAAATCCCTGCATGGTGTTTTATAAAAGAATAATTGTCCTTTGTGCCTTTTATCATTAATAAAACAATTTAAACCTTTGTAGCCACCGGCAACATTATCAGTAAATGAAACACAATCTAACCTATCCTTACTTTTGATTTTATTAGCAGTTTTTACCTCATCAGGCAATACCATGAATTTAAATAGAGCATCAAACATTTTGCCCCCCTTTTTTTATGGTTACTATTGTGCTGGCAGTAACATCATGCTCTAAATTTGTTGTTGAGGTGTTTGAGAGCAAAAAGGCATCAACCCATTCTTTATTAAAGAAAATTGTTTTGCCTAATGGCTTACTAAATTTTAGTGTGCCATCACTTGTTTTTTTGTAAATGTATGATTTACTCCATCCTGTTAGTTTAGATAAATCACTAATGGTTAAAAAATTTTTGTCCATGTTATTAGTTTTTAAGTTTAATAAAATGGACTTGCGCAAGCCCTGTAATTGAATTCAGGACAAATATGCAAACAAAGGAAATTATGTGAAATACATAATAGGGTATTGTAGGGTATTATACCTTTTTAAAATCCTTTACAAAAACATCAATTACTTTGGCATTTGATGGATACTCTTTATCATTAAATTTATTAAAACATGAATTAAAAAAATCATTTTTAATTGGTTTACCATCTTCATTTATAAATATGTTTGATAAAGCTTTGGCTAAATTTTGACATTCAATAATCTCATTTTTTCTTAAAGCATAAAAAAGATATGCAATATTGTTTTGAAAACAACTTAATTTAATTCTATTCTTTTTTTCATGAGTACTTAAATGCTCATCATTGTCCTTACTATCATCATTAATTGATGTTTCCTTTTGATTTAAATCATTTAATTCAATATTAAGTAATTCAATCATATCATTTGAAAATTCATCACTATAAACATTATTCTCAAAAAAACTTTTATTGAAATGATTTAATAATTGATTAGTAAAATGCTTTTGCTCTTCTATTGTTAATTTATTATCTATGATAAAATATTTGTAATTATCATTAAACTTTGTAGCATTCAATCTAATTTCATCAATATTATCAATGAATACATTTATTTTTTCTTTTAAAACTACTCTATTCATGGGTTAAAAATTTATTTCAGGTAAGTTGTTAATTGCCTTTTCTTTTAATGATTTTACAATGTGTGTGTATCTTTCAGTATATCTTAAATTGGTGTGTCCTAACAGCTTGCTGGCAGTATTTACATCTGCACCAAAAAAGATTAGGTTAGTGGCAAAACTATGCCTTGCACAATGCCATGTAATATGCTTATTGATGCCTGCCTTTTTTACCCATAGTTTTAATGCTTTGGTGCAACCTGTGTGAGATGGCAGTTTAAAAATATATTCCTTTGGGTTTTTAGCAACTCCCAAAATTTTTAATGCAGTCGCATGAAGATTTAAATCAACTTTCTCACCTGTTTTTTCCTGTGTAAAGTTTAAAATGTTATTTACTAAATCAATGTTTTGCCATTTGATTGAAATGATATCAGAAAATCTTAAACCTGTAAAAAGTGAAAATAGAAATGCCCTTTTTATCTCATTGTTTTTAATATCAACTTTTGCAAGTAGTTGCACCTCATCAGGTGTTAAAATGCTTTTCTTAATGCTTTGCTTTGCAGTTACAACAATATCAATGCAGGGATCTTTTAGTATGATGTTTTTTCTGATGGCTTGTTTGATAACCATCTTAAATTTTTTGTAGTAATTGGCAGGGCTCTCACCTGATAAATTTTCAAGTAAATAGTTTTTAAACTCATTTACAATGCTGGCATCTAATTGTTTTGCAGTTAAATCTTTTATTTCTGCATCTTTTAAATACCTTTCAAACATATTGTAAGATGCCTGTACTACCCTTAAATCCTTTTTTTTGTAGCCATCTAAAAAGGACTTATAAAACTCCATAAAATAGATGTTTTGCTTAAATGCAGGTGTGAGGTCATAATCATTGCTTTCTAACTCATGTTGCCTTTTTGCAAGTATCTTTTTTGCTAAATCTAAATTTTCCTTGTTTTGTGCCCTTTCAATTGCAGATGTTGGTTTTGTAATTAATTTTAATTGTTGTAAAAATTCATACTTTCTTTTGCCATTATGATAAATATCTAAATACAAAGTTGAGGTATCATCTGAATTTTCTTTTTTTCTTAGTGCAACTCCCATCTTAATTGGTTTGATTTTGTTGCACAAATATAAACTTTGTTACTTCACTTTGTTTCCTTTTGTAACACTTTTATTCTGTTACTTTCACACATTTTGTTACCTAATTGTTACTTTAAAAAATAAATTATTTAAAAAACTCATTTAATTAATTGATTTACATTTGATTACAAAATAGGGTTTGATAGTCGTACGGGCTACTTAAACACTCTGAAACCCTTGCTATGCAAGGGTTTTTTATTTTGGGTACAACATAGGTACAACACGGTATATGTTGATAACTTTACTCCTGATTTTCCCTTTCTGCTCCCAAAACAACCATTTCATACTTTATACATAGCTATGCTATGGGGTAAACAAGCTCTTATTACATACTAAAATTACTTTTTGAAGCGAAAATTTCACATTAGGTGCAATCGCAACGCTTTTATAGTCATGGATTTTTGATGATTTATTTTTGCTTCGTCAAACAACATCTATTCGCGATAGGGTGAAGTTTGGCCACGCTGAGGGTTGACTGCGCAGCAATCCATAGCGTGTAAGTTAAATCACTAAAAATTTAAAACATGGCTATTCAAAAAGGAATCATAAAATTAAAAGGTAAAATAGGAGATATCTCCTTTTACAAAACACAGGACGGGCATTTGGCCCGTGAAAAAGGTGGCGTTGATGCCAGCAGAATTGCAAACGATCCTGCGTTTGTGCGAACACGTGAAAACGGTTCAGAGTTTGGCTCGTCTGCAATTACAGGCAAAGCGCTAAGAGATGCACTAAGAACTATGATGCTTACTGCTTCTGACAACAGAGTAACGGCACGAGTAACCAAATTAATGACTGACATCAAAAATTTGGATATCAGTTCAGCACGAGGTGAACGCAATGTTGGTGTTGCAATAAACCGACCGGAAGGAAAACAACTGTTGAAAGGATTTAATTTCAACATCAGGGCAGTGTTGGGTAGTGTGTTGTTTAAACCTTATCAGGTGAATACCTCAACGGGAGAAATTACCATTAATGGCTTGTCGCCAGTGAATGATATTGCTTACCCGGCAGGAGCTACACACATTGCATTAAAAGGTGCTTGGGCAAAAATTGATTTTGCAACAAATATGTACGCTGTACAACTAACCAACACCGAGATTTTGCCCATTGATGGCGCACTAACCAGTTTAAGTTTATTGCCAGCAACTGCACCAAGTGGAAGCGGAACAAATTTGTTTTTGTTGCAATTGGAGTTTTTGCAGGAAGTGAACACTAACCAGTATTCGCTTAAAAACGGTGCATACAACTCATTGTGTATTGTGGAGGTAAGTTAAGATGGAACTCGTACTTATAAGGAAATACGATACCTCTGGTACAAACGGAAGTATTTTTATTGGCAATGAACTCATTTGCCATAGCATAGAACTTCCTTGGAAAACCAATCAAAAAAGGATTTCTTGTGTACCCGAAGGAAGGTATGAATTGGTAAAAAGATACAGCGCTAAATTCAAATGGCACCTTATACTTATGAATGTTCCTGAAAGAACGTATATCTTAATTCATCCTGCAAATGATGTACAGAAAGAGTTAAAGGGTTGCATTGCACCTGTAACGATTTTAGCAGGTGCGGGAAAAGGGTATGCCTCTGCAAGTGCCATGAATAAATTATGTGCAATCGTGTTTCCTTTATTAGAGAAAAAAGAAAAAGTTTATCTCATCATTCAATCAAATCAAAAAAAACAATGACAGTAGTTGACCG
>Ga0172373_10006773_pt1 | contig 15119 bp, 10 predicted proteins | sample Lak10m_2_FD_114546 | JGI IMG/M metagenome (GOLD analysis project Ga0172373, IMG submission 114546) | Freshwater microbial communities from Kabuno Bay, South-Kivu, Congo - kab_092012_10m | ecosystem: Environmental > Aquatic > Freshwater > Lake | place: Democratic Republic of the Congo...
CGAACGAAAACTTCTGCACGAATCTATTTGCAACCATTGCGTTTCCAACGGACTGGCCGGAGCAGAAAGTGCAGGTCAAGCAATCGAACATTCCTCCGAATGCCCAGTGGCAGTATCGCGATCTACCTCCGAATGCTCCGACGTCGGCTCGTCAACTGGTCATGAGCATTCCTGCGATGCAGCCCAATGGGGAATTGGATTTGATCTTTGAAATCGAAATCGAAAAGTCGTTCATCACGGCCCCTGAGGATACGTCGATTTATCAGATACCCAAAAAGATTCCCAAAGAGCTCAACTGGTTCATGGGAAATAGCCCCATGATCGACGCCGGCGCGTCGGATATTAAACGCATCGCAAAATCGATCAAGGATACCAAACCTCAGACGGCTTGGGAGCATATCGAAAAGATCTACGATTGGGTCCGAGAGAATATCGAGTACATCAACGGTCCGATCCGCAACACACGCGAAGCGATGAAAGACAAGCGAGGAGATTGCGAGGAGATGACCGGGATATTTATTGCGCTTTGCAGGGCTAGCAACGTGCCGGCTCGATGCGTTTGGATCCCCAACCACTGCTATCCGGAATTCTATCTCGAAGACGATGAGGGCACCGGGCATTGGTTTCCGTGCCAAGTTGCAGGGGATCGCCAGTTTGGTCAGATGCCTGAGTATCGACCGATTTTGCAAAAGGGGGATCGGTTCAAGGTGCCTGAGCACAACGCCCCGCAGCATTATCTATCTGAGTTTTTTCGATGCACGCAGCGTCCGGTGGGAAACAGGGATCCGGAAGTCGAACCCGTTCAGGACCTTGGTCCCCTGAAAGACGAAATTGCAGATCTGCAGTCCCAACTTCCGACCCAAATCAAACCCTGAATCGAAGGTGCCGCGTGGAAACTTCTCGATGCGACCGTTGCCAACAGAGCCTTGGAACACCCGAGGATCTTCACTACACGATCTCGATCGAGATCGAGGCACAAGGCTATGTCGACAATTCGGAATTCGACTCAAACGACGAGCAGTTGGCCAGTCTTGAGAAACTCATCGAATCGGCCGATGAAGCGTGCTCGGCCGATTTCGGTGATGAATGGTTTCAGCGTCGTGAGTATTTGGTTTGCAAGAGTTGCTACGCCGAGTATATCCGCAATCCGCTTGGCAAACCGATCCAATGATCGAACACAGGCTGCTATTGGTTCTATTTCTTGGCATGCAGCTTAGTCCGGTTTGCAATGGGCAGAGTCCATTGTCTAGGTCCGATGAAACCGAGAAGGGGACCAAGTTGGAACTCGCAGATAAGCCTCCACTTAGAGTGCGGTTCGATGCGATCCACTCCCATACCTGGATCGAATCAGTACCTATTCCTGGGCTTAATCAGTACCATCTGCTCTCGAGTCCCTCTAGAGCCGCTCAGTCGCTCATCGCCATGGGCTGCCAAGTGGACGTGCAGTTGACGGCATGGAATGAAGATTCGCTACGCAATACGGATCTTGTTGTATTGAATTTGGTTTCAGCGGATCGCGCAAGCTTTCGAATCTCTGAAATTCAATTCCTGCGAGATTTCGTCCATCGTGGAGGTGGTTTGCTGATCATTACGGATCACACGAATTGCTATTTCCATAACCACGTCTTAGAGCCGCTTTGCGAACAACTGGATTTAACGCTAAGTAGTGAAACCGCGTGTGAAAAACCTCCTCAGACACTTTCGAACGGGAGTGGGTGGATTGTACTAGATTCTTTCGAGGACCATCCGACCCTAAAGGGGATAGAGCACTTAGGCTTTCAAACCGGTGGTACCGTCGACCAACGCTTCGGTATTGCATGGACAAGCCCAGCGAGTTGGGGCGACGCGGGTCGAGTACCGATGTATGGAGAGGGGGCTGATATGGGGTTCCCCGGAGATTTCAACCAGGAACCGTCCGAACGGACTGGTCCTTTGGCTGTGGTCGCTGCAAAAGCCTTTGGCAGTGGCAGAATCGTCGTCCTCGGAGATCAAAACGCTGTGGGTGGTTTGTTTCTAAACTACGCTGACAACCGCAAGTTTTGGCTGCAAAGTGCTCTATGGGCAACTGGATATGACAAGGACGTCGAAGATCGAATCTCGAAAGGGTTGGCCGTCGAGCCGGAGCGATCCTTGATTTGGTGTGTTGAACCTTTCGCAAAAAAGCATTTCTATTGGGGATCGACCGATCACGATCGTTATTACCATGCATTTGCTGTGCTGAACAAGCATGCCGATGCCAGGGCCACCGATAAGGACATGATGCAAGCCGATTGGATGATCATCCCAGATCCTGCGATGATTCAAGAGCCGATCTGGCAGTCCAAGGTCAAAGAATTCACGCGAAGCGCGAAGAAACATGTGGTCGTGTTTCTTTCCGACGGGTCCATCGATGAGGGTGATTGGATCACGAAGTGGTTTGCAGGTGATACGCAAAGCCTGGAAAGCGATGTTAGTCGTACCTACATCTTGGAAAACGGTAGTACGATCCAACTTTGGAAACAACCGAGGCGTTGGAGCAATGCCCAATTGCTTGGCCCAGAGGCGATCCGCAATGACTCGGACGAGCGATGGGAGGAACTGCTTCTGAGTCCGATGCGGGATCTAGGACTTAGAAGGGTCAAGTCCTTTCAGGAGCTGATCCAATGGCCTGAAGAGTAGGCTCTTGAGGTTCGTCTAGCGTTTCTGGCAACTCGGACAATAGAACGTGCTGCGCTGGGCTTGAACGATTCGGCGGATGGTTCCCTGGTTGCACGAACGACAATTCTGACCTTCGCGCGCATATACCAGATGGAAATGCTGGTATCCACCTTCGCCGTTGATCGCATTGCGATAAGTCCCATCGCTGAGCGTGGATCCTTCGTTTTGGATCGCCTGCTGCAAGACCTGCTGCATCCATTGATGGATGCTCGACCACTTGACCTTACTGATTCTCTTGCATGGAGATCGAGGATCGATTCGAGCTCGATGTAGAATTTCAGAAGCATACAGATTTCCGACACCTGCGAGCAGTTTTTGATCTAGCAAGGCTGGTTTTACCGGACGATTTAGCTGACTGTATCGAAGATATAATTCGTTGGGATCGATGGTCAAAGCGTCGGGGCCAAGGACATTGGGTCCGAGAAACTCTTCCTGCTGCGCGGGAGTCCACAGATGCATCGTTCCTAGTCCGCGCCGATCCCAATAGATGATACGATCGGCCTGAGCGTTCTCCAAAAACACAATCAATCGTATATGCTCTTGGGTCGGTGGATCGGAGACCAGTGTCAGTCCCGCCATCTTAGGCTGAAACACGATACTGTCGGTGTTGCTAAGTCGAACCAAGACCCTTTTGGCAATTCGGTCGATCGAGCAAATGGTGGTATCTACCATCCTTTGGGGCCATTGCTCAGGGCCCGGAGTCATCGCGATGGGGCGATAACGACTTTTTGGGAACTCGATTCGGCAGATCCGGCCCCCAATGGTCGGAAACAAACCTCGTCGCATCGTTTCAACTTCTGGCAACTCTGGCATCGCAGCGTCTTGGCCTAGGTAGCTACTAGGAAACTAATGGATGGTTTCCGGAGAGTTCGTCGAAGAGTGTTTTGCTGGATACACCGAGCCTGGATCGACCAATCGAACTTGGTCGGTCTCAAATCCCGTGCCGGTGTTTTTTCGAAAAAAACAGCTTGCGTAACCTTCGTGGCAAGCCGCACCGGTTTGATCTACGATCAGGAGGATGCAATCGGCGTCGCAATCGATTCGGATTTCGAGAACATGTTGCCGATGCCCGCTTTCTTCGCCCTTGCGCCAAAGCTTGTTTCGGGATCGACTGAAGTAGGTAGCAAATCCGGTCTTGAGGGTTTCCTCGTAGGCTTGTTGGTTCATCCAAGCCATCATCAAAACAGTCCGTGTTTTTGCATCTTGGGCGATGGCCGGTAGTAACCCTTGGCTCCCTTTGGAGAAGTCGGGCCCTTGGGCCAAGTCAGCTTGGTCGGTCATTGCAGCGATCGAAGGTGATGGGAACGAATTTTATTGGTAGGGGCGCCGAAGGATTTCGTGAGCAAGGATGGCCATCCGCAGAGTTTTGGGGTCTCTGAGTTGTCGGACCAACTCCGAGGAGCCCACCACATCGTTGGGACGCTGCTGCACCGAAGGCCGCTCCTCCGATTGCTGGGTAGGTTTGTTTTTATTCGTTGTCTTTTTTCCCTTCGAGCGATTTTGAAGACTACCAAGCTGGGTTGCATCGCCCATGGTCGAGCGAACGTAGGAATCGATTCCTTCGTCTGCAAGATCGATGTCGGTGGTGACATGACGCTGTGCGATCGAGGGCTCTAGCGATCGGTCCTCGACCGACGTGGTATCTTCAAAAACCGTGGGGCGAGCACCAGACAAATCCCTCGAGGGTGCTGGTTTGGATTTGGGTGAATTGGAACGTTGTTGTCGCGGCGGGGCTTGAGGGACAGACGCATCAGGTGGATTTTGCTTGGCTTGCTTTTCTTGCTGCCGCTGCATGCGACGCTGTGCGGCTTGCCTAAGGAATTCGTCGAGTTCATCGGCCATGATGTTAAAGATCCGTGAGGTGATTAGTTGGCTGGTCTTGCCTGCGAAGTGCTCGAGGGACCGGTGGTGCTCGTTCCTGCGATGCTTTGACGCATTTCGGTGTCTGCAGTGATATTCCGCAGCTTGTAATAGTCCATCACCATCATTTTTCCATCTTTGAGAGCGTCGGCAATAGCCACCGGAACACTGGCCTCCGAGGCCACAACCGCAGCGCGACTTTCCTCAATCTTGGCAATCATCTCTTGCTCGATCGCTACAGCTTCGGCGCGGCGGCTCTCTGCACGTGCCCTTGCGACCCGAGTGTCGGCTTCGGCGCGGTCCGCTTGAAGCCTAGCACCGATGTTTTCTCCCACATCGATATCCGCGATATCGATCGAAACGATCTCGAAGGCGGTTTGGTCATCGAGTCTGCTTGCAAGCACCGCCTTGGAAATCACATCAGGATTTTCTAACACGACCTTGTGGCTCTCCGCCGAGCCGATGGCCGATACGATGCCTTGACCAACGCGAGCGATGATCGTTTCCTCGGTCGCACCTCCGATGAGCTGGGCTAGATTCGCACGGACGGTTACTCGCGCTTTGACCTTGAGCTGGATGCCGTCCTTGGCGATCGCATCGAGGAACGGGTTTGCACTATTTCGAGGAGGACAGTCGATCACTTTTGGATACACACTGGTCTGAACCGCATCGAGAACATCTCGACCTGCCAAATCGATCGCAGCGGCTTTCTGGAACGAAAGATTGATCTGCCGACTCTTGCGAGCGGCGATCAAAGCTCGGATCACCTGCGGGACATTACCACGCGATAAGTAGTGGGCCTCGAGTGCCTTGGTCGTCAGATCTGGATCATCGATGCCTGCGGCCACCGCCATGATCTTGCTGCGAACGATGGTGCGCGCATCGACTCGTCGAAACATCATTCCGATAAGATCCCTGAGCCGGACGTTTGCACCGGTCATGATCGATTGAATCCAAAGCCAGAAATATCGAGACAGGATCGCCAAGAAAACCAGCGCGATGATGGCTCCTATAACGAACAAGGTTCCGAACAGAGCAAGGAGTGCTGGAGGCATGCTGAGTACCGTCGGTGAATTTCCAGGAATAGTAAAGAGGACTTCTGACGCAAATCCTTTCCAATCATCTTAGTCGAGCTTTGCCAATTTAGTGATTCTCGATCCATGGCATTGTTAAAAAAAAAGGAAATCCATGACTTCCGGGCTACCGTCCGCTACGATACGGCCTTTTCCAATCCTCTCAGAGTCGCGATCCGTCGCCAGGGTTCCTTATGCCAATCCATCGTTTGCCAATGCTGCGTTGTTTTTCCTTCATCACCCTTGGGTTGCCCTTGATTTTGTCTCAGCAATTGCCCGCCCAAGAAATCCCATTGGGACCCGCCGATATCGACCGCCAATGGGTGGGGGGCTCGATCGCCGAATCGATCGTAACACCCGTGAACCAACGGCTTACTCCCGTCGGTAAGTGGCTCGAGTTGCCCGGCATGCGTCCCCAAGTCGTCGCGTTGTCACCCGACGGAAAGATCGCTGTGACCAGCGGAAAAACAAGCAAGCTGGTGGTCATCGATCCAAAAACAGCCTCCATCCTACAGCAAGTCGACTTGCCTAGCGAGGAATCTAAATCGGTTCCCGATCAAGCGGCTGCAAACAACCTCAAACCCGACACCAAAGCCATCGCGAGTTTCACGGGTCTGGTCTTTTCTCCCGACGGTCGCCAAATTTATCTGAGCAACGTCCAAGGCTCCATCAAAGTCTTTTCGGTAGATACCTCGGGTAAGGTAACCCCCTCGCATTCGATCGCACTGCCAGAGGCCAAGGCTCCGATGCGTAAGCAAGAGATCCCAAGCGGGCTTGCAATCAGCCCAGATTCGAAGCGACTTTATGTGTGCGGAAATCTTTCAAATCGCTTGATCGAAGTCGACCTGGAGAACTTTTTAGTCCTCAGGACGTTCGATGTCGGTGTCGCTCCCTACGATGTAAAACTCGCAGGCAACAAAGCGATCGTGACCAATTGGGGAGGTCGCCGGCCAACCGACGGAGACCTAGTCGGACCCGCTGGCAAAGGAACCACCGTCCGCGTCGATCCAGTCCGTTACATCGCAAGCGAAGGCTCCGTGTCGATCATCGATCTTGCGTATGAACACGCCGATGAAATCCTCGTTGGCTTGCACCCCTCTGGACTGGCGATCTCACCCGATGGCAAGTACGCCGTTTGTGCCAATGCTGCCAGCGATTACTTGAGCGTCATCGATCTGAGCTCGTTAGCCGTCATAGAAAAAATCTGGACCAAGTCCAATCCGTCCGAACTCTTCGGTGCTACACCCAATGCTCTGGCGTTCGGCAACCAACCGGATGTGCTTTACGTCGCCAATGGAACTCAAAATGCAGTGGCCGTGGTCGAGTTCGAACCAGAGCAAAAGGGGGAGAGCAAACTGCTGGGAATGATCCCCGTGGGATGGTTTCCCGGCGCTCTTGCTTACGATCCCAATCAAGACGCACTCTTGGTTGCAAACATCAAAGGGCTCCCGACGGAGCCACGAAAACAAGGCAATTCCAAAGGATTCAACTCCCACCAGTACAACGGCAGTCTCTCGATCCTGAAGGTGCCCAACGAAAGTGAATTACCGGCGCTGTCAGAGCGAGTCGCTCGCAACATGCGGGCCGATGCCTTGATCCAATCCCGGCTACCCGCAAGGCAAGGTCAACCGCCCCGTGCGATCCCTCAGCGGATCGGAGAACCGAGTTTGATCGAGCATGTTGTCTATATCATCAAGGAGAATCGTACATTTGACCAAGTCTTTGGAGACGTAGGTCGAGGGAAGGCCGACCCCGAACTATGCATCTTTGGCAAAGACATCACCCCGAATCAGCACAAGCTGGTCGATGAATTTGTGTTGCTAGACAACACCTATTGCTGTGGGATTTTAAGCGCCGATGGTCATCAATGGAGCACCACGGCCATCGCAACGGATTATCTGGAAAAAAGCTTTGCGGGTTTCCCCAGAAGCTATCCCGATGGGATGGAGGAAAGCGATATCGATGCTCTGGCTTATTCGCCAGCGGGATTCATCTGGGACAATGCGGTCAAGCACTCTGTACGCATACGCAACTACGGCGAATTCATGATGCCCAAGGTTCGTTGGAAAGATAAAAATCGTGGTGGTGCGGTCGACTTTATGAGTTGCTACAAAACATGGAAGGGTATCGAAGATCTAGTTATCTTTGAATCCACACCAGGGATCGAGAGCATCAAGGATTTTTCACCCACTGGCTATGTTGGGTGGAACATGTCGGTGCCCGATCAAGTTCGCGCGGACTTTATTTTGAAGGAGCTAGCGGAATTCGAAAAGCAAGGAAGCTATCCCCAGCTGACGATCATTTGTCTTCCGAACGACCATACCAGCGGGACATCGAAGAATTGCCCGACCCCGGCAGCTTGCATGGCCGACGGAGATTTGGCCATGGGGAGAATCGTCGAGGGTTTAAGTCGATCCAAATTTTGGAGCAAGATGGCGATTTTTGCGATCGAGGATGATCCTCAAGCCGGTTGGGATCACGTCAGTGGTTATCGCACCACGGCTTATGTAATGAGCCCTTATGCCAAACGCGGATCGCTGGTGAGCACCCAGTACAACACGACCAGTATCTTAAGGACCATGGAGCAGATTCTCGGCATGCCTCCGATGAACCAATTCGATGGTAGTGCAACCCCGATGTTCGATTGTTTTCAAGACATTGCAGATCCAAGGCCATTTTCAGCCGTTCCTGCAAACATTCCACTTGATCAAATGAACCCCGGTTCGGTTGCACTGAGCGATCCATTGCTCAAGCAGCATGCTCAGTGGTCCGAAGAAATGAACTTTGAGCAAGTGGACCGGGCCCCCGAAGACCGCCTAAATCGAGTCCTATGGCATGCCATGCGCGGTAGCCAAGCCCCTTATCCCCAGTGGGCGATCGGCTCCGAAGAAGACGAGGATGAAGAAGACGAATAAGAAGTATTTTGCCCAACTCGATCCTTCAGGAATGATAGTAGGTAAAACTTCAGGCGTTTTCAAAGTCGCTGATTTCTCCGAAATCAGTGCCAAGCGCGTTTTCAAAGTCGCTGATTTCTCCGAAATCAGTGCTGAACACCTTGAACCACAATAACCAGATTGAGCCCCGCCCAATGTGTTTTCAAAGTCGCTGATTTCTCCGAAATCAGTGCCAAGCACTCTGAACCACAATGACCAGATGGAACCACGCCTAACGTGTTATCAGATGATTTCGGAGAAATCATCTACACTGGGGGTGGTTTAGTTAAGTAGAGCCTCCTATGCACGCAACCGGGGCCTTCGACCCCGGCAGAGGTTGTGTCGGCCCTCCGGGCCTGAAGACAACTTGTGCTAGCAAGCGCCCAGTACGATAGTCACCGCAAGAAAGCAATGGTAGACATTCCAAGCCACAAGAGCTCCCGAAGAACCGCCATCAAAGATTAGCGCAGATCAGACAGAAATCCATTCCACGCTGAACCAAACCACTGATTTCGGAGAAATCAGCGACCAAAAGAACTGCCAAATGGTGTCGGAGAAATCAGCGGCCACTAGCCTTTTACCTTACGCATGACTTTCCGAACTTCCGGCAAAAACACTTTAAAAAACTCGTCGGTCGAATCTTCCTTTTTCCCTGTCGCACTGCACGAAGTTTGGATTTTGTAGAGGAAATCCGTTCGCCAGAATCGGGGACTTGCAGACGCCTGCCACGGCCCTCCGTCAGTCCACCCGTAGTAAACGCTCATTTTTCTCTTGTCGATTGAATTGGATTCAAATCCTAACTTCCATAGACTTCCATCCATTCCGTCATAACTGCAGTCAACCGCCTGACGTTCGGATGTTTGAGTCACCGCTCGAGCACTGTAGCAGATTTCAGGTGTGTGCACAGCAATCGGACCCTTGGGGCCAAACACCAAAAACACATTGACCGCTTCGCCAGTCGCTTGGTGCACATAAACTCGTGATAGGTATCCCGTCGCTTCAAGGATCCCAAAAACGACCCGATCTTCCAATTTGCCCTCTTCATCACATTTCCATGGCCCTAGCTCCATAGGAATGGAATTTAGTTGCTTTCCCAACGACTGGATGTCTTCGGCTACCCCCCATCGATTAGAAAGCACCCCGTGTGCTACCCCACCCAAAAGGATCAAGGCCAGGGCACTGGCGATCCCTAAAAACCAGCGATTCAGATCCGCACCTGTGGCTTGTTGGCTTTGCGCTTCAGTGGGTTTGGTTGCTACTGACTTATCTGCATCCACAGGAGTTTGGTTAAGGTCACTCATGGTTTTTCTATCCTTGGTAGCGCCTCGCGCTAGTGTCTCAGGTTATCGATTGGGGTTTTCTTTTTCGAACAGTTCCAGTTCCCGTTGATCATCCGGTGTGAGAACGGACTTTCGGAGTTCCGTTGGGTTCACCCTGGATTTAACTCGGCCCGCTTCCTCCGTACGCCCGTTCTTTACCAATGCTTGGTACAAGTGAAATACCACACGGGGGTCGTTGGTCGCCGATGCAGCGATCTCTAGAATCGGAATCGCTTCCTCGAATCTCTTGGCCAGCATCAAGATCGCGGCTTTGGAATCCAAAAGCAAAGGTTGCTTACCCGCGATCCGAATCGCTTGGTCAATAAGCGATAGAGCTTCTTCAGTTGAGTTGAGATCTTCTCCCAAGAGAATTGCAAGATTGTTCAGGGCCACAACATCATTGGGCTTGAGTTTGACAATTTTCCTGTAAGCATCGATCGCTTTGTTGGACTTCTTTTGAGCCAGCCACATGTCAGCGATCGACAATAACAACTCAGCGTTTAGGTCATTCCTGGACCCAAGCTCCGTCAAGGCTTGGTCTCCCTCTTCGGATAATTCGCCAGAGACTTGCCCTACGCTTAGCAGACCCGCCAAGAGTCGTGCAACCTCGGGAGACTTCTCCGTTTTGAGTTTATCAAGCATGAAGCGAATCGCGGACTCTCGCGCCGAAGCGTCCTCGGATCTGGCAAGGGTTCTGACATAGCTCAAGCCTTTCTTTCCATCGAGCTCATAGGCTTGACGTAAATTCTCTTCGGCTTCCTTCGAGGCTCCGATTTCATTGAGCGCATCTCCGACACTCGCAAGGATGCCTGCCTTCACTTCTGGTTCTGATTTCTCGTCCAATTTGCCCAGTTGGCTATCCTTCCACGCCAAAATCAACGTCTTGGCTCGCTCCGGATTGCCTGAGATCTTTTGCAGTCTCGCTCGAAATAACGCGGACGCAAAACCATCAGGCTCCTGGGCGTTGAGCCTGTCGGCGATTTCATTGGCTTCGGTAATCCGATCCTGCTTGATCAAAAAGTCTCCATACGTATAAAGGTACTCAACAGGAACGTCATTGCCTTTGCACAAGATCGATAACTGCTTGCTAGCCGCAGATAAAAGCTGTTTGACCTGAGGACTTTCTGCATCCTGGATCTCCGCAAGCGCCGCATTTCGAATATAAATCGATGCTAACCGAAAACGGTCCTGGTCGGTCCGGTTCTTTGGATCTTCTACCAACGCTTCCAGAAGATACTGGGCCAATGCCAAATCCTTTTGCTGACCCTTTCGGGCAAGCAACTCGGCTCGAAGCCTACGGTCGTCGGGGTTGTCAGACACCTTCTCATTCTGATAGATTTGATCGATGACCGCCCAGTCTTCATCGGTCCCTCGAGATGCCAAAAGCGTTACATACGATCGTCTCACGCCCCCTTCTTTCGGAAGATTCGCAAAGAGTGTTTTGAACATCGAAATAGCTTCATCCTGCTTGCCCTGTGCCAGCAGCAATTTTGCAATCCGCTCATCGATGGCATCGGGTTCGCTGCTCGATTTCCTAGCCTCCATCAATGCTTGTTGGGCCAACTCCATTCGATCCAACGCTTGGTAAAAATCTGCCAACGCGAGATATTTCGCAGTTCCCTCGATGGGAGATTTGGAAAGGTCCGCCAGCAAATTGTCTATTTTCGAAATCTGATTGCCCGACAGATAAAGTCCAAATGCAGCACTGAATACCGGAAGGCTTTTATCAGCAGACAATTCGCGGGCTCGCAAGATGGCTTCTTCTGCTTTGACCAACTCGGCTTGACGCTGTGAATCGGGTTGACCTCTTGAAGCCAATTCGATGACCTGGCCAAGCCAAACCCAAGCCATTGGGTCTCTAGGACGAGAATCTACCCCAGATTTAGCCAAGTCGAGCATGCCTTGCTGGTTCTTGCCAGACAATCCGATCGCGATCGACGAGAGTCGCTGGGATCGATTGACCCGATTTCCAAGCCGGTCGATGATCGACGCGAGTTCAGCAGTTTGGCCTTGCGCTATCATCAACTCAGCCAAGCGTTCGTAGGTGCGAATGTTCTGATCCCCAAGCCGTATCGCCCGATTAAAGTCCCGAATGGCATTCGTGAAGTTGCCCTTAAAATCCTCGACGAGTCCTGAGAGCACATACGTGTTGATCCAAGATGGACGTCGCTGGATCACATAGTTCGTTAGGGTTTCGAGCTCCGATATCTCTGTCTTGCTCTCCAACTGGGATTCCGTCAACAACCGCCTAGCCCTCAAGTGACGCCACTCGGTACCCTCAGCACCCTCAAGTTCTTTTAGCTGTTTCTCGATCACTTCGAGGTTCGAGCACCAACTCTGGGTTGCTGCCTTTACCTCGTTTTGGTTGGATGGGTCCTCGACAATGACGGGTGTCTCGACCAGACTCTGCCCGGCCTCGATCAGTGCAGCGATGTTGCCAGAAAAAGAAGGGGCAACCTCAAACGCGGTGTTCCCCGATTTACCGCCCACTGCCATGCGCATCGAAGCGGCTTGCAAGGTCGTATTCGATGGGTCCTGGGTAAGCTCACTGTCCAAAAGCTGTTTGGCTTGATCCTTCATTCCATCCTTGAGAAGATTTTCAACTTTGGTCAACAAGACCGAAGTGTTCTTGGGCTGAGCAGCTTCAAGCTTGGCAAACAAAGATCGGGCCTGCTCAACGGCCCCTAGATCCTCCAGTTTCTGAACAACGATCCGTTGTAGTTCAAAGGATTCAGGAAAGCGCTCCGAAACCTCCGTTAGCCTCTTGATCGTCGCCTGCTTGGTCTCCTCCATAGTCTCCGAAGTTGCTCTTGTCATCGCAGCCTCAAGCGAAGCAAACTCCAGAACCCAAGGCTGCTCGATCAAAAAAGGATCGCTCGGGCTCAAAGATACCGCCTCTTGGAAGAGAGTATCAAAACGATTCCACAAGGCGGACTCGGGGGAATTGCGTTGCTGATAATCGAGAATGAGTTCGCAAATACGAACGTAATCCCGTCCGGTTTTTTCCGTGAGAGACTCCATTTGATCGATCGCCTCGCGAAGTCGATTCGCAGCAGCCAGAGCATCCGCCAACCCACGATGGCGATCATCGACCAGAGGGGCTAAAGCCACCGCGTCTTGGTAGGCTTCGACAGCCCGATCATATTGCCCTGACCTTAAGTAACACAAACCCAAGGATGCGATCACCTCGGATCGATTCGCTGAGTCCATCTCCTGATCTTTATTGATGATGTCCTCAAGGTACTTTGCAGCGCGGACAAAATCTCCTTGAATGACGTAGAACGTCGCCCATTGCTGACTTGCAACCCGAGTTAGGGCAAGCTGCCCACGTTTGGTCAACAGGGACGACTCATTGCGAATCGAAAGATCCATCGATTTGAGCGTTTCTTTCATGTTGCTCAAATCCCGTTTGCTTGCCCAAGCCTGAAACAATCGAAACCAAAGAATCGCAGTGGGTGCTGTTGAAACTCGGGCCCCATCCTCCCAATACTTGATCGCCCCCTCGAAATCTCCTTTCGAGAATGCCAGTTCACCGAGCCCAAGGTAAACTTTCCCGTCCCGCTTAAGGCCTTTCTCTAAGGCCTGAGAATAATATTTTTGTGCAAGTTCCAATCGTTCGGCTTTTTTGTTGACCTCGGTTCCCCTGGAATCGTTAAGCCCACGTTCCATAAAATGCGTACCGGCTTCTCGAAGCACCCTGGTATCTTCCGGAGCCATGCTCAGCGCCTGACGGATGTCCGACTCAGCACGTACCGGGTCAATCCTAGAAGCCACCAAAAAATGGGCGAGCCAAGCCTCCAGGTTCTCGCGGTTCGAAGCGAGCATTTTGTCCATGACCGAAAGGGCCCTGTCTTTCAGCTCCAACGGGCTGGACCCCTCCAACTGAGATTTCGCGTAAAACTGAGGATTTCCCAAGCAAACCTCGGCAATCGCAGATGATATCTCGATGTCCCCGGGATTGTCGATGATCGACTTGAGCAACAGATCTACCACGGGGAGCGAAGATGCCGAATATAGCCAATCGGGAATCGCTACCTGTGTCGAATCCGAAAAGGTGTAACCCCGATTCTCAAGGGCCATTGAGTACCTGGACAGCGCCAGCCATTTCATCAAATATCCGTCGATGCTCGGACCAGCCAATTTGGCGATCTGATCCATCGCATCCTCGTAGCGACCGGCCTGCATGAGCCGTTGCATCATTCTTTTGCGAATGACAGGTTCCTTGGCTTTCAAATCGGAGTCCGACTCACAAACCCCCAAAGCACGAGCTTGCGCAGCGATGATCCGACTCAGCAAATTGAACGATCCCAAACTCCTTTCATCACCCAATGATTTGTCGAGAACTTCGGCCAGTCGCACCTTGCTCTCACGATCGTTGGGCTCTAGGAATAAAAATCGCTCGATGGAATCTGCCGCCTGAAGCCACTCCTGTTTTTCCTCGAATGCCTCGGACCTCTCGACCATCGCATTGGAGACCCTCCCCATCTGAGCCTGGTGCAAAAAATACAACGTGGGCGCTATCAATCCGACGGTTACCAACGAACCGATGAATAACCTCCATTTTATCTTTAGCCGTTTACGAGTTTCTGGTAAGGATCTCTGATGAATCTTCATTGCGGCGGTAGGCTACTTTTTGGTTGCATAAACAAACAAGGCCCACACAACGTGAGCCTCGCTAGAACGGATAGCGACAGGGATATTAAATCATAATTCATTACGGGCTGCATTGGGCTAGTTTTAACTAGCAATCCAATGAGCCCTATCGGATGAAACTCAACTAAACCTTGGATGCGTAGTAATCGCCATAATAACTTGCGTACTCGCGTACCGGCACGCCAGACAATACCGAACCGGCCACGTTAGCTCCCGAAGATTCTAGGCGGTTGTAAGCTTGGATCAGTTGCTCGATACGGCTCTTGTCCCGCAGAGCACACATAAGAACCGCATCGGCTACCTTGGCAAACAAAAGGGCTTCGCTTGCTGGCAACACCGGGGGTGTATCCAGCACAATATAGTCATATTCTTGCCGAGCCTCAGCGATCAACTGCTCGAAACGACCGTTGCTCAGGAGCCGGTGAGGGCTACCCTTGAGATTCCCCGCAGTCAAAATGTGGATCGAGTCGTTCCAATCACGATCGACCAAGTCTCGCCATTCCGCAGCTCCATTGAGATACCCGACAAGACCGGCAGTCATTGGACGGCCAAACACGTGGTGGACGTCAGGAGCACGCAAGTCA
>Ga0172373_10006774_pt1 | contig 15117 bp, 10 predicted proteins | sample Lak10m_2_FD_114546 | JGI IMG/M metagenome (GOLD analysis project Ga0172373, IMG submission 114546) | Freshwater microbial communities from Kabuno Bay, South-Kivu, Congo - kab_092012_10m | ecosystem: Environmental > Aquatic > Freshwater > Lake | place: Democratic Republic of the Congo...
GGCGTAGCAAATGTATTAGTAGTAACAACTACTGGAGCAAATATTACTGGTACTCTTAATAGTTCAGGTAATGCTACAGTAGCAAATCTTGCTGGTGGTAACGTAGTCAGTGCAAACTTCTTGACAGGGACATTAACAACAGCAGCACAACCTAACGTAACTTCAGTAGGTACACTAACTGGTCTTGATGTAAATGGTAACATTACTGCTGCAAACATTACAGCAAATACAGGGGTATTCACAGGTAATGGTAGTGGTTTATCACAACTAGCAGGTGGTAACGTAACTGGTCAAGTAGGTAATGCATTGGTTGCAGGCACTGTTTATACAAACGCACAACCAAATATTACAAGTGTTGGTACATTGACATCACTTGCAGTAACAGGTAATGTTACAGCAGGCAATGCTGATTTAGGCAATTTGGCAACTGCTAACTTCTTTACAGGAACGTTAACAACAGCAGCACAACCGAACATTACATCACTTGGCAACTTAACAAGTCTAACTGTTTCAGGTAATGTAACAGCTGGCGGCAATGTCAAAGTACAAGTTGGTATCACAAGCAATCGTGCTAACGTAAGTGTTCCTGGTACTAACACAGCAACAGTTATTGATCAATTCAATCCTAGTGACTGGCGTACTGCTAAATATGTCATTAGTACAAGTGGGGCAGACGGCTATCAATCAGTTGAAGCACTATTAATACACGATGGTGTAGATAGTTACATAACAATTTATGGTAGCATATGCTCAAATGTCACTGCCGACATTATTAATTTAACAAGTAATATAAATGGAGTAAGCGGAAACGTTGCTGTTTATGCGGCTACTAACAGCGCAAGTTGTGTAGTAAACCTTGTAAGCAGTTACATAAAAACATAAGATATTAGACTAGGCTCACACAATCTGGTTTAGTATAACAGGGATATATGGAACTGTGACTACTAAGTATTTCAATATAAAACAAGGCATGACCACTGGAAATCTGTTGGTCAGCGAAAGCAATGTTACATTAGGTAATGTAGGTAATTTCCATATATCTGGTGGTAATAGCGGTTATCTTCTTAGAACAGACGGCGCCGCAAATCTAACATGGGTAGATCCAGCAACAACGCAAAGTGTTGCCCCTATGCCACTAACAGTTGATACCGGTAACACACTTACTATCACAGCAAATTATCAAGGTTTATATGGCACCCCAATAACAGTAGACGGCACACTAGTAATTGATGGGGTTATGGTTGATGTAAGCGGTCAAGGTGCTCCGGGCAGCAACAGTCAAATTAGTTTCAATGATCAGGGGAACCCTGCAGGAAACAATGGATTTACTTTCAACAAAACTTCAGGAAATATAAATGTTCCCGGCAGTGTCAATGTAGGATCATTTTTACAACTAGCGACTTATTCAAAAAATGAATTAAAAGCACTAGTAGGAGTTTTAGGTCAAGTTGCAGTTTTAAATGATAGTAACCCAGTGGGTATGCTAGCATTTTGGGACGCAACTAATAATCGTTGGGCGTATGTTTATGATAACAGCGCAGTATGATTATGATTATAGGAATTTTGATAAATACACAAATACGATAGAGAGTGTCTAACGTATAGTAGGAGAGATTTAACATGTTAATTTTAAAAGAAAATGCAGCAAATTCTGTACCAACGCCCCCAGTAGGTAAAGATACATTCTTTATTGATGATAGCGGTATACCAAGTGTCAAGGCTAGTGATGGCAACGTTACAACGTTCCCCACTGTAGCAGCATCAAATGCTCAAGTAGTCTTTATGGATGGAACTTCACTATCAGGTGAAGCAGCACTGACATATGATTTTAATAATAATATATTAAGCGTAAGTGGCAATATCACTGCAGGTAATGTTAAAACTGATAATCTCCTATACGCAAACGGAGTACCTTGGGATCTACAGCAACCAGGTGGTAGCAACACTCAGATTCAATTCAATGATGATGAATCATTTGGTGGTTCAGCAGCATTTACTTTTAATAAGACAAGCAACCTTGTCAGCATGGGCGGAGCACTATCAGTAACAGGTAATGCTAACGTAGGTAATCTTGGTACTGGCGGCTTAATCGTAGCAACTGGCAACGTAACTGGTGGCAATCTAACAACTGCCGGCGCATTAAGTGTTACTGGTAACGCTAATGTCGGTAATATTGGTGCAACACAGGGTGTATTCACTAATGTAAGTGGTAATGGTTCATCACTATCATCTATCACTGGCGCTAATGTCACAGGTGCAGTAGCATTTGCGACAACAGCAAACGCAGTAGCAGGTGCTAATGTATCCGGCGAAGTAGGGTTCGCAGCAGTCGCTAACAGCGTAGCAGGTGCTAATGTTAGTGGTCAAGTAGGTAACGCATTAGTAGCAGGCACAGTTTACACGGCAGCACAACCAAACATCACTTCAGTAGGTACTCTAAGTTCATTAGCGGTTACTGGTAATGGTACATTTGGTAATGTGTATGCTAATGCAGGCACAATAGGCGCAAGTTTATTCACAGGAACATTAACAACTGCGGCACAGCCAAATATTACTAGCGTTGGTACATTAACAGCATTAACTGTAACCGGTACTGCTACAGCAGGTAATTTATCAACCGGCGGCAATCTTTCAGTTTCAGGTAATACAGTTATTAGTGGCAATTTGACTGTTGATGGTAATTTGGTTTATGTAAATGTAGAAACATTAGCAGTTGAAGATCCAATCATTCAGTTACAGACAGGTCCTAACGGCGCTACTCCAAGCAGTAACAGCGGCAAGGACGTAGGTTCAGCATTAAATTATTACGATACACAAGCCCGTATAGCATTCATGGGTTGGGACGTAAGCAACGCAGAATTTGGTTTAGCAAGTCAATCAACAATTTCAAATGAAGTTGTAACATTTAGTACATATGGTAATTTACGCGCAGGTGTCTATTTTGGTAATGCTGCAGGATTAGTGAATATTCCCGGTGGAAACATTGTTGGTAATATTTCAGGTAATATTTCAAATGCTACTCACGCAGTCACATCAAACACAGTTGTTGACGCAGCACAGCCAAACATCACAAGTGTTGGTACATTAACATCATTATCAGTAACAGGCAATGCAAGCGCAGGTAATATTTCAACTGGTGGAGTATTGAGTGTTACAGGTAATGCTAACGTAGGCAATATAGGTGCTACACAAGGTATATTCACTAATGTGTCAGGCAATGGTTCAGCATTAAGTTCAATTACTGGGGCTAATGTTACCGGAGCAGTTACATACGCAACAACAGCAAATGCAGTAGCAGGTGCTAATGTTTCCGGTCAAGTAGCAAATGCTCTTGTAGCAGGTACTGTTTATACAGAAGCGCAACCAAACATCACAAGTGTCGGCACATTGTCAGCGTTAAATGTAGGCGGTAATATTGCTGCCCCTAATATCACAGCAAATACAGGTGCATTTTACGGTAATGCTGCAGGATTAACAAATATTCCTAGTGGTAATATTAGTGGTCAGGTAGCAAATGCATTAGTTGCCGGTACAGTTTACACAGCAGCACAACCAAACATCACATCTGTAGGCACATTAACTGGATTAGGAGTAGATGGCACTGTGACAGCAGTAGCGTTTACTGCAAACACAGGCGTATTTACTGGTAATGGTAGTGGTCTGTCAGCAATCGCAGGTGGAAATGTAACTGGTCAGGTAGCAAATGCTCTTGTAGCAGGTACTGTTTACACAGCAGCACAACCTAATATCACAAGTGTCGGCACATTATCATCATTAATTGTTACAGGTAATGCCGGAGCAAATAATTTTAATGCTACTACACATGTAACTGCTGGCAACGTTTACGCCAACTCAGGTACTGTGGGTGGCAGTTTATTAACTGGTACATTAACTACAGCGGCGCAACCAAACGTAACAAGTTTAGGTACATTAGGTTCATTAGCAGTAACAGGTAATGTTACTGCTGGCAACATGTATAGCAATAGCGGTACTGTTGGAGCATCTTTACTTACTGGTACTTTAACAACAGCAGCACAACCAAACATTACAAGTGTTGGCACATTAACATCACTCACTGTGAGCGGTAATATTTCAGGTGGAAATATTACTGGTGGCGCACTAGCAAATGGTAACAGCAATATAAGCATTCCAGCAGCTGCAGGTAATGTGAACATAAGCGTTAATGGTACAGCGAACGTTGTTGTTGTCACATCAACAGGTATTAATGTAGCAGGCACGTTGAATGCTACAGGTAATGCCAACGTAGGTAATTTAGGCACTGCTGGACTAATCACTGCTACAGGTAACGTATCAGGCGGTAACTTAACTACAGCAGGTAAGGTAGTAGCAAGCACGTTAGAATCAAATGTGTCATCCGGTACTGCTCCGTTCGTTGTAGCATCAACAACAAAAGTTACAAACCTAAACGCTGATCTATTAGACGGCTATTCAACTGCTACAGCAGCAACAGCAAACACAGTTGTAATACGTGATAGTGATGGTAGTTTCAGTGCCAACATCGTTACTGCGACTCTTTCTGGAGCAGCAACCACAGCAGGTACAGTGACAACAGCAGCACAACCAAATATCACTAGTGTTGGCACACTAACATCATTGGCAGTAACAGGCAATATATCAGCAGGTAATGTTAGTGCAACTACATTCACTGGCGCATTAAGTGGTGCTGCAACAAGTGCTACAACAGCCGGTACTGTAACAACGGCAGCACAACCTAATATCACAAGTGTTGGCACACTAACCGGATTAACACTCGCAGCAAATGCTGATATTACAATGAGTGGTACAGAATCAAACATCAATGGTGTTGCTCTTGTAAGTGCTACACTATTTGAAGGTAGTGGTGCTAACTTAACAAATATAAACGCAAGCAACGTTGCAAGTGGTACACTTGCTCAGGCAAGACTTGCAAACAGCACTCTAACATTAGGTAGTACTACATTAACTTTAGGTGCAACAACTACAACAGTTGCTGGCCTATCAAGTGTCACATCAACAACATTTGTCGGTGCATTAACCGGTGCAGCAACTAGCGCAACAACAGCCGGTACAGTAACAACAGCAGCACAACCAAATATCACTAGTGTTGGCACACTAACATCATTAGCAGTTACCGGCAATGTCAGTGCAGGTAATGTATCAGCAACGACATTCACAGGTGCGCTAAGTGGAGCAGCTACTACAGCAGGTACTGTAACAACTGCGGCACAACCAAATATCACTAGTGTTGGTACACTAACTGGTCTTGGCGTAAATGGCAACATCACTGCTGCTAATATCACAGCAAACACAGGTGTATTCACAGGTAATGGTAGTGGTTTATCACAACTAGCAGGTGGTAATGTAACTGGTCAAGTAGCGAACGCATTGGTAGCTGGTACTGTTTATACAGCAGCGCAACCTAATATCACAAGTGTTGGTACACTAACATCAGTAACAGTATCAGGAACCGCTACAGCAGGTAATCTATCAACAGGCGGTAATCTATTGGTAAGTGGTAACGCTGTAGTTAGCGGTAACTTAAATGTTGAAGGTAATCTAGTATACATCAATGTTTCAACATTGTCTGTGTCAGATCCTATCATTCAATTACAAACAGGTCCTAACGGAGCCGCTCCTACAAGTAATAGCGGTAAAGATGTTGGTACTGGATTAAATTATTACGACACAGGTGCTAAAGTAGCATTCATGGGTTGGGATGTCAGCAATGTTGAGTTTGGTATGGCAAGCGTTGCTACTATAGCCAACGAAGTAGTAACATTTAGCACATATGGTAACTTGCGTGTAGGTAATATCATTGGTAATGGTCAGGCATTGACTGGTCTTGCAGGTGGCAATGTCACTGGTCAAGTAGCAAACGCACTTGTTGCAGGTACGGTATACACAGCAGCACAGCCAAATATCACATCAGTTGGTACATTGACTGGTTTAGGTGTGAACGGTACTGTAACAGCAGTAGCATTCACAGCAAACACAGGTGTATTTACTGGTAATGCGAACGGCATTAGTAGCGTACAGGCCGGCAACATTGTTGGTACAACACTAAGTTCAACTGTAGTAACATCAAGTTTGACAACTGTTGGTACAGTTGGCACCGGTACTTGGAACAGCGCGATTGGCTCAAGTGCTACATTCGCTGCAGGCTTGAGCGGTGCAAACTTAGCGTCATTGAACGCAAGCAATATCTCAAGTGGCACGCTTGCACAAGCAAGACTTGCAAACAGCACTCTAACATTAGGTAGCACTACACTAACATTAGGTGCTACAACTACTACTGTTGCAGGATTGTCAAGCGTAACATCAACAACATTTGTAGGTGCATTGACTGGTGCAGCAACTACAGCCGGTACTGTAACAACAGCAGCACAACCAAATATCACATCAGTTGGCACATTAACTAGTTTAGGTGTAAATGGCACAGTAACAGCAGTAGCATTTACTGCAAACACTGGTGTGTTTACTGGTAACGGTAGTGGTATATCAGCAATAAATGGTAGCAATATCTCAACTGGTACAATCGCAGCAGCCCGTGTTGCTACATTGAACCAAAACACTACTGGATCTGCTGCAACGGTAACAACAGCAGCACAACCAAACATTACAAGCGTAAGTTCATCATTCACTAGTTTGACATTTGCTAATGCTCAAACAATTACTGGTAATAATATTACATTTAGTACCGGTGCAAATACAAACGCAGGTACACTAACCGGCAACTTTACACTAAGTACAGGTTCACGCTTGCAAGCAACATACGCTGACTTGGCAGAAAAATATCTTGCTGATGCTGATTATGAAGAAGGCACAGTATTGATATTTGGTGGTGATCAAGAAGTCACTATCTCAACTGAATACGATTCACATCGCGTTGCTGGTGTAGTATCACATAATGCAGCATATGTCATGAATGCTAAGTTGGAAGGTGAACACGTGATTGATCTAGCATTGACAGGACGTGTACCAGTTAAAGTACATGGTCCTGTAGTCAAGGGTGACTTAATGGTAACTGGTCCAAATGGTCATGCTGTCGCTAATAATCAGGCACGTGCAGGTACGATACTTGGTAAGGCTCTTCAAAACTTTGAAGGCGGTTCAGGTATAATCGAAGTAGTAGTCGGTAGAGTATAATCTCTACCGGCTTATCTTTAAGATAAGTACGATGTGACAAATATTTTTATCCTCGATTATGAGGTTCGTCTAAAATCTTGGGTTGACCTACGAAATAAACTGTTGCGCCAGCCCATATCAGATCAAATAATTGAGATTGATAGTTTTTGGCAACGTGTCCCTCTATCAAATCATTATCTTCACCCAGATTTCATAAAAGATTGGCCAAGTCCTTGGCAACTATTATCCGATAATAACTATTGTTATTATGCCAGAGCATTGGGCATGATCTATACACTACTACTATTGGGCATCAACAAACTTGAATTAATTACAGCAATAGATGATAATAGTAACGAAGTGGTATTAGTCCTAGTGGATGACGCAAAATATGTGCTGAATTACTGGCCAGACACGGTAGTAAATAATCACATTGAGTCATTCAAGATAACTAGAACACTAGATATTAGTCCACTTTATTCTAAGATAGGTTGAAAATGAAACTAAACGTAGTAAAACGATCTGGCAACAGAGAACCACTAGCCGTTGAAAAATGGCAAAATCAAGTAGCAAAAGTATGTAACGGTATAGCAGATGTCAGTCAGAGCATGATTGAGATCAAAGCACAACCACATTTCTATGATGGTATTACCACACGCACAATTGATGAAATAACACTACGTGCGATAGTAGACCTAATTGATATTGAACATAACCCAGATATTGGTCACACCAATTACCAATATGTCGCAGGTAAGCAACGTGTAAGCATGTTGCGCAAAGACGTTTATGGGAACTACCAGCCACCGCACATCTATGACATCGTGAAGAAAAATGTTGAATTAGGACTCTATACAAAAGATTTATTAGATTGGTACACACAAGAAGAATGGGATAAGATGAATGATATGCTTGACCATGAAAAGGACGAGCAATACAGTTATGCAGCCATTGAACAGTTGATAGAAAAGTATTTGGTACGCAATCGCGCCACGAAGGAAATTTATGAGACACCACAGATACGTTACATGGTTGCAGCCGCAACAGTATTTCACAATGAGGATAAAGCGCAACGCCTTCGTCTTGTCAAAGAATACTATAACTGCGCTAGTGATGGGTTATTTACTCTTGCTACTCCTGTATTGGCAGGACTTGGAACACTCACAAAACAGTTTAGCAGTTGCGTTCTTATTCGCAGCGATGACGATCTTGACAGTATTTTCGCTTCCGGAGAGATGATGGCAAAGTATGCTAGCAAACGTGCTGGTATAGGTCTTGAAGTTGGAAGATTGCGCCCATTAGGTAGCCCTATACGCGGCGGCGAAGTTATGCATACTGGCATGATACCCTTTCTAAAGAAGTGGTTTGGTGATCTACGTAGTTGCAGTCAGGGCGGTATACGTAATGCAAGTGCTACTGTATTTTATCCTATATGGCACTATCAGTTTGATGATTTGATCGTATTGAAGAATAACCAAGGAACTGACGAAACTAGAGTGCGTCATATGGACTATGGCGTAGTACTATCAGCATTCTTCTGGAAAAGGTTCAAAAACCGTGAAAATATAACGTTTTTTGACCCCAACGAAGTTCCTGAATTATACGAAGCATTCTATACGAATACTCAGAAGTTTGAAGAACTTTACGTCAAATATGAAAAGCGTAAGGATTTACGCAAAAAGACCATGAATGCAGAAGATGTATTCAAGGGCGGCATACTAAAAGAAAGAACTGATACAGGACGTATCTATCTTGTGTTCATTGATAACGTCATGAACCAAGGTCCCTTTGATCCCGAGTATCATACGATCTACCAAAGCAATCTATGCTGTGAGATACTTCTTCCTACGAAACCATTCAAAAGACTAGATGACGATCAGGGTAGAATCGCTTTATGCACACTAGGCAGCATCAATTGGGGCGCATTCAGAAACCCAGAAGATATGCGACGAGCCTGTAGAATATTACAGCGTAGTTTGTGCAATATACTTGACTACCAAGATTTCTTGAGTATCCAAAGCAAACTCAGCAATGATGAGATACAACCACTAGGTATCGGTGTGACTAATCTAGCATACTGGCACGCCAAGCGTGGTATGAAATATGGCGAGAGTGATAGTTTGCAAGAAGTAAAGAGTTGGATGGAACATCAGGCTTTTTACTTGACAGAAGCCACTGTTGAACTTGCTAAAGAACGTGGTAAGTGTACTGATAGTGACAAGACACGTTATGGTCAGGGTATATTTCCTTGGGAGTTACGTAGTAAGGGTGTCAATAGTCTAGCAAATTTCAAACCTGAACTTGACTGGGAACCACTCAGAAATGAGATGAAACAATATGGTGTTAGAAATGCTACATTGATGGCAATCGCCCCTGTAGAAAGTTCAAGCGTAGTGATCAACTCAACAAATGGCATTGAGTTGCCTATGAGTTTGATTAGCGTAAAAGAAAGCAAGGCAGGTAGTTTCACGCAAGTCGTGCCAGAATATCATAGACTAAAAAATAAATATGAACTCATGTGGGAGCAAACTGATTGTCTTGGTTATATCAAGACAGCAGCAGTATTAGCCGCATATGTTGATCAAAGTATTAGCACTAATACGTTCTATAATCCAGGACATTTTCTAGAACGTAAAGTGCCTACTACATTGATAGCAAAAAATTTGATGTTGGCACATCAATATGGACTAAAGACTTTTTATTATAGCCTGATCAATAAGGCTGGTGCAAAAGTAGTTGAAGAACAAGTGGCACAAAAAGTAGAAGAAGTTATTGCTGAAGAAGATTGTGAAAGTTGCAAATTATGAATATAGGCGTGTTTGGTTGTAGTTTTGCTAATTGCTCAGACGAGGTACAAGATATCGTTTGGTACAACATATTAGCAAAACAACTAAGTGGATACGTATATAATTTTGAATTTAATACTAAAGATAAATCTTATGGGGAAGCAGCAAGTAGTTTATTTTATTCTTATAAAAAATTTTTGACTTATTGTAACTCACATGATTTAAATATTTTTGTTGTCACAGACCCTTATAAATTCACCAAAAAAATAAAAGCATATGACAATAGACCAGAAATTTTTGTACCCGGAATACAAAATTGTGATTTACATTTAAATGATGCTAATTTGTTAGACACTGCGAAAGAAACAATTAAAGATATTAAATCTTGGTATATAGTTAATGACGATGAATTTATGTTAAACACCGCAGAGTTAATGATCAACGATATGGTACAGAAAACTACTACTAAAACAATTTTTATAGGTGCATATATAGATTCACGCTATAATCAGAATATGACAAATCATTTATGTTTTAATTGGGGATTATGGGATTTCCACACGGTACAAAGTAAAAGTTTGGGAATAAAAGCAAGTAATTTTAGAGAGTCGCGTACATGCATGGCAGCACATTTTACTAAAGAAAGTAACACACTATTAGCAAATCTGTTGTTCAACTACATTAAATTTGAAACAAAAGAAGTATTACCCACCAGTATTAATCACGAAAATAAATGGAATTATTATTATGAGTAAAGAACAATATAACCTAAAAACAAAAACAGATTATCTCAATCGCAAGATGTTTCTTGACCCCAGTGGTCCTGTAACTATCCAAAGATTTGAAGAAGTCAAATATAACAAGGTGCAGAAACTAGAACAAACTGCACGTGGTTTCTTCTGGGTGCCAGAAGAAGTAAGCCTAACAAAAGATGCTAATGATTTCAAAGATGCTAGCGAAGCCGTAAAGCATATCTTTACTAGCAATCTATTACGCCAAACAGCATTAGATAGTTTACAAGGTCGTGGGCCTAGTCAGATATTCACACCAGTGATATCATTACCAGAACTAGAAGCACTAGTTTATAACTGGACATTCTTTGAGACAAACATTCATAGCCGTAGTTACAGCCACATCATACGTAACATCTACAACGTTCCAAAAGATGTTTTCAATAGCATACATGATACAAAAGAAATCGTTGACATGGCAAGCAGTGTTGGCAAGTATTATGATGACTTGCATCTAATCAATTGCCGTAAAGAAGCAGGCGAGAAGATCAAAGAAAGCGAACACATCAAGGCTATTTGGTTAGCACTCAATGCAAGTTATGCACTAGAAGCATTTAGGTTCATGGTCAGTTTTGCTACAAGTTTAGCAATGGTTGAGAACAAGATGTTTATCGGTAATGGTAACATCATTAGTTTGATATTACAAGATGAGATATTACATAAAGAATGGACTGCTTGGATCATCAATCAAGTAGTCAAAGAAGATCCACGATTCGCAAAAGCCAAAGAACAATGTGAGGCAGAAGTCTATGCATTGTATATGGATGTGATACGTGAAGAAAAAGCCTGGGCTGAATATCTATTCAGCAAGGGTAGCGTTATCGGTCTAAACGCAAACATACTAAAAGACTTTGTTGATTATACTGCCAATACCGCACTCAAAGAAATTGGCATCAAGTATAATCAACCGGCACCTAAAGTCACACCCATACCTTGGTTCAACAAACATAGTGACACAAGCAAGAAACAGACCGCACTACAAGAAAATGAAAGCACTAATTATGTCATCGGTGTTATGAGTGATAAATTAGATTACGACGATTTACCTATATTATAAGGAGAAATAGATGAAAGCAGTAGTTTGGAGCAAGCCGGATTGTCCATATTGTACTATGGCAGAGAAGTTGCTAACACAAAAAGGATACGAGATAGAAGAACGCAAGTTAGGATTTGGTTGGAATCGTGAGCAACTTTTTGAGGCAGTTCCAAATGTAAAGTCAGTACCACAAATCTTTTTGGATGGTGAGTATATCGGCGGTTATGATAATCTAAAGAAATATTTTGAGGAAAAATAAAATGGAACTAAAAGTAGATCAGATTTACACATTCAAATTGAACAGCGGTGAAGAGTTAGTTGCTAAGATAGTCGCAATAGCAGACAATTACTATACCATTACTGAACCAGTTAGTATCGGTCCTAGCCCTCAGGGGGGATTGGGCTTAGTACCTAGCATGTTTACTTACAATAACCGAGAAAATGTCAGACTAAATACTAGTAGCCTAGCACTAGTAGCCGAAACTGATGATAATATCAAGACCAAGTATATAGAAGCAACTACAGGACTACAAGTACCGGGCAAAAAAGTATTGATAGGATAATACATGTCTGGTAAAAAACTTAGTAGAAAGGGCGATAAAAACACTACAGGCGGGGTGCTAACACAGGGTGCCAAAACGGTTTTTTGCAACAATAAACCTGTTGCCACTCACCCTAATAAAATATCACCACATAGTCCTTCTACTCCTAGTATACACAAAAATGCTGTTACTACTGACGGTAGTCCTACAGTTTTTGCTGAAAACAAACCTGTAGTTAGAGTTGATAGTAAAAATAACTGCGGGCATAAAATAGTTCAAGGCAGCGATAACGTATTCGTACCATAATATGTCAGAATCAGGTATACAAAGTCCACTAGGTATAAATGTTGTCAGTTCGTTAATACTTAACGAAGGGTTGTCAATTAATCCTGTTGCACAGAAATTATTAGGTACCAGCAAATACAACACAGATTATACGCCTGGAAGTATTGTTAACGACACTTGTTTAAAATGGATAACGTATGCCCTTAATGCTGCTTTCAATAATGGCCCGTCAACACAAACTCAAAGTCCATTAGGTGTTTCAAGTATATCAGCATCTACTGAATATGTAATCTATAAATTAGGAAACACTAATTGGAATAGTATTGGATATGTAGGCACTCCTGTAGAAGGCGGTCTATTTACTGCATCAGCGTCAGGCACAGGCACTGGTCAAGTTTTTTTGAACGGTGAGACTACCGGCGTCAGCGTTTTTAGTTATGATAATATGCTTGCATTAGGACAAAGTAGAATACCTGCACTAGCAAATGGGTTGCCACCTACTTACCTAGTAAATGATCCTTCTAATATTTGGCAAGGACAGGCAACAAGCGGTTACGCTATTCCGGGAGACGGTAAACTTCCACCTACTGACCCTAGTGTAAATCCTCTTTATGCAGGTCAAGGTCAAAATGCAACTTGGTTCCCTTATAATACTAGTAATCCTAACGTAAGCGTTACACAGTGGGGCTTTTTACGTTGTCTAGCACTACAAGCATGGAATGTATTTAATTGGCAAGGTTCAAGTCCTGGTAATGAAGAACCAGAATATAAAAATTATACCACTCAGTGGATAACTATTACTGGTTTTATAGAACAATCTAATGCTGCCTTAATGACATTGAGAAATAGTGTTAATTTTCTTGACGGTGTTTATAGTAATATGAATGATCTGATCAGCGCCGACATAACAGGTGTGAGTTTATCTACTCAAGCATTCGGACAAGATTTAATTAATTTAGGTAAAGCAATTGATTTACAACAAATTGCAGTATTCGGTAAACCTAGCGCCCTGTTAACTAACTTACAAAATCAAAACGCATTGACACAACCAGTAATATTGGCATTAAAAGTTGCAGGATTATCCCAAGATGAAATTAATGAAATTACATCAGGATTAGTCACAGCAAATCAAAGACAGGAGTTAAGTATCTATTCGGCATTTTTAATTATTAAAAGCGTAGACTTAGAACCTATATTAAAGATACTACAGTGTAAAACTAAAAAACTTAATACATTAGCAGATTTACTTGATGTAAAGAAAATGTTCCCAATTAGTTATACTAGCCTAACAGTACCTATTAATAATACATCACCCGGGCCTACTAATAGTAAAACATATTACTTACTATATGTTGACAGAGAACTTAATCCGCAATTGTTGTTGCCAAAAATTAAAGAGATTGTTGGAACTATTATACCGCCAGAAGAACCTCCTTATGTTGAGCCTCTTCCAATCGTACCGATAATAGAAACTGCTAAAGAAATAATAGCACCTATCACACCAACAATTGAAGCACCACCGGCACAGATAATAGATTTAATACCAACACCGTTACCGTTGCCCGATATACCTGCACCTAACCCTGTCCCTCAACCATACGTACCTGCTCCGGAACCCTCGCCGCCCGCTGTCGTCCCACCTGAACCTGTAATACCGAAAGTTAATCTCAATATCGGTGGTGGCGGCACCAACTTCTCAGTATCAGGTGGTGGTTGTGTAGCACTTGAATCATTTGTCCCTCTCATAGAAACTGACAAAAAGCATAACGGTAGAGAGATTACCAAGGCATGGATGCTTGAGACTGGTATGAAAATCAGTCTTGGTACTGATAGTTTGAAAATCGTAGATGGACAAGTCATAAAAACACTAAATGATTATCAGCCTTGTGTGAGAATTAGTACAAGTGATGGAATCACATTAGTATGTTCAACTACTGCACCTATACTCTCTAAAGACAGTGGATTTATTCCTGCAACTGAAGTATATGGAAAGCGTGTAGCAGTTATGCGCAATGGTCGTACATGGTTCGATGAAGTAGTAGGACTTGAAGATGTTGGTATGAAGTTCGTGCGTGTAGTTGATGCGGGCAATAATAGTTTTTGGGCTGGCGAACGTCCGGGAGCATTTATACTACACCACAACGTTCCAATCAACGACAAATATGACTACGATAAGAAATAATTATGACAAATGAATTTAATTTTCAATTACCCCCTGAAGGATTTGATAGTTATCTTGTAGGTGTACTACCTGAATATGTTGGTGTAGCGGCAGGTGCATTTAGTATTAGTATGCAGCAAATTAAGAATATTGATACTATTGATATTCAAAAGTTCGCTAAAACTGTTTACAGTATTGAAACTAACAATGGTTTACCATTAACAAACGGCACTAACATACCTACAGAGGCTTTTGTTGTTGATTCTGCTTTGTCTAAGGTCGCCTTAGGTAGCGGATTATATGGCACATATACATATAGTGATTTTTTAGGTAGCATGTCTGCATTGCCGTATCCACTACAAAATATATATGATGGTATAAAAGAATTACA
>Ga0172373_10006775_pt1 | contig 15116 bp, 16 predicted proteins | sample Lak10m_2_FD_114546 | JGI IMG/M metagenome (GOLD analysis project Ga0172373, IMG submission 114546) | Freshwater microbial communities from Kabuno Bay, South-Kivu, Congo - kab_092012_10m | ecosystem: Environmental > Aquatic > Freshwater > Lake | place: Democratic Republic of the Congo...
GAGGCCGGTGTGTAGGGCTACTGCTTGAATGAGTTCACGCTTCTTCATGGGTGTAACCGTACGCCATTCAGCCAGTGAAAACGGGGATATCTGACGTCTCTTTTTTGTCACACATGCAATGTGTCTGATGAGGGAATTTTTTCTACGGGGTCATCAAAACGCGACCGAAGGCCTGGCGACTTTCGATATAGCGGTGAGCATCGGCTGCCTCGGCCAAGTGAAACACCTTGTCGATGACGACGGTGAGTTCTTTTGAAGCGACTCGTTCGAGAAGAGAAGCGATGAGTGGATGGGTGCGGTGACCGTTCATTCCCATCTCTGCACCAAGGAAAACACCAGTAATTGAGGCATTTTTCTGCATTATTGGCCATATTTCGGGTGGTTGCGGTTCGCGACCAGCTCGTCCCACCCAGCTGATGCGTCCGCGATATGCGAGCGACGCCACGCTTGATTCGAGAGTTTTCCCGCCGACTGGGTCCACCACAAGGTTCACGCCCTTGCCATTTGTAAGTTCCATGATTGCTTTTGCGGGGTCGGTGGTGGCGTAGTTAATGGCGTGGTCGAGACCGTATGCCTTGAGTTTTTCGAGACGCTCGTCGCTGGACGCGGTGGCATACACGGTGGCTCCGGCTGCTTTGGCTAACTGGATTGCGGCAAGTCCGACTCCGCCTGCGCCAGCCTGAATGAGGACATGTTCGCCCGCTTGCAATTGACCAAATTCAAAGAGGCAATCGTGAGCGGTTCCGAATTCAATGGGAACTCCGGCACCTTCCTCAAGTGATGCGCCATCGGGGATGACCCACACTGATTGTTCTGGCACGCACACCACTTCGGCATGTGATCCGTATCCCATCGTTGCGACAACACGTTGACCAGGTGTGATGCGTGTGACGCCTTCAGCAACATCTCGCACGATTCCTGCAGCTTGATAGCCAACGATGTGTGGCGTTGTTGCTAAGACGCCGCCTTGACGGTGTAGAAGGTCACCACCTTGAATACCGATTGCTTTGACATCAATGCGCACTGAACCTTTTCGAAGTTCTGGTTCTGCAACTTCTTCGTAACGGAAGACTTCTGGTCCACCAACGTGGTCGTATACGGCTGCTTTCATGTGAGTGACCGTACTCGGTTGTGTTGCGGGTCTAGTTACGCGGCACGTAGGGCGAGAGTGAAGGTGACAACGCACAGGGCAGCGAGGGCGAATGCTGAATGCGTGAGTGTGTCGCCGGGATGTCCTAGCAGTTGCTGAATGGCAATGGGGATGGTGGTGGAGTCACTGCGTGTGAGAAATGAGGTGGCGCCGAATTCGCCAAGCGAGATTGCTGCAGATAGTCCGGCGGCTCTTTTGATGGCGGGAGTGAGAAGTGGAATGTCAATGCGACACCACACGCGCCATGGCGATGCACCGAGTGACGCTGCGGCTTGCCTCATTTCTTCGGGGATTGCTCGTACCGCGGGATCGAGTGTTCTGAGTGCGAGTGGTAACGCGATGACGCAATGCATGATGGGGATGAGCCATCGTTCTCCACGCCAATTGATGATGCCGTCGTTGAACGTGACGATGATGCCAAGTCCAAGGGTGACCGCAGATGTCATGAGCGGCACTGCGGTGGCGGTATTGATGAATTGTCTTTTGTTTCTAGCGGCTGCAATGACAAGGGCGCTTGCTGTTGTGATGAGTGCTGTGATGGTGGCGAAGATTGTTGAAGTTGTGATTGTTTGTGTTGCGTTGATGCCGATTGATTCTGTAGTTCCGTTGAAGAGCCATCTGTAGGCGTTCAGTGACGGAGCATTGTCAATGATGAAAGATCTGATGATGGCTCCGACAAGTGGTGCTAAGACGATTGCAGTGGGAATGATGACTGCGATTGCTGTTGCGATGCGGAATCTGCGGGGAGTGGTGCGTTGCTGTGTTGCGAGCGTCAATTCGTCGTTGTTTTGTGTGCCGCAAGTGCCGATGGTGTACACGGCAAAAATCACGATTGCTTGAAGTGCGGAGAGTGCGATGGCGGTTTTTGTGTCGCCTAATCGCACGGCTTGAATGAAGACTTCAGCTTCGATGGTGCGTCGTGAGATTCCACCGAGAATTGCAATGACTCCAAAACTTGAGAAGCAAAACATGAAGACAATGGCGGTTGCTTGTCGAAGTGAGTCGGCGATGTAGGGGAGGCTGATGTATCGAAATGTTCTCCAAGTTGTTGCACCGAGGTCTGCAGCCGTGTCTTCCAATGCTGGGTCCATAAGCGCCCATCTCGCACCAACGATTCGCACAACGACTGCCACGTTGAAGACAACGTGTGCCCACAAGATTCCTGCGACTGATGGTGAGTCCACAATTGATGCGACTCCCGTTGCGACGACGACTGCTGGCATGAAAAAGGGGACGGTGACGAGGCCGATGATTGTTTTTGATCCTTTGAAGGAATATCTCGCAATTGTCCACGTGAGAGGCAAACCGATGATGACTGTGAGGGCAGTTGATGCGGATGCTTGCCAGGTCGTGAACCACCACACCTGAGTGAGCGATGAAGTGGAGATGGTGTCGACAATGTCTTGCGGACGCAGGAAGCGCACCAACATTGAGATGACAGGAAATCCAAAGAACAACGCGAGTGCTGCGAGCGGGAGTAGTTGTGCTCGCCGCATTGTTCTTTGCACGGTGTTCATCACAAAGCGATTGCTCTCCAGGCGTCTAGCCATGTGTCGCGGTTCTTCTCAATACTGTCTGGGCCGATGGTGAGAGGGTTGTTTGGTTGTACTGCAAACTTCGTGAACACGTCTGGAAGTTGTGCGTCTTTGTTGATGGGGAAGACGAACAGCGTGAGCGGCATTGACTCTTGGAACTTCTTATCTAAGAAGTATTCGACTAATTGCGATGCAATCTTCTCGTTCTTGGTTCCGCGCAAAACACCGACATATTCGGTTTGGCGGAAACATGTCGATTCCATGACGCCAGTTGGAGGTTTGGTGATAGGTGTTGCCGAGTACACCACTTCTGCTGGCGGGCTAGATCCGTATGACACAACAAGTGGGTATTTGCCTTTTCCTGATGAACCAGAGAACTCAACGGTGTAGGCGGTTGTCCAGTCCGAAACGATCTTGACGTTGTTCGCGGTGAGTTGTTTCCAGTAGTTCTGCCATTCTTCGTCGCCGAAGTGAGCGATGGTGGCCAACATGAAACCAAGACCTGGAGATGATGTGGTGGGGTCTTGAACGACAAGAAGGTTCTTGTATGCAGGCTTCGTGAGATCTTCAAACGTTTGTGGAACTGGAATATTGCGTTGTGTAAACCAGTTCTTGTCGTAGTTGACGCAGATATCGCCTTCATCAACGGGTTCATAGGAAGTTAAAAGATCTGCCTTTTGTGCGCGCGAGAGGAAGGTGTTGTCAATTCCCCACATCACGTCGCCTTCAGGTTTTCCAGCAGTGAGAATCGCTTTGCTCACCATTGTTCCGGTGTCGCCCGCGGTCACAACTTTGACTGCGACACCAGTGTCTGTGGTGAAGTCGTCGAAGATTCCCTCTTGTGGTGTGAACGCGTCGTACGCAACGAGGACTACTTCTTGTGGGTTTGTCGTATTGCTGCTCGATGCGCATGCGGTGAGTGCGGTGAGCGCTGTGATGAGAGCAATGAGCGGTTTTGATTTTTTCACTGTGTATCGCTTTCTTGTGGGGTGACGATGATGGCGAGTGTTCCGGTTCTGATTCGGACTGTGATTGTTGTGTCGGTGGCGACATTGCTCACGCCGCGTGATTCGAATGCTTTCAATGTTTCTCTTTTGAGGTTCCACTTCAGGCCCGACGTGGTGACACCTTTTGCGTGACCACCAAGTGGAATGAGCGAGACGGTGTCACCGGTGGAGACATTGAGTGTTGTGACGTCTTGCGGCGTTGAGATTCTGACGAACGATTGACCAATGTGAGCGGTGACAGTTGCTTCTTCTGCAACGTTCACAAGTGAGTGAACCATCGCTAGTACGTGATCAAACCTGTCGCCACCACCGGTGACAACATGAATGGTGGTGCACTTCAGGTCGTGAGCGAGTCGCAGTGCGAGTTCTGTGTCTGTGTGGTCTTTGTCGGGGGAGTGCTCGATGATCTCGACTTCTCTGTCCATGGCATCTCGTAAATGATCTCGCGAGATGGAATCCATGTCGCCAATGAGATACCACGGGGTTTTCTGTGCCATCAGTGCGTATTCCCAGCCTGAGTCGGCTGCGATGATGACGGCATGCGGATCTGCGTCTGACATCACGAACGCGTGAGCGTTGTCGTGGGGTGGGTCTCCGCCGATGAAGATGATTGCTTGGCGTGGTGCCATGTCCGTTTCCCTCCGCCGGCATTACCCGGATCAGGTTCTTGGGTCGATGGCCGCGGCCATCCTCTCAGCCCACCGAATCGTGCGAGCTCCCCATTGGTTGAGTTGTGTAACTGAGGTTATCCAGTTTGTTGTGGAACGGATGAACGAATGATTGTCAGAAGGTGTCGGTATTCCGCCCGTCCGAGCCCCTTCCTACATTTTTTCAACATGCCCCGCCGCCACCCTGACGGCATCATTCCATCTCCGCCGCCAGACCACCGCCACATCAACGTCAGTGCGACTCTCCCATGCCGACGGTGTGCCGGCAGGGTGGCGGCATGAGAAGAAAAAAACTGAAGAGGGTCCTGGCTCGAACGGTGGGATACCGACACTCTCGAAACGAGAGTCAACGGCGACTCAGACGCGGGCCATGTCTGGCTCAATAAAGATGAATGTCGCAATCGGCACCACCGCACGCATCGCTTCCTCAGCTTCGTCAATAGCTCGACTCACATCCGCAGCGGGCAAAGCCGGATCAAAAATCGCCTTTGCAGCAACCAGCAATGTGTCGGGCCCCAAATGTTCCGTGTGCATGTAAATCACAGACTGAACATGCGGATGCGATCGCAACGCCGCAGCCAATGCAAGGCGATTCTCTGCAGAAGCAGTTTCTCCCATCAAGAGCGCCTTCATCTCAACACCCAACACAAACGCAACAATCACCAACAACACACCAATTGCAATTGAGCCCGCCGCATCCCATCGCGCATCATGCGTGAAATGCCCCAACAGAACTCCAGCCAAAGCAAACAACAATCCCGTTTCCGCGGCGATGTCTTCCAACAAAACAGTGGGCAGTTCGGGGGACTTTGCATTCTTGATGAATTGCCAATACGACTGCTCTGCCGGCTTCACATGTGCCACTTCACGAAGCGCAGTCCGTAAGGAAAAAGATTCCAGCACAATCGCCACTATCAAAATGCCAATTGCAATTCCAAGACTGTCCGTCTCATGTGGATGACGCAACTTGCTGATGCCTTCATAGATGGCAAACAATCCACCCATGCTGAACAGCACCAACGCAACAACGAAAGCCCAGAAGTACCTCTCACGTTCGTGACCAAATGGATGTTCCTCATCACGAGCCCGCACAGCGCGGCGTGCACCAAGCAGCAATAAACCCTGGTTCCCCGTATCGGCCAACGAGTGAACTGACTCCGCAGCCAATCCAGCAGACCCCGTCAACAAAAAGCCAACAAACTTTGAGATGGCAATGCCTAGGTTGGCGAAAAACGCCGCGATGATTGCCTTACGACTTCCTTCATGCATGCGTCTAGGTTGTCACACGGGAGTACACCACAGATACATCACGCGCACATCGCAATGGGGGAGACACATCATGGGAACACTGACTGGGAAAATCGCACTCGTCACCGGCGGCAGTCGCGGTATCGGTAAAGCAATCTCAATTGCATTAGCGAACGAAGGCGCCACCGTTGCCATCAACTACAAACGCGACAAAGAATCTGCCGAAGAGACGCAGCGAGAAATTGAAGCAAACGGCGGCATTGCAACCATTCACCAAGGTTCAAATGACATCCCTGAAGAAAACAAAAAACTCATCAACGACGTCATCGCAACTCACAAAAAACTTGACATTGTTGTTGTCAACGGTGGCGTTGCATCACGAGGTCGTTCAGTGGTGGACACCGAAGCAGAAGAAGTATGGAACCTCGTTGCCACCCACGCACTTGGGCCGCATCAACTGTGCAGAGCATTCCTTCCACACATGCGTCGACTAGGTGGTGGTCATGTTGTCTTCATTTCCAGCGTTGCAACTTCAGGAATGGCCGCAAACGGTGCCCCGTACAACATGGGCAAAGCAGCCATGGAAGCCCTTGCTTTCACATTGGCCAAAGAAGAAGAGCCCCACAACATTCACGTCAACATCGTGGCTCCAGGCCTTGTTGAAACGGACATGGGTGTGAGGCTCGCCCGCGCAATCACGGGCCGTCGTGAAATGGAAGATTTGCGCTCCATGGACGCCAATTCACCATTTGGCCGGGTGTGTCAGCCAGAAGACATCGCCAATGCAGTCCTCTTCTTCTGTTCGCCACAGGCCTCGTATGTCACGGGTCAACGCCTGCAGGTCAATGGCGGTGGAAACAGCCTCCGAGTCGGCCAATAGTCCACCAATAACCCCCGCTATCCTTCGGGGCGTGAGTCCACTTGCCCCCCAAAGTTCCGACACCATTATTGAAATCACAGAGGAAGCACTCACGCAGTTGCTCACTCTTCGCGATGAAGAACCAGAGAAAGAACGTCTCGGTCTTCGACTTGAAGTCATCGCAGTTCCGGGCGAAGAATTCAAGTACGACTTGTCGTTCGAAATTGTCACCCAAGCTGCCTTCAGCGATGAAGTGCGCACCATTGGTGGATTGAAAGTCATCATTCCGCTACAAACGTTTGAACACATCAACGGCGCAACACTTGACTATTCAGAACGTCAAGGCCTCATCATTCGTAACCCCAACAAGCCGCCTGCACCAATGATTGACGGTCTCACCAGCGACGATGAACTGTCTGCAGCAGTCGAAGCAGTGATTTCTACCGACATCAATCCTTCACTTGCAGCGCACGGCGGATTCGTCACGTTCGTTGGTCACGATGGTGAAGGTGTTGCATACCTCACCATGGGCGGCGGTTGCCACGGTTGCTCAATGAGCAAGATGACAATGCTGGACGGCGTTCAAACAACTCTCGTGGAACAAGTTCCGGGCATTCTCAAAGTTCGCGACGTCACCGATCACGCCACAGGCGCAAATCCGTACTACAGCTAACTCATGCGTATTGACCAACTGTGGGTCTATCCCGTCAAATCAATGATGGGCTCCACGGTGGACAGCGTTGATCTCAACCATCTCGGCATTTTTGGCGATCGTCACTGGGCAATTCGTGATCTAGAGCGCGGTGGTATTCGCGGCGCAAAGAAAATCGGCGAACTGATGCAGTTCTCCGCAACGCGAATCAACAACAGCGACAACAGCAATCACGTCACCATCACATGCCCCGATGGTTTCATCACGCATTCCAACGATGCAGACGTGCATCAAAAACTCTCAGAGGCACTCAATCACAACGTGCAACTCGAGTCTCTTCCAGCGGACAACAACGCTGAACATTTCCGTCGCGGCCCAAGCGACAGCACTGACCCACTCACAGAACTACGCAGTATTTTCGGCAGGGAAGACAACGAACCACTTCCGAACTTCGCAGCGTTCCCGCCAGAAATTGCAGAGTTTGAATCACCGCCTGGAGCGCATCACGATTGCTGGCCACTCATGGTGATGACAACATCTGCACTCACAGCACTGCAAGAAGCACTCCCAGACTCAAACGTTGACATCAAGCGTTTTCGTCCCAGCATTGTCGTCAACACAACAGACACAGGTCATCCAGAGTTTTCGTGGACAGGAAAACGCGCTCGACTCGGTACTGCTGAAATTGAATTTCTGGAACCATGCCCACGTTGTGTGATGATCACGAGACGAATCAATGACGACATTCCCGAAGACCGGGCAATCCTCAGGCATGTGGTGCGTGATTTGAACCAGAACGTTGGCGTGTATGCGCGCGTCATTACGCCTGGGACTGTTTCGTTACACGACTCAATGACGTTTGTGTAACTCGCAGAAGCACAGACGGCGCACCCAGCACATAGTGTGAAGTGCATGGGATTCTTCGCATCACTAAAGGCAAAAGGTGCAGAACGCAAAGCGAAAGCTGCTGCCAACGCATACGCCGCCAACTACAACTCGTGGAAAGCCGAAGACGACAAGATCAACGAATACATCACCGTTGTCACCGATTGCATCGGCGGTCGCATGCACGAACAACTTGTCGACCAGTCCGACTATGGCTTCATGTTGAACAACGGCGAACTCCCCGTGGGCTACTTGCCAACGGCGTTGTATCTCGAAGTTGTTCGCGCACCAGCGTCGTATAGCGGTGGCTATGGCGGAGTGTCGTTCCCATTGTTTGGTGGAGTTCGACTCAATACCGGTCGTACCGGTGGAAAAATCACTCCCGGCCAAGAATCAATCGAGACAACAGATGAAGGCTCGGCCATCATCACTACTGAGCGCATCATGTTCACTGGTTCTGTGCGATCTGCCGAATGGAAATTCGCAAAGATGCTCAGCGTCACGCATGCGCCAGCTGGATATTCCGTGTTCGCAATGAGTGGTAATCGCAAACCAGCAGGAATCGCTTTTGGTCCAGACGTTGCTACCGAGGTGCAGTTCCGCATTGAACTCGCTGCAGCCATTGCGCGCGACAGACTTCCGCAGTATCTCGCAGAACTGCAAGCAGAGAAGGCACAACATGATTCGTTGATGCCTGTCCCTCCTGCGCCACCTGCGTCAGTAACGCCGTAATCGCTGGTTAGTCTTCGCAGTATGCGCATTGGAGTTCTCACTGGCGGAGGCGATTGTCCTGGTTTGAATGCGGTGATTCGCGCAGTGGTTCGCAAAGCCATCAACGATCATGGCGACACCGTTGTTGGTTTTCTTGATGCGTGGGATGGTGTGTTGGAAAAGCGCACCATGGAACTCTCGGTTGCGGCACTTGCGGGGCAATTACCTCGCGGCGGAACCATTCTTGGCACACGCCGTGGTAGTCCGTTTGATTATCCAGATGGTCCGAAACGAGTCAAAGAAAACCTCAGAGAACTCGCGGTCGATGCACTCATTGTGATTGGTGGAAATGGTTCGCTGTGGGTGGCGTCGAAACTTCACGATGAGGTGGGATTAAAAGTTGTCGGTGTTCCAAAGACAATCGATAACGACATTGAAGGAACCGATGTGTGTTTTGGTTTCCACACCGCAGTGCAAATCGCCACCGACGCCATTGATCGTTTACACACCACCGCAGAAAGTCACGATCGTGTGATGGTGGTGGAAGTGATGGGCCGTGACACGGGATGGATTGCAACACATGCAGGTATTGCCGGTGGCGCCACGGCTGTTCTCATTCCAGAACGGCCATTTGACATTGACGATGTTGCCGCTGCAGTCAAGCGCAAACACTCACGCGGTCGTTACGCATCGATTGTTGTGGTGGCTGAAGGTGCGATGCCCAAAGAGGGAACCATGCCACAACCAACATATGAATTGGATCCATTTGGCAGACCACGACTCGGTGGCATCAGCATGGAAGTCGCTCGGGCTTTAGAAGAGCGCACCGGATATGAAACGCGCGTGGTGCAAATCGGTCATGTGCAACGCGGTGGAACACCAAATGCATTTGATCGTGTGTTGTGTACTCGACTGGGCGTTGAAGCAGTGTCGGCACTCCACGACGGTGCATCAAACGTGATGATTGCGGTGCGTAACGACAATATGGAACACGTACCGCTCACCAGTGTTGTCAACAAAACCCGTCACGTTGATTTGTCGTTGTACGACAACGTGGCAACTGTGTTTTTCGGTTAGCGGCGACCCTGCTTGGCTTTCTTCGCCTGTTCTGCAGCTTTACGTGCCTTACGTGCTTCGCGCTTTGCAGCTTGCTCGGCTTCGTCTTTTTCCAACACAACAACTGGTGCAGCCGAGCCACCCATGGCAAAGCGCTCATCTGATGCCACTAATTCACGGAAACCTTTGAGCGAACGCGAGTACTGAATCACCATCAAACGCACTGCATCAAGACCGAACTTCTCAATGGCGCGCGGCAACAACTCGTTCAATTGTTCAAGCGTTGGATCTTCCGATGCTTCACCAAGTTCTTCAATAGCCCACTGTGTGCAGGGCTCGGCAAGGATGATTCCTGCATCGTGTGCCATGCGGCGCTTGGCGATTCCTTCGCGAACAATGCCACCAAGAGTTGCCTTGTCGTCGTATGCACCTTCAGGCAATCCAATGATGCGTGCGAATCCATCGCGCAACTCGCCTTCAAGTGCGGCTGCCAAATCTGCAAGGGCGGAATCTTCCAAGTTCTCAAATGCTGCGCTGTAGCGGCGGTCGAGGAGAAAGCGATCTTTTTCGTCAGTCATGGCTGGCCTTTCACGGGTACCCCGCAAGGCTAATTGGTGAAACCCTCACCTCAGCAGTACCTGCAGTTCATTCACACGAATCGGCAAGGAAATACTGGTGCGAACAGAGGGCAGTGGGCTACCCAATCCAAGGCTTGATGTCCATGACACCTGCCAGGTGATGGCTGCCGATGCAGAAAACCGTCCGCCACGTTTCGCGTGGGATGGTCGTGCGTATTCATACGTGCAGTCGTTCGTACGAAAGCGCGATGTTCGTGACGACCATGCAAAGCCTGGTCCGAGACAACGAGATTCGCGTTGACCATCTCCAGGAGAGAACGACAACACACGAGGTCGCGCAGTGACGGTCACAGAAATTGGTCCAGCGGGAGTAGACACCCACGCCGTTACTCGCACCGGTTTCCACACGGATTTGGGAACCCAAAACCACATCTCTGAATTTACCACTACATCATCTGCAGACGGTGCGGTCTTCACCAACAACATGGAGATGGCGCGGGACACTCGCGAGTGCGCTGAATCCACAATCTTTTGCGGCGCATCGTTTCGCACCCAGCGATACGACATGATGCGGTCGGCGCACGCTTGAAACACCAAAGTTTCGGTGTATTGCACGCCATTCACTGTCACCGGAACCGGCGACACGCCAGACACGGCCTCCCATGTGCACGGCGCATCACGAGGCGGAGCATCGAATCGCACCTCGGCGGTGATGATGTCGTTTTCAATCGAACCTTGCCCACCAGTCTCGGCGCGTGCCATGCCAGGTATCGACATACTCCACGCGCTTGCGACAAAAACAGTGAACAGACAGATGAACGAACGACGCAGATTCATAGCGAAACCCCTTGATTTCATTGGTGTTGCGAGGAGGGGAGGAAGCATGACGAACTCGTGGACAAATGTGCAGTCACCGCCATGTGTGGGTGAATGTGTGCGCCGATAGCCTTCCTTAACCCCGTTTTGGGAGGCATGAGCTGAAAGCGATTGGTGTCTATGACCCAGCAGCACCCTGAACTTGCGCAAGAACAGGAATACATCCTGTTTGCCTACGAGTGTCTCGAGGCAAGCAAATCTGGCGCAATGAAAATCAGAGAGCTCACCTCGGCCGGCCCTGGTGGAACCTTCCAAGCTCGCCTAGAGCGCAACGTGTTCGACGAAAACTTGGTGCACCGTCTTGAACAATTAGATCTCGGTGACGCTGCGTTGGTGTTTGGTCGTATCGACCGTGTTGCAGAAAATGATGAAGTGGAAAACTTCCACATTGGTCGTCTTGCCGTTGCCGATTCAAACAGAGAACCAGTGGTGGTGGACTGGCGCGCACCCGTTGCAGAGCCGTTCTATCGCGCAACAGGTCGCGAGCCCATGGGTCTGTTGCGTCGTCGTCACTTTGTTGTTGAAGGCGCAAAGTTGTTGGCGTTGGAAGACGAGTTGTTTGGCGAAGGCCATTTGGGAATTGGTCAAGACGATGGTCTTGCAGATGACAGTCCTCGCGCGGGTCTTCGCGGATACAGCACATTGCTGACTGCGTTGGGAAGAAGTCGCACCGGACAATTGGGCGACATTGTTGCCACCATTCAGGCAGAACAAGACGAAATCATTCGTTCACCACAAGCCGGTGTGTTGGTGGTGCAAGGTGGTCCCGGCACAGGTAAAACGGTTGTTGCTCTGCACCGCGCTGCGTACTTGTTGTACACGCATCGATTCCCGTTGGAAGATCAAGGCGTGTTGGTGATTGGGCCCAACCGCGTGTTCCTTCGTTACATCGAGCGTGTGTTGCCATCACTTGGCGAAGCTGGTGTTGAACAAGTGATTCTCGCCGACCTTGTGCCCGATGTGCAGTTCGGTGGCAAAGAGCCTTCACATGTTGCTCGTGTGAAGGGTCAGAAGAAAATGGCTCGCGTGATTGACAAAGCAATCTCAGACAGAGAGCGCCCCATTCGTGAAGATCTTGTTCTTCCATACGGAACGTCGTATGCGCGTTTGTCGGTGGAAGAAAGCACCGCCATTGTGAAAGCTGCGCGTCGTCGCTATCACCGTCACAATCAAGCGCGTCGTTTTGTGGAGAACGAAGTGTGGGCAGCAATGGCCGCATCGGTTCGCTTTGAAACAGATCCAGAAGATGTACGTGATGCATTGCGTGAAAACCTCGACATGCGCGCAGCGTTAGAGCGCATGTGGCCGTTGTTGACACCAGCGCAATTGCTGCACGACTTGTTCGGTTCGAAGGCGTTGTTGAAACTGGCTGCATCGGGAATTATTCCTGAGGCGGACTACACCGCCTTGTATCGCGAACGTTCTGAATCGGTGAACGATGTTCGTTGGACCAACGCAGATGTCGCGTTGTTAGACGAGGCACGATTCCTTCTCGGGCCAAAGCCTGGCCGTAACGGCAAAGTGGATGAATCAGATGAAATCCGCACCTACGGCCACATTGTGGTGGACGAAGTGCAAGACCTCACACCAATGCAATTGCGGATGGTGACACGCCGTTCACTCAGTGGTTCCATGACAGTGGTGGGTGATATTGCCCAGGCCACCGGACCTCTTGCGCCAAACGAATGGAGCGACGTGTTAGATCACTTGCCATCGCGCAAAGACCCTCGCATTGTTGGGTTGTCGGTGGGCTACCGCATTCCGTCGCAAATTATGGAGTTGGCAGACAAGGTGATGCACGCAGCAACGCCAGGTTTGCGTGCACCACGAAGCGTGCGCGACGGAGATGAATTGCCCGTCATCACCAAAGTGTCCGATGCGCAAGAGTTGTTGCGTGCGGTGTCTGCACGCGCCGCAGAACTTGTTTCACGTGGTGATGGTCGCACCGCAGTCATCTGTCCCGACCATATGGTCGACACAGTGTCTGCAGCACTAGATGCAGCGTCGTTGCCACACGGTCGTGCGCAAGCAGCTGGTCTTGATCAGAACTTGTCCATCGTGCCGGCAAGTGTTGCCAAGGGTCTTGAGTTGGACGACGTGATTGTGATGGAACCAATTGACATCGTGTCGGAAGATCCACAAGGTTTGCGTTTGTTGTATGTGACGCTCACGCGTTCAACACGGAGTCTCACAGTGGTGCATCAGCAACCACTGCCCGACGCAATGCTCTAGTTCGCGAGTAACTCAGGCAGAGAGTCGCGCAACAACGTGAGGAAGCGAGCTGCTTTGTCTGCATCCGCTGGACGCTTGCGCTCTGTTGCAGTACGCACCAATTCCACAATGCGTCGCACGTCTTCATCAAGACCAATCACGCCACTTGATTCCACTTGTGGTTTCAACACGGCCCAGATTGCTTGTACTTCTGCATAGGTCTGCTTGTAGGCCGAAGAATCTGCATCAACAATTTTTTGTCCAAGTCCCGTGATGGAATCATTCATTTGCGTCAATAACTGCTGAATGTCGCCAGTTGGTGTCGCCATCGTTGTCGTGGTGGTGTCTTCTGGAGGCAACGTGGTTGCAGCATCGGTGATGATTTCAGTTGCACATGATGACAATGCAACAACGCATGAAAGAACTACAGTAAGGCGGGGGAGAGTTTTCATTGTTTCCTAAACGGTGACGAGGATTCGTTCGGTAGCGAATTTCTCCACCACGATGTTTTGTCCATCAACAGACAAGGTCATGTCACCTTTGTCGTTTGTGCTGGTGACTTCACCACTTAAACCTGGCATCAAGTTGGTGTTCTCCAAGAACTCCAACATGCCTGGTGAGAATTCAAGTTCTTCTGGAATGCGTGACACGGTGAACTTTTGACCCATTGTCACTTTTGCAAGTGTGACTGCTGGTGGTGCGGTGTAACCAGAGCCGGGAATGGGATTGCCGTGTGGGCATGTGGTGGGGTTGCCAAGTTTTTGACGCATGGCTTCTTCCACTGCATCAGACATGACATGTTCCCAACGTCCTGCTTCGCGATGTGCCAACGCCCACGAGAGACCAAGAATGTCGGTCATGAATCGTTCTGCCAAACGGTGACGACGCACCACACGCTGTGCGAGTTCTTCGCCTGAATCGGTGAGAGTTATGTGACCGCCCGCGACTGCAATGAGTCCCTCTTCGGTGAGGCGCTTGATCATCTCTGACACGGATGGGCGAGACACACGCAACCTGTCTGCAATGCGGGCTTGAATGACATCGAGATTGTCTTCGCGCAACTCGAAAATACATTCGCAATATTCCTCGAAGGCGGGGTGGTGTTCTCCGGGATTTGGCATGTCTGCATTCTACTGTTGACCCACGGAGTGGGTACCCTGCGTGCATGGCCGATCACAAAGTGCTGGAGGCGTTTTCGCCCGCTGTGCGTGAGTGGTTTGCCACGTCTTTTCCAGAACCCACCGCACCTCAAATTCAGGGCTGGCCCGCCATTGTGGGCGGTGCACACACGCTGATTTGCTCGCCGACAGGTAGCGGTAAGACGCTCACGGCATTTCTCTCCAGCCTCGATTCGCTCATCACCACCGAGGCTCCACCGCTGAAGCAACGCACTCGTGTGTTGTATGTCTCACCGCTGCGTGCACTCGCATTCGACGTGGAGAAGAACCTACGTGCACCACTTGCCGGAATCGGATTAGCGGCCGAACGTTTGGGCGTTCCGTTTAATGAACCTGTTGTTGCCATGCGAACTGGTGACACATCGGCAAAAGAACGTCAACAACTTGCGCGTAAGCCACCCGACTTGTTGATCACAACGCCAGAGAGTTTGTATCTCATGCTCACGTCGTCGGTGCGCGACACATTGGTGAACGTGGACACCGTCATCATCGATGAAATTCA
>Ga0172373_10006776_pt1 | contig 15116 bp, 12 predicted proteins | sample Lak10m_2_FD_114546 | JGI IMG/M metagenome (GOLD analysis project Ga0172373, IMG submission 114546) | Freshwater microbial communities from Kabuno Bay, South-Kivu, Congo - kab_092012_10m | ecosystem: Environmental > Aquatic > Freshwater > Lake | place: Democratic Republic of the Congo...
CAGCAGAAAACGCGGGTGAAAGCTGTCGCGGCCCATTCCTATGGCTGCGATCAGGCCGTCTACGGCCAGCTGATCGCGCAGGGCGCAAAGCGCGTCGGGCATGGCGTGACGCTGCCGCTCAGTGCGCAGGTCAATGACGTCTGGATGGCTTGGAGACGAATCACCCATGGGGGTGACGCCGATGGATGCCGCCGCCGGCGCGACGCTCTCCTCCACCAGTACGAGCACGTGGGCGCTTGCCTCGCAGGCGGCGGCTTCGTCCTGCTCCAACCGGGTGCTTGCGCAGTGAAAGCCCGCCTCGCGCGCCAGCGCGGCGAGTTCCAGGGTTACCGGACCATCCCCTGCAAAGCGGATGCTCAGGCGCTTCGGATGGCCTGCCGGTGATGAACGACGGAGCGCGCGCATTGGGACGGCCGATTCAGCTTGCTCAAGCGCCCGGGCGTTCAGTGCCCGCTCCAGGCTGCGCCACAGTGCCTGAGCGATCAGCGCGTTGCCCTCGAGCGGCGCATGGGTGACCCGGATACCCGCGTTGGTCATTGCCGCCAGATTCATGCGCCCTGCACCCTGACCGGTGAGTCCAACGGCCTGAAGCCTGGATGCCTTGTCCAGAAATGCGGGCGGGAGTTCATCCTCCTGGGAGAGCATGAGGCCCGCCGCGTGGGGGATGGACTGCGCCGCGTCCGGGCTCGCGCAGTGTTCGAGCTCGAACAGTGCATCGAGACGCGCGAGTGCCTCGCGGTGCAGACGCGCAGCCACCACGATCCGATGTTTGCGCGCCGCGCGCTGCATGGCGGTCAGGGTTTTAGCGGGCAACGCGCGGGGCGTTGAGCTCGATCAGCACCGGTTGGTGATCCGATGCGTCGGTTTGCAAATCAACTTCCATCGCCTTCACCGCAGGTGCGAGGTCCCCGGTCACGAAGATGAAGTCGCAGGTATGCGGGGCGGGCCACTGCTTGCGGTCGTGAACGCCATTGGTGTGCGCGTGGGGCTCCCCGGGATGGCAGAGGCTCCAGGCATCCTGCCAGGCCGGGAGGTTATTCATCGGTTCAAGCATGCGGGCATATTCAGCCGAGTCGCTGAGCATATTGAAGTCGCCGCAAAGAAGCGCCGCCCGGGGGCGTTGACGTGCCTCAAACGGGGAGCCCTGGTGGCGAGCCTGCCCGCGATCGGCCGCATGAGCGCAGGCCTCCTGGTGAAGCGCTCGAAGATGCTCGACTTGTGCTGCGCGCTGCGCGAGCGAGTAATACTCGAGGTGGGTGGTGATGACGCGGACCGCTCCGCCCGGTGCATCGATCACGGCCTCCACAGCCATGCGCTGCATGCCCACTGCAGTGGAGTCGGCAGGCCAGGCAAGCAGGTGTCGCCATACGCCCAGTACCGGCAGGCGCGACAGAATCATGTTGCCAAATCGAGCGCGCCGCCCGCCCACACCCGGGACGTCGACCGCGACGCCTTCGATTGCGTGATAGCCCGGCAGCAGCGAGGCGAGGATGCTGAACTGGTTTTCTCCCGAGGAGCCAGCCAGGCCAGGGAATCCGTCCGACACCTCCTGCAGGCACAACACATCGAAGTCTGCAACGCGGCGGGCGGTGTCTATGATTCGAACCGGGTCAACCCGGCCGTCGCAACCTCGGCACCATTGAATATTCCAGGTGATGAGCTTCATGGGAGCCTCGAAATTCAGCGGATGCCGGCGCGCATGAACGACTGCACGAACTGCCGCTGAAAAAGCAGAAATGCAATGAGAAGCGGTGCGACCGCGAGCAGCGTTGCCGCGCAGATCAGCGCCCAGTCAATGCCCTGGTCGGTTCCGCTGAATACCTGCAGACCGACCGTGATGGGCCGTGATTCGACCGAGTTGCTGACCACCAGCGGCCAGAGAAAATTATTCCAGTGATGGCTCACCGAGACCAGACCATAAGCAAGGTAGGTGGGGCGCGCGAGCGGAACGTAGACCTTCCACAAGACCTGTAGCGCGCTTGCGCCTTCGACCCGGGCTGCCTCATCGAGCTCGGCCGGAATGGTCTTGAAAGTCTGCCGCAAAAGAAAAATGCCGAATGCCGACGCCATGTAGGGCAGACCAATGCCCGTGATGGTGTCTATCAGTCCGATCTGGCTGAGGGTGCGGTGGTTTTCCACGATCAGCACATCGGGCATCACCATCAGCTGAATCAGCACCAGAAAAAACGCCACATCGCGGCCGCGAAAGGCAAAGCGTGCAAACGCGTAGGCAGCGAGCGTTCCGAGAATCATCTGGGCCACCAGAATCATGGTGACCAGCATGATGGTGTTCAGGAAGTAGCGCGCGAAGGGCGCGGCACTCCACGCAGCGTAAAAGTTATCGAGCGTGAGCGGTGCCCCCAGCTCGAATCGGGTGGAGAACTCGCCCGGGTGAAACGCGGTCCAGACGGCATACACCAGCGGCAGGGCCCACAGCACAGCAAGCAGCCAGGCGGCAGTAGATTCGAGCGCACCACCCCCTGAGTAGGGCGGTGCAGCATGAACCGAGTGGTCGGCGGGGAGCGAGGCAGAGCGGGGCATGGCGGCGCTAGCGGTAGTGAATGCGTCGCTCGAGCAGTCCGAACTGCACCAGCGCAAGAAGAGCGAGCACCGCCAGCAGCACAGCGGTGATGGCTGCTGCGTAGCCCATGTCCCAGAATCGGAAGCCCACCTCGTAGAGGTGGAAGAGCAGAAGTGTGGTGGCGTTATCGGGCCCGCCACGCGTCATGACCACGATATGGTCGACCAGCCTGAACGAATTGATGACCGCGTTGATGAGCACGAACAGGGTGGTGGGCATCAGCAGGGGAAAGACGATGCGGCGCAGGTAGGTGAAGCGGCTTGCGCCCTCGATGGCGGCGGCTTCGGCGTAGACCGGTGGAATCTGCTGCAACGCCGCGAGATAGAAAATCATGAAAAAGCCCGACTCTTTCCAGATGGTGACCAGAATGACGCAGGCCAGTGCAGTGGAGGGGCTACCCAGCCAGTTGTGGCTCGGAAAGCCAAAGAGCGAGGTGACCTGTTCCAGCAGGCCGTATTGGGGGGTATAGAAAAACAGCCAGATGTTGGCCACCGCCACCATGGGAAGAACCGTGGGTGTGAAGAAGGCGAGCCGCAGCCAGCCGCGGCCGGTCATCCGGCTATTCACCCACAAGGCCATGGTGAGCGCGAGCGCGATCGAGATTGGAATCGTGCCCAGGCAGTACCAGAGGTTGTTTTCAACCGCCCGCCAGAACACCGGATCCTCGATCAGCGTCTGGTAGTTGTCGAGCCCGACGAACACCGAAGGCCGGTTGGCCTTCGGTGTCGACATCAGGCTATGTCCCAGGGTGGCAAGCGCCGGGTAGTGCGTGAACAGCGCGAGCAGGCAAGCGGCGGGCAGCAGCAGCAGCCAGCCGTAGACGTGGACCGAGACGCGGTTCATCCGGATGCCAGTCTGGGAATCGTGGGAAGCAGAAACAGGCCTCGATCAGCGACGATAAGGCCGCAGAATCCGCTCGGCTTCGCGCTGCGCATCGCGCATCGCTGCCTCGGGCGTCTTGGCGCCTGTCAGCGCTGCCTGCAGACCATCGTTGAGCGCCTTGGTGACCCGCTGGTTCTCATGGGTGGACAACTCTGCGACCGAGAACTGCAGCTGGTCCCGTGCCACGGCGGCAGGCGGGAAAGACGCCACGTACTGCTTCATCGCCGGGGTTTCGAAGGCTTCGGGCCGCACCGCAACATAGCCGGTGTCAATCCCCCACTGTGCGGCGCGCTCGGGCGAGGTGATCCAGCGCATGAACTTGAGCGCTGCCTGCTGCTGAGCCGGTGTGCTCTTCTTGAAGATGTAGAAGTTGCCGCCCCCGGTGGGCGAGCCCGGCCGCTTGTTGGCGGGCAACATGGCGACGCCGAAATCAAATTTGGCGTTGTTGCGTACATTGGTGAGGTTGCCGGTGGTGGTCCACATCATGGCAGTTTTGCGCTCGAAGAAATCGCGCGGGGTGGTGCCCCACTCAACCACGCCAGGCGCCATGACACGGTGCTTGCGGGAGAGGTCTACCCAGTATTGCAGGGCCTCGATCACGGCGGGCTTGTCGAAATAGGTTTCGGTGCCGGCCTCGTTCATCAGCTCGATGCCGTTCTGCGTGGTGAAACCCTGGAACAGCCAATAGGGAAAGCCCGAGGATGGAACCTGAACCCCCCATTGCGTGACATTGCCCTGGGCGTCACGGCGCGTGAGTTTCTGCGCGTACTCCACCATCTCGGACCAGTTCCTCGGCGCGCGCTCGGGATCCAGGCCCGCTTCCTTGAACAGCTGCTTGTTCCAGTAAAGCACGATGGTGGAGCGCTGGAAGGGGACACCCCAGACCTTGCCGCCGGTCTGACTGTTGTACATGAAAGCGGGGTAAAAGCTCTTGAGCCACGCCTGGTCCTCAGGGGTTCGTGCCAGGTCGCTGATCGGAAGAATCGCGTCTTCATCAATCAGCGTGAACATGTCGGTGGAAAGAAGCACTGAGGTAACGGGGGGCTGTCCGCTCTTGTGAGCGGTGAGGGCCTTCACGATCGACTCCTGATAGGTGCCCGAATAAATCGGCGTGACCTTGATGCCAGGGTTCTCCTTCATGAAGTCGGCTGCGTAGCTGTCAATCAGCTTGGTGATCGGACCACCTACCGCGACCGGGTAGTAGAAGGAAATTTCCGTGGTCTGCGCCCAGGCGCTGCCCACGCAGAGGGCAGCCGCTGCAGCAACTGCCGCGCGTTTGAGGGGATGGATAAGGCTCATCAACAGTCTCCGGTTGGTGGAAGGATCAAGCGGACATGGCGCGCGCGGGCATGTCGTCGCGGCGCGCGCCGGTGGTGGCGTTGAAGCAGTGCTGCTGCTCGGGCGCCCAGGTGAGACGGAGTTCGTCGCCTGCTCTCGGCATGAGCCGGCCCGGTTGACGGATCACGATGGACCCGCTGCCGACGCGGCACGCGATCACGGTATCGGCACCGAGATACTCCACGGATTCAACCTGAGCGTGGATCGGGCCTGACTCACTGATGCGAATGTGTTCGGGACGGATTCCGGCAAGCAGACCCGGTTCGCCCGCGCGCGTGATCAGGGGGCCCGCCATGCCCGCGATCCGGCAACCGTCGCCGGTGGGGTCCAGCGCAAGCAGGTTCATGGGCGGCGTGCCGATGAAGCTGGCTGTGAAGGCGCTCGCGGGCCTTTCGTAGAGCTCGGCTGGCGCGGCGTTCTGTTCAATTTTCCCTGCCCGCATCAGTATCACCTGGTCGGCCATGCTCATGGCTTCGACCTGATCGTGGGTCACATACAGCATGGTGATGCCCAGTGACTGCTGCAGCGCCCGCAGTTCCCGGCGCATTTCATGGCGCAGGCGCGCATCGAGGTTTGACAGGGGCTCGTCCATCAGGCACACCGGCGCCTCGGCGATGATGGCGCGCCCCAGTGCTACCCGCTGCTGCTGGCCGCCCGAGAGCTGCGCGGGCTTGCGGGACAGCAGCTCGCCCAGGCCCAGCAGCCTGGCCACATGCGCGAGGCGGCGGGCACGCTCGTCGGCTGCGACCTTGCGCACCTTGAGACCGAAAAGCATGTTCTCGGCCACGCTCAGATGCGGGAAAAGGGCATACGACTGGAACACCATGGCAAGCCTGCGCGCGGCGGGCGGTGCGTGGGTGACGTCCTGGCCGCCGATCCGGATCTGGCCATCACTCACCTGCTCGAGTCCCGCCACCAGGCGCAGCGTCGTGGACTTGCCGCAGCCCGAGGGACCGAGCAGGACGGCGAAACTGCCTTCGGCCACCTGAAACGAGACCCGATTGACGGCGACGGTGTCGCCCCAACGTTTGCTCACGAGGTCAAGTTCAATAGTGCTCATCAGGAGGGCGTGGGCGGGATCGGAAGCCGCGGAGCATAGCGCGGCGAGTCGGGTTGGTAAACGACCGATTGAAGCGGCCCCAAACCTCATTACAATGCCGGCTCACCATGACGGGTCCGTGACGGATCAGTTGAAGCCCGTGCCGCGTCGTGAGACCCGGGCCCTGTTGTAGACCGGGCCAGCCCCTCGGAGAGAACACCATGCTTCTGGTCGGAACACGCGAATTCGCCGAATCGGCGCGCAAGCTCGGGCAGCTTTATAACGGCATGCAGTACTGGCGGAATGATTTTTTCAAATCCTCCGATGAGGATGTCTGTACCCCGCAGTGCTATCTGATCGAGCAGTTCCCGGGGGCAGTCAACCCCACCCATTTCCATGTCCAGAACCAGTTTCAGCTGTTCACGCGCGGGGAAGGCACCATCGGCCGCAACCCCAAACCCCTGCGCGCGTTCACCGTTCACTACGCGGGTGCCTACACCGGGTATGGGCCCATCGTGGCGGGTCCCGAGGGCGTTGACTACATCACCATGCGCGCATTTCGTGACCCGGGGGCCAAGTTTGTGCCGCAGCAGCGCGAACTGCTTCGCGCCGGACCGAAGCGGCACTGGGCATCGGAACCCCTGGCACCCATGGCGAGCGACGCGCTGGCCGCGCTTCAGGCGCCCGCTCTCGAGGTGGTTCATGCGCCCGACGCGGACGGTCTGGCCGTCGACCAGATTCGCCTGCCTGCGAACTCGGCCACCGATGTCCGGATCGCTCCAGCGGCGGTCGCGATGTTCATCGTGGTGATTCAGGGGGCGATCGAGCGCGACGGCCGGCAACTGGCCAATCTCGAGAATCTGTTCGTGTCGGCGCATGACGCACCGTGCCGCATCACCACCGGCGATATGCCGGCGGAGGTGCTGGTGCTTCACATGCCGGCGCACGATCCGGCTTACGCCTGAGCGACCCTGCGCCGCGTCTGGCGCAGGGCGCCCCGACCAGCTTACGCCGCGGCGGCAGGCCGCGCGGCGAGCGCTGCCTTCAGTCGCTCGGGCGTAAACGGCACCGTGCGCAGGCGTGCTCCCGTTGCATCAAAAATCGCATTGGCCAGGGCCGCGAAAATCGGCGAGGCTGCGGGCTCTCCCGCACCTACCGCCCTGACGGTCGGTCGGTCGATCAGGCGAATGGCGATTTCGTCGGGCAGATCGGCAAAGCGCAGGATAGGGTAGCTTGCCCAGTCAACACTCTGCAGTCCCTGCGCGTTGGAGTGCACCTCTTCGTAGAGCGCCCGCGATAGCGTCTGGATGACGTTGCCCTCGATCTGGTTGCGCACGCCGTCCGGGTTGATGATGAGGCCGCAGTCGTGTGCAACGCACACGCGCTGAACACGAATGGCGCCGGTGGCTGAATCCACTTTGACGTCCATAGACACCGCCGCATAGGCCGAGACGTTGTCGTAGTGCACGAAACCCACGCCGCGCCCGGTTCCGCTTCGCCGAGTACCGCTTGCGCGCGTCTCCCATTTCGCGAGATCACGAACGGCGCGCAGTACTTCGATGGCGCGCTCATCCTTGAGATGGCGGATGCGGTAGTCGATCGCGTCGGCGCCAGCCAGCGCGGCGAGTTCGTCGATGAAGGATTCATTGGCGAAGGTGTTCTGCGGCGAGCCCAGACCGCGCAGCGATGACGAACGAACCGGTGAACGCTCGACCAGATGGAGCGTGGTCTTGTTGGCCGGGAACACATAGCTTGCTTTGGCGTTTCGATCGGCACCGGCCTGAAGATATTTGGCTGGCATGCCGGTTTCTTCGCCCGCGAGCATGTTGCCTGCCATGCCGTAGAAGGGCCGAAGCGCGTGGTTCGGGCTCCAGACCTCGTAGTTCCACCCAGCCACGTTACCGGCAGCATCGAGTCCGGCACGAACCCGCATGGTCATGGCCGTGCCCTTGGGCTCCCAGACATGCTCGTCTCGGCGGCTCCAGAGCACCCGCACAGGCTTGCCAGCGAGCTGAGACAGAAGGGCCGCATCGGCGGACACATCGTCCGAACCATTCTGACCGTAGCAGCCTGAGCCTTCGGTCCAGATCAGCCGGACCTGCTCGGGCTTCATGCCCAGCAGGGTGGCGAGGCTCATTCGGGTGTTGTGCGAACTCTGCGTGGCAGACCAGATGGTGGCGCCGTCCGGCCCCACGTCAGCCACCGAGCATGAGGGGCCAATCGAGGCGTGGAGCTGGTAGGGGACGTAGTAGTCGGCCTCATGCCTGCGGGCCGACGCTGCAATGGCCTGATCGGCGTCGCCCGTCTTGATGAGCTCGCGGTCGGTGGCGGGCAGGGTTCGGAGCATGGCCTGCACTTTTCCGTGATCGGCCATGGCCGGCGCCGGGCCCCATTCCACGCGCAGTTCGCGCGCTGCACGGATGACGTCGACTTCGCGTTCAGCCACCACCGCAATGAAGCGGCCCTTGCGCAACACCCGGGCGCTGCGAATGGTGGCGATGGAGCCTAGCTCGACCCTCAGCGGTTCTGCGCCAGGCAGCGCAGGCCGGATCACCCGGCCATGCAGCATGCCGGGTACCCGCACATGGTGGATGTAGCGATGTGAGCCGAATACCTTGGCCGGAAGTTCCACGCGGGGGATGGACTTGCCTATCACCTTGAACTGATCGGGGGTCTTGAGCGGCAACTTGCCGCTCAGGGGGCGGCTGAGCGTGCCGCCCGCTACCAGTTCGCCGTAAGTCGCCCGGGCGCCGCCTGGACCGGTGGCTGCGCCGTCGGCGGTACGGATCTGATCGGCCGGGGCGTTGAAGCGTTTGGATGCAAGCTCAACAAGGGCCAGCCGCGCCTCGGCTGCGGCCTGACGAACCTGCGGTCCGGCAAGCATGATGGTGAGGCTGCCGAAGGTGCCGATCTGGTCGGGGCAGAGCTCGGTGTCACCCATCACCAGATCAATGGCCCAGACGCTGGTGTCGAGTTCTTCGGCGATCATTTGCGAGAGCGCCGTCTGAATGCCGGTACCGAGTTCAACCTTGCCGGTGTGGAAGGTGATTCGGCCATCGGGGTGCACTTTCAGCCAGGCGCTGATGTTCTGGAAATGCGGTGGCAGCGCCGGCTGGGCGTTGGCCTCGAGGGGGATGGTGAAGCTGATGGCGAGCGCACCGCCCGCCTGAAGGAAGGCGCGGCGCTTCATGCTGCCACCTCCGACGCTTTGCGCACGGCCGCGACGATTCGCATGTGCGCGCTACAGCGGCAAAGATTGCCGTTAAGGGCCTCGCGGATCTGCGCGTCAGTGGGTTTGGGGTTGGCGGCAAGCAGCGCCGCGCTTGCCATCACCATGCCATTGGTGCAGTAGCCGCACTGCACGGCCTGGGCCTCGATGAAGGCCTTCTGTACCGGGTGCGGACGCTCGGGCGTTCCGAGACCCTCGACCGTTACAACCGCGTCGGTGATGGACGACACCGGAATCGAGCAGGAGCGTACCGCCTGTCCACCGATGTGCACGGTACAGGCGCCACACTGCGCAAGCCCACAGCCGTATTTGGGCCCGGTGAGCCCGAGTTCGCTGATCAGCACCCAGAGGAGCGGCGTGTCCGGGGGCGATTCAACCGTGTGCTTTCGTCCGTTGACGGTGATGGTGGTCATGGTCTCCTCCTGATGGACGGCGCCTGGGTCGACGCCTGTTTGAATGATGTTGACGATAACGGTGTTTCAGGTCCTTGGCCAGCCTGCGCGCAGTTCGCGACGAAGAATCTTGCCCATGGAGTTGCGGGGAAGCGCTGCCACCAGCCGAATCTCCTTGGGCACCTTGTAAGCGGAGAGCCGCTCGCGGCAGAGGCGGGCGAGGTCGTCGGCTTCTGCGTTCATGTCTGGGCGCAGCACCACCCACGCGGTGACCTGCTCCCCCCAGTAGGCGTGGGGGAGACCTGCTGCCGCGCACTCGGCCACTGCGGGGTGCGACAACAGCACTTCCTCCACCTCGCGGGGATAGACGTTTTCCCCGCCGCTGATGATCATGTCGTTCTTGCGGTCGACCAGGTAGACATAGCCTTCCTCGTCGATGCGGGCCAGATCGCCAGTCACGAACCAATCGCCCTTCATGGATTTTTCGGTGGCTTCCGGCAGGTTGAGATACCCCGAAAACAGATAGGGCGAGGCCACCGCCAGCTCGCCCACGTCGCCAGCAGACACGTCGTCTCCGTCGTCATCCAGCACGCGCAGATGGGTGGCCGGCAGGGGCTGACCCACGCAGGCGATCTTGCGCAGCTGATCCGCCGGACGCAGCGCGCACGCAATATTGGTTTCGGTCGTACCGTAGCGCTCGAACAGCCTACCCTCGCCGAAGTGGGCAATGATCTCGGCCTTCATCGATTGCGCGAGCGGCGCGGTGCCCGAGATCACCGCCTTGAGCGAGCTCACGTTATAGCGGCGAGCCCGCTCACCGGCCGCAAACAGGGCGGCGAAATGGGTGGGCACCATGTAGGCGCTGGTGGCCTGGGTCTGCTCGATCGCGGCGAGCAAGGCTTCAATATCGAACTTCGGCATGATCACCACCGAACCGCCGAAGAACACGGGCGCGAGCGCCATCAGAAAGCCTGCGCCGTGAAACATGGGCGTGGTGGCTACGGCTCGGTCGTCGGGGCCGTAGCAGCCGTGCTCGGAGGCCATGGCGTAGCAGGCAAGCACCCGGCCGCGGTGCGCGAGCATCACGCCCTTGGGCCGGCCGGTGGCACCCGATGTGTAGGGCACGGAGAAGATGTCGTGCTCGGTGATGCCGGCATCGAGTCGGGTGGAACGTGCCTGCCCGATCAGCGTTTCGTAGTCGCGCTCCATGACGATGATTCGCTCGACCCCGGCAGGCACGGAAGTTCGCGCCTGCTCGGCCAGCGCTTCGTCAACAAACAGAACCCGTGCCCGCGAGTCTTCACAGATGAAGCGCAGTTCGGGCCCGGGCGCTGCCGGCCCGACCGTGGCGCAGGCCACACCGGCCGAGGAGAGGCCTGCGACCAGCTCGAGGTACTCCAGCCGGTTGCGACACTGGATGGCGGCGTGGTCTCCCCGTCCCAGGCCCAGTCCCGCCGCCAGATGCGAAACACGGTCGATCCGCTCGACCAGCTGCCGGTAGGAGAGCCGGCGAGAGCCCTCGGTGATGGCGATTTTTTCTGGCGTGCGAAAGGCCGCCGAACGGATGCCGTCGGCAATCAGAATGGAGCGTGAACCGCCGTGGCGAATGCTGTCAGGCATGGATTGAAATGGTGGCTGTCAGGGTGGCAGCTACTATGGCAGCCTTCTCCCCGTCAGGCTGAATCTCATGTTGTCGATCGAAACTCTTGCGGCAGCGCTGCGGACCTTGCTGGGTGCCGAGCATGTTGTGACGGACTCGGCCGAGCTCGAGTCCGCTGTGGCCGACCTGTTCCCCTTTCCGCGTCCCGTGCCGGCTGCGCTGGTCGTGCGTCCAGGATCTACGCTTGAGGTCGCCGAGACGGTTCGCCAGGCCTGTCTTGCGGGGCTTCCCGTGCTGGCTCGCGGCGCCGGGCTCTCATATACGCGCGGTCTTGCATCGCCCTCCGCCGCGGTGGTGATTGATTCAGCGCGTCTCGACCGGATCGAAATTCATGCCGAGGACCAGTTTGCAGTGGTGGGAAGCGGGGTGAGCTGGCAGCGTCTCGCCGAGGCGCTCGCGCCGCTCGGCCTGCGCTCGCTGGTGCCGGGCCCGATCTCGGGGGCAGTCACCACGGTAGGCGGCGCAATTTCGCAGTATGTGCCGGGCAGCATGGATGGTGTGCTGGGCGTGAGGGTGGTACTGGCCGATGGCACGGTGGCTGTCACCGGAAGCGGCGCTCGAGCGGGGGCCCTGCCATTTCACAGGCATGCCGGCCCCGACCTCACCGGCCTTTTTATTGGCGACTGCGGGGTGTTCGGGATCAAGACCGAGGTGGTGCTGCGACTGGTGCGCGATCAGCCCGCTGCATTTGCATCCTTCGCCTACACCGATCCAATGGCCATGGTGGCGGACATCACCGAGCTGCGTGCGGCCGGTCTGGTCACCCGCGCGCTGGTGCTCGATCAGAGCCGTGGCGAAGATGCCGGCCGAATCGATGCGGGAGAAGCGCTTCGCACCGCAGGCGCGGTGGCCGCCACTGCCGGGTCGGCGCTTGGCGCGCTTCGCGAAATGGCCTCGATGGTAAAGGGCAGGTTTGAACTCGCAGCCGCCAAGTGGTCACTGCATCTGACTGCCGAGGCGCCCGCCCAGCAAATTGCCGAGCAGCTGATTGCACTTGCGCGCGAGCGCTGCAGTCGGTCGGCTCGCGAGATAGAGCCGACGGTGCCCACTGCGCTGCGTGCCCGGCCGTATTCGATCCGGGGATTTATCGGTGTGGACGGCGAGCGCTGGATTCCGGTTCACGGCATGCTGGCGCCGTCCCGGGCCCAGGGGGCGCTGGCGGATCTGGAGGCCCTGTTCTCAAGGCACCGGGAGGCGATGCGGGCGGCCGGCGTACGCCAGTCTTATCTCATGTCGGCGGCGGGCCCTTACCTCACCATCGAGCCGATGTTTTTCTGGCCCGATGAGCTCGATGCCATTCACCTGAAGCACCTGTCGCCGCGTAATCGCGAGCGCTTCGCGGGCCGTCCTCGAAACGATGCTGCGCGCGAGCTGGTGGCGAGGCTGCGGGCGGAAGTTCGCGAATGTTTCGAGCGGCATGATGCCGCGCATGCCCAGGCGGGGCGCTTTTACAGGCATGCGGAGCGGCTGGATGCGGGGTCGGCGGCGCTGCTCACGCGGTTGCGTGATGCGCTTGACCCCGAGCGGCGGATGAATCCCGGCGTGCTGGGATTGGGCTGAGCGGTTTGCGTCAGCCCGTTTACTGGGCCTTGATGTTCGCCTGCTGAATCACCTTGCCCCATTTGTCGGCTTCCGAGGCAATGAAAGTCTTGAAGGTCTCGGGCGGGCCCCCCACCACGTCGCTGCCGAAACCGATCAGCCGTTCGCGCATCTCGGGCGTGCGGATGATCTGATCAATCTCTGCGTTGAGCTTGGCGATGATTTCGCGCGGAACGCCTGACTGCGCGGCAAATCCGAACCAGCCGGTGGCCTCGTAACCTGTTACGCCCAGTTCATGCAGGGTGGGGAACTGCGGCGCGGCAGCCGACCGTTGTGAGTTGGTCAGGCCAATCATGCGCACCTTGCCGGCCTTCTCATTCGGGATGACGGTGGACAGGCTGTCAAACATCAGATTGATCTGGCCAGCCACCAGATCGACCACGGCATGGCCCGTACCCTTGTAGGGGATGTGAACCATCTGGACGCCGGTCATCATCGAAAACAGTTCTGCGAACAGATGGGTGGCCGTGCCCAGGCCGGTGGATCCGTAGGTGAGCTTGTTCGGGTTGGCGCGGGCGTAGGCGAGAAACTCGCTCAGGTTATTGACCGGCACCGAAGGGTGGACGACCAGCGCGTTCGAAATCTTGGCCACCAGGATGATGGGTGCGATGTCGCGGTCGACGTCGTAGGGCACCTTGGCCACCAGGAAGCGGTTGAGCGACAGGCTGTTTGAGCCCAGGAGCAGGGTGTAGCCATCGGGGGGCGACTTCACCACGAAGTCAACGCCGATGATGGTGCTGCCGCCAGGCTTGTTTTCCACCAGAACCGGCTGGCCCCAGCGCTCGGTGAGTTTGGTGCCGACCGCACGCGCGATCATGTCAGTGGGGCCGCCCGGCGGGAACGGAACGATGACCCGGATCGGGCGGTTCGGATACTCGGATGCCTGGGCCAGCGCAGGGCTGCTGGCAGTTGCTGCGATGGCAAGCAGCGCAGTGGACAACAGGCGGCGAACAGCGAATCCAGGGGTCATGTGGGCTCCATCGATGAAAGGGGATGGGTGAACTCAGAAGGCACGGCCGCGCCGGACCGCCGAGATGAAAGTCATGGGATGCAGTCGCTGTGGCGGTAGCGTGGCGGGTCGCTCCGGACCTGGGTCCTGCGGCAGGCCGTAGCGCGCCTGAATATCGGTGAACCCCGCACGGGCCAGCTCGCCACGCCAGTCAAATTCAAGCAGCGAATGGGCATAAGGCTCGTTGTTCCGAGCCGCATAGCCGCTGAGCAGCCAGCGGCCAACTGTGCCGCCTGTGGCCTCAAACATGTCGTAGGCGACCAGCAGTCCGCCCGGACGCAGCACCCGTGCGGCTTCGCGGATCGATTGCCGAATGACCTCTGGTGGCAGTTCATGCCAGAGCCAGTGCGAGGCCACCACATCAAGGCTTGCATCGGGGAAGGCGAGATCGTCGACGCTGCACTGAACGAGGGTGACCGCTGTGTGCTCTTCGAGCGTACGCAGAGCCCCCAGTTGGAGGCTTCCCGTGCACACGTCACACCCATAGACCTCGGCCTGCGGCAATGCGCGCTTGATGGCGCGGGTGGATCGGCCAGCGGTGCAGCCCTCATCGAGGATGGCGTGCGGCTCGAGTTCGAGCTCGGTCACACGCTCGGCGATTTTTTCCGCATAGAAATTCACCAGCGCATCGGGATCCGACAGGGCGAAGGACAGGCCGGTGGTGTACCAGGCGAGCGCGTAAGCGTTCACGGGATCTCGCCACAAGCCCCCTGGTTGCTGATGCGTCTCGGTGTCGGTGACGTATGCGGGAACCTGCAGATCGGGGTCAAGCTGCAGATGGGCAAGCGTGCTGGCTTCAGCGAGAAGGGGTGCCAGCTGCTCGCGCTGCCGCGCCACTTCAGTGGAAAAGCCCCAGCGCCCCGACCACTTCATCTGCTGGATGCGGCGTTCCAGCCAGGCATAGAGACGGTAATTGGCGCGGGCCTGCATCGGCCGCTCGAGCGCTTCAACACTGGGTGCCGCAAGGGCTTCGGCCTCGCGCACAACCTCGCGATACAGCGCACCCCCCCAATGTCGCTTGAGGCTGGCGAGGTAACTCTGCCAGGCATCGGCCGCGAATGAGGTGTCCCAGGCGCGGGACGCCGGGCGGGAATCGGGATGGGGCGCGTTCATGGTGTCAGCGGGTGAACATTGCAGCGCTGACGTCAGGCGCCTCATCGGGCGAGGTGAAGGCGTTCAGCAGAGTGCGTCCGAATTCGGCTTCCTCGCTCGCGAACCAGGCCGCCATCGCCGCGCTCTGGCCAGCCTGCTCGAGCGCGCGATCATCGACAAGCTGCCGCTCGCCCAGTGCAAGCCGCATCCGCTGAAGCTCCGACTTGAGCACATACACTTCGCCCGCGAGGGACAGGATCACGCTCATCAGCCGGGCACTGTCCATCGGGTCACC
>Ga0172373_10006777_pt1 | contig 15113 bp, 9 predicted proteins | sample Lak10m_2_FD_114546 | JGI IMG/M metagenome (GOLD analysis project Ga0172373, IMG submission 114546) | Freshwater microbial communities from Kabuno Bay, South-Kivu, Congo - kab_092012_10m | ecosystem: Environmental > Aquatic > Freshwater > Lake | place: Democratic Republic of the Congo: South-Kivu...
ACCACCACGTTTTTCGAGTACCGCGAGGAGCATGCTGAGGCGTCGAAGGTCAAAACCCGTAGCGGAGCGCTGAGGGGTGCCGTACACGGCTTTGCTGACTAATGCCTGCGTTTCGATGAGCATGGGGCGCATACCTTCAATGGTGGCAGCGACGGCGCTGCCGCTGAGTTCTTCCTCCTTTTGGGAGAGCAGTAGTTCAGACGGGTTGCTCACTTCGCGCAATCCGCCCGCCTGCATTTCGTATATGCCCATCTCATCAGAAGAACCAAAGCGGTTTTTGAGAGTGCGGAGAATACGGTAGGTATAATTCTGGTCTCCTTCAAACTGGAGCACGGTATCCACGATATGCTCGAGGAGCTTAGGGCCTGCGATGGAGCCGTCTTTGGTGATATGTCCGATGATGAAAATAGCGACATTGCTGGTTTTGGCGTAGCGTTGAAGCTCTCCGGCACATTCGCGCACTTGTGAAATACTTCCCGGCATGGAGTCAATATAGGGAACGAATAGCGTCTGTATGGAATCAATCACCAGCAAGTCGGGCTTAAACTCATCGGCCAGGGTGACGATTCGGGTCGTATTGGTTTCAGTGAGAATATAGCACGAGGTGTCTGTCATGCCGAGGCGTTCGGCGCGCATTTTGATTTGTTCTTCACTTTCTTCCCCGGATACATACAGTACCTTCGCTTTGAGCTGGAGGGCTGTCTGAAGGAGTAGGGTGGACTTGCCAATACCTGGTTGGCCACCGATAAGTACCAGGGAACCGGTGACAATCCCTCCACCCAGCGTGCGGTTCAGCTCTTGGTCGGGCGCCGGAATACGGCGCGTCTGACCAGGTGCGATTTCACTGAGCAAGACAGGTTTGGGACCTATCGTCGGTTTTAGCGTGGAAGCCGACCGGGAGGGGCGCAAGTGTTCGGGCGTATCATCCCGAAATATGACCTCCTCCTGGTAGGTGTTCCATTGTTCGCAAGAAGGGCACTTACCCATCCATTTAGGGGCGGTAGCACCGCATTCGGAGCAGACAAATATTTTTTTGACCTTCGCCAAAATCGTAGGTGTTTATTTTCTGAGCCTGGAAAGCAATCGGAGGATTTCGAGGTATATCCATACGAGGGTAATGAGTAGCCCCATAGCGGAAAACCATTCCATGTATGCCGGTGCGCCATAGCGCTCACCCATTTCGAAATTGTCGAAGTCGAGCAGGAGATTCAGGCAAGCAATCGCCAGGATTACCGCACTGATGACCATGCCGAACGTGCCGCCGTCGTGCAGGTAAGGCATCGATATGCCAAAACGGGACAAGATGAAGGTCAGCAGATAGACTACGGCGATGGCTCCGGTAGCCATGACGATCATCATGCGGAATCTTCCGGTCACTTTAATGATGCCCGACTGGTAGATAAACAGCATGGCAAATAAAGCGGCTATGGTCAGGGAGAAGGCTTGGAAAACAATGCCTTCAAATGCCGCAGCATAAATATAGGAAATGGTGCCGAGGAAAAGCCCTTCCAGGGCAGCATATACGGGGGCTAATGAAGGCGACCATTGCGGCCGAAAAGAGAGGATGAGTACGATGATGAATGCACCAATGACACCGCCCCAGAGCAGGATGGAACTCGGGAAGGCGAATCCAATGCCGGTGGTGAGCAACATGATGGTTGCGAGAATAAAGGTCTTGGAAATGGCCCCCCGGATGGTCATTCGTTCGCCGACACTGCGGTCGAGGATATCTTGGGAAGTCCGCTGATAGGTCGTTTCCCGCATGAAAGGATTACTGGATTGAAAAAAGCTGCGTCTGGCCATCTTAGTTTTTTAAAAGGGTGAATAATGGTAAAGTAACGCAAAAACAATGAATCAACACTAAAAAAATCAGCCTGGTTCCCGGAATCGATAGTGGAAGTCAAATACGTCTTCACGATGATAATGTCCGGCAGGGTCGAAGTCGAGTCGGGCACGGATTACCTCATCGAGGTCGAGGTCGGCGCTAAGGATACCTTCTGTATCCCAGAGGGGGGCGTGGATGTAGTCGCCCAATGGGGAAATGATAGCACTGCCTCCCCGGCAGAGCGGGTCGGTCTGGGTACTCAGTTCCGCCTGAAAGCGTTCGGGGTACATCGATTTGGTTACAAACTGGTTGCAGCTGAGTACGAAGCAGCGCCCTTCGCATGCGATATGCCGGATGGTAGCCTGCCAGCTTTCCCGTTGGTCGGCGGTGGGGGCGAGGTATATTTGAATATCTTGTTGGTACAAGGTCATGCGCAGGAGGGGCATATAATTTTCCCAGCATATCAACCCTCCGACGCGGCCAATGGGTGTCGGTAGTACCTGAAGGTCATCGCCTCGGCCTTCTGCCCAGATGATGCGCTCAGCGGCCGTAGGCTTGAGCTTTCGGTGTTTGTGCAGCAAGGTGCCGTCGGGACCGATATAGAGCAGGGTGCAATAGAGGCTACCGCCGCTTTGGGCGATCTCGGTGACGCCGATGATTAAGTAGATTTGATGTGTCTGCGCAATAGCACTGAGCTGTTGGGTGGCAGATCCGGGAATGGACAGCGATTGTTGGAAGTAGAGCAGCCAGTCTTCTCTGCCCTGTTTAGTTCGGCTACCTACTACGCTGCCGAATCCCAATCCTCGGGGATAGGCCGGCAGAAACGCTTCCGGAAACAGAACCAGCTGAGCCCCCGTTGCCGCCGCGTCGGCACTAAGCCGAGCTACTTTATCGAGGCTTGCCTGTAAGTCAAAAAGGACAGGGGCGGCCTGTACGACGGCGACGCGCAGCGTACTCATGGGTTGAGCAGGTTTTTGTAAACAATACCTCCTTTCATGACCCAGGCTACCTTGGCCAGGGCGGTTAAATCGGATTCCGGATCTCCTGGTACGGCGATGAGGTCAGCGAGCAGTCCGGGCCGGACGAATCCGAGCTGTTTGTCGAGGTGGAATGCCCGTGCATTGCCGGATGTAACTGCCCGAAGCAGGTCGGCGGCTGGCATACCGTACGCCGCTAACAGCATAATTTCCCGCGCATTATCGCCATGTGCGAATACCCCTACGTCTCCGCCGACGAGGATGGGTACCCCGGCTTGCAGGGCAAGCCGGACACTTTCTTTCTTCTGGCGGATGCGCTCGGGTTCTGGGTCGGTAGCTTTGTTCCAGCCCTGGTATTGTAGAATGGCATCGCCGGCAGCTACGGTGGGGCAGAGTGCTACGTGGTGTTGTGCCATTAAGGCAAATACGGCAGAGTCCCCGCCGTCGCCGTGCTCTATCGTTTCCACGCCGGCTAATATAGCCCGCCGCATCCCTTCGGGAGTGGACGCATGGGCTACTACAGCCCGCCCGGAGCTGTTGGCAGTTTCTACTATCAGCCGAAGTTCTTCTTCAGAAAAAGTAGGTCGGGCTTCGCCCATCAGCCCCCATCGGTAGTCGGCATACACTTTTATGATATCTGCTCCTTTGCCTATTTGGCGGCGAACGGTGCGAATCAGGAGGTCGTAGCCATCTGCTTCGTCGGCACCCTGCGGTACCTCTATGTGCCCTGCAAACCCTTTAGGGCCATAGCTTCCGGTAGCTACGATGGCCGGACCGGCGACGAGCATTCGCGGACCGGCTATCACGCCTTTGTCGATGGCTGCTTTTAAACCGACATCTGCATAGCCGGCTCCTTCCGAGCCTAGGTCGCGAACGGTTGTAAAGCCGGCATCGAGTGTTTTGCGGGCATGTACCGTGGCGCGGGCGACCCGCTCTGCTTCGGACTCCCGCAGTACTTGGTCGTTCCAGGTCGTTTCGTTGTACGGATGCAGCAACAGGTGTGCATGCCCTTCAATCATACCGGGCAAGAGCGTCATCCCGGGCATTGGGATTGTTCGGGCGGTAGCCGGTATGCGGAGTGTGCTGGCAGGTCCGGCTTGCCGGATAATGCTGCCATCGGTGACAACAACCCAGTCGTTGTGCATCTGTAAGCCATCAAAAACGCGGTCGGGCTTCAGCACCAACGTGGTAGGAACCTGTGCGACGGCTTGCAGGCTAAGCCATAGTGGAACGAACAAAATAAAGCGCATACCGAAATTATTTCCTGAAGTACCCGACAGGGGACTTCACTGTGGCTAAATGCGATGGAGCAGGGAAAAGCAGCGGGGCGTTTGGGGCGGCGATTATGGTTTAGCGGTCCGATCCAGGTATTGACGGATGTGCTGCAGAAAATCCTGCTGCAGGGTGGCCGCCACGGGGCCGATGGATCCGTCGCCGATACGCAGGTCGTCGATATGGGAAACAGGCAGTACGCCTTTGATACTGCTGGTAAAAAAAGCTTCCTTAGCCTGCTTGATTTCGGATACGTGTACGTCTCTTTCTTCTACCTGATAGCGCTTCCCGGCGAGGTGCAGAATCTGTTTGCGGGTAACGCCGAGCAACACCTTGTCGCGCGCAGTTACGACGCGCTGATCGTCGAGTACGAGAAAAAAATTGGAGCGGGCGGATTCGCGAATCCATTCGCCGTCGATGTAGAGCAAGTCATCGACTCCGCGTTGCTTCATTTCCGGAATAAGTCGGATACCAGTCGCATAATTGGTGGTTTTGACTTCGGGCAGTTCCCGCAGGAAGGGATACGTCATGAGCTTAATCATGCTGTCGGTGCGGTGGGCATTGGCAGGTAGCGGATATTGTAGAATCAGAATATTCGGTTGGGTGGGCGTGTACCCGTCCGGGGAATAGCCTCCGGTGAGCAGAAGGCGGATACCCCCTTCCTCGAGGTCGTTGGCCTGGATGAGGGCCATAATCTGGCCGGCAAATTCCGCTCTGGAATAGGGGATTTCCATGTGAATCAGCTGGGCGGAACGATAAAAGCGGTCGAGGTAGTCGTCCATAAAAAGGGGCTGCCGCTCCTTAAAAAGGAAGTAATCGAAAATGGCAAATCCGCGAAGAATAGATAGGTCGCTCACGTGGAGCGTCGCTTCATTCGCCCGGACAAGCTGACCATTAATCGTTGAAAAGGTGATCATTGTCATTGGTTGAAACAGGAAGAAATTGAGAAAAGACAAAAGAACGGCAAGTTGAAAGAATATGCAAATTCAGTGCATGTTCCCTTGCGTATTTCTTTGAGGAATAGGCGAAAAATAGTAAATTCCAACACTTTTATACGCAGGAGCAACTACGCGTTGCATAAAAAGGAGGACTGTGGTTAGCGGTGCAGGGAGCAGTTGCGGACGACAGAAAACCGGGGTGCGACGGCGTTTTTTTTCACTATAAACCGCATTAAGCTATGAGCTTCGAAACCAAAAACATCAGGAACGTCGTACTGCTCGGGCACTCTGGCTCGGGCAAGTCTACATTCGCAGAAACCATGCTCTATGAAGCAGGGGAGATCACCCGTCGAGGTAGTGTGGAAGAGGGGAATTCAATATCGGATTATACCGATTTGGAGAAAGAGCGGGGTGGTTCTATTTTTAGTACGTTGATGCACGTGCAGTGGAAGGATTCCAAAATAAATATTCTGGATACACCCGGATTAGATGATTTTGTAGGAGAGGTGGTGTCGTCGATGAAAGTAGGTTCAACCGGAGTCGTCCTGCTCAACGCCAAGAGTGGGGTAGAAGTGGGCACCGAGCTGATCTGGGATTATATCGACACGTTTCAGGCGCCGGCCATTTTCGTAATCAACCAGCTCGATCATGAAAAAGCGGACTTCGATGCCACGTTAGAGCAGGCGATACAGCGTTTCGGCAATCATGTTATTCCTTTTCAGTATCCCCTGAACCCTGGTAAAGATTTTAATACCATCATCGATGCGCTTCGGATGGTAATGTATGTATTCCCTGCGGAAGGAGGAAAGCCGGAGAAGCACCCGATTCCGGAGTCGGAAATGGAACGCGCCATGGCGATGCACAACGCGATAGTGGAGGCAGCGGCAGAGAATGAAGAGGGCCTCATGGAGCATTTCTTCGATCAGGGAACGCTCACGGAAGAGGAACTGTCCGAGGGCTTGCGCATTGGCATCGCACACCATCAGATTTTCCCGGTATTTTGTTGTTCCGCCGCCAAAAACATGGGCAGCGGACGTATCATGGGCTTTATCAACGACGTGTGCCCGACGCCGCTCGACCGCAAACCGGCGCGATTGGTAGGGGGTGGTACACTGGCCTACAACAGCGACGATACGACGTCTGTTTTTATTTATAAAACGATTTCTGAGCCACGGGTTGGACTGGTGTCGTACTTCAAGGTATATACAGGGGTGCTCCGTGCCGGCGATGAGCTGATTAACTCGAACAACCGCAGCTCCGAGCGATTCGGGCAGCTTTTCATAGCCAATGGCAAAGACCGTATCCAGGTGGATGAATTGAAAGCTGGGGATTTGGGGGTAACGGTCAAACTGAAAAACGCTCATACCAACAATACCCTGAACGCTAAAGGCGTCGATCGGACTATCCTTCCGATAGAATTTCCCGAGCCGCGGGTGACGGTCTCCATCGAGCAGCAGAACAAGGCCGAAATGGAGAAGCTGATGAAGGCGTTACACACTATCGCAGAGGAAGATCCTACCGTACTGGTAGAGCAATCGGCATCTGCCCGGCAAATTCTGTTGCATGGCCAGGGACAGTTGCACCTCGACTTGATCAAGCACCGCGTAGAAATGGTGCACGGGGTGTCGATGGAATTTGGTCGTCCGCGTATCGTGTACCGCGAAACGATTACAAGGGAAGCAAACGCACAGTATCGCCATAAGAAACAAACCGGTGGCGCCGGCCAGTTTGCAGAAGTACACATGCGCATAGAACCCTATCACGATGGTATGTCGGATCCTACCGGACTGACCGTGCGGCATCGGGAAGTGGAGGAGCTTCCATGGGGTGGTAAACTGGCCTATTACTGGTGTGTAGTGGGAGGCTCTATCGATAATAAGTTTTCCAATGCCATCAAAAAGGGTATCCTCCAAAAAATGGAAGAAGGGCCGTTGACAGGTTCATACTGCCAGGACATCCGGGTATCGGTGTACGATGGAAAGATGCACCCGGTCGATTCTAATGACAATGCTTTTGCCACGGCGTCTTCGCAGGCGTTCCGCACGGCGTTCCGGGAAGCTGCGCCCCAAATCATGGAGCCGGTGTACACGTTGGAAATTCTATGCCCAGATGAGGCCACCGGCGATATTATGGGCGATTTGCAAACCCGGCGTTCGATGATTATGGGGATGGATACGGACGGGCACTACCAGAAAATTTTGGCTAAAGCGCCGCTGTCTGAGTTGTTTTTGTATTCCAGTACCCTGCGTTCCGTATCACAGGGTCGGGCAAAGTTCCATCAGGAGTTTTTGGAATTCAGTCCGGTCCCAATGGATATTCAGCAGAAGCTGATCGATGCCCATCAGGAAGAAGCAGAAGACTAATGGTTTGTTGTTAAAAATGGTAAAAAAGAACAGGCTGTCCTGTAAGTCCTTTGGCGGCGCATGCGCCGCCAAAGGATAAGCTTTTGAAATGCCACCTTCAGTGGTGGAATACTTTTCGGACAGCCCGTTTCTCTTATTGTATCGGGCATCTGCTCAATTGCATTTCGAATAGCCACAGCTCTGGCAGATGAGGCAGCCTTCTTTAAAGATGAGGCCTTCTGGATCTTTGCATTCTGGGCAGGCGGATTTAACGGCTTTAGTGCCATCCGGAACAAACAGTTTGAGCGCGCGCACGACCCCGGTTTTCCAGGTGTTGATATAATCCTGTTCCGCATTCAGCCCATCGACGAGTTCGACGGCGTGTTGGAGTGGCATACCATGGCGCAGGACGCCGGAGATGAGTTTGGCGTAATTCCAGTACTCCTTGTTGAAGGAACGGGAGAGGCCTTCGATGGTGATTCGGTACCCGTCGCGATCCATAAACTGGAAATCGTAGCGATTGCGGCCGTTTTCATCCTTTGTTTTGATAACCCATCCTGCCTCTACGTATTCGGGCAGCCGGAAGGTATCCACGGCGGCACCGGTGAAAATCTCATAAGGCTTCCCCTGGAAGATGCCAAGAACAGCAATCCAGGGCTGGTCGGCATTCATGAAACGCACTATTTTAGCTTCGAGGCGTTCGGGGCGGACGGGGGCACCGGTTTCTATAAACTGGCCATTGCGGGGTGCCTCTTTTTCTTTTTTCTTGGAAGAATCATCGGCCACGAGCACTCCTGAGCGGGAACCATCGCGGTATATGGTACAGCCTTTACAACCCACTTCCCAGGCCGTCTGATAGATTTTTTTGACCATGTCCACCGAGGTGTCGTTGGGCACGTTGACGGTGACGCTAATGGAGTGGTCTACCCATTTTTGGATAGCTCCCTGCATCTTGACTTTCTGTACCCAGTCCACATCGTTGGCGGTACTTTTGAAATAAGGGGATCGTTCGATAATCGGCTGGAGGGCTTCGGAAGGAAGTTTGGTCACTTCATCCACATCGTAGTTGTTGGAGCGGAGCCAGTCGATAAACTTGTGGTGGAATACATGGTATTCTTCCCAATGGTCGCCGACTTCGTCCACGAAGGATACGCGCACGTCCTTGTCGTTGGGGTTGACCTTCCGGCGTCGTTTATAGCTAATCATGAAAACAGGCTCAATTCCGGAAGTAGTCTGTGACATCAGGCTGGTCGTTCCGGTCGGGGCGATGGTGAGAAGGGCAATGTTGCGTCGGCCATATTTTACCATGTCTTCGTATAAAGAAGGGTCGGCTTCGCGGAGTCGCTGAATGAAAGGGTTTTGTTTTTCCCGATGGGCATCGAAAATAGGGAAGGCACCGCGTTCGCGAGCCAAGTCCGTAGATGCTCTATATGCGCTGACGGCCAGTGTTTTGTGTACTTCGACGGCATGTGCGATGGCTTCGTCGCTTCCATAGCGAAGATCCAGTGCGGCCAGCATATCCCCTTCTGCGGTGATACCTATGCCCGTTCGGCGGCCGTTGATGCAGGCCTGTCGTACTTTCTGCCAGAGCTCGAGCTCAACGTTTTTGATGTTGCCGTTTTCCGGATCATCCGCAATTTTATCGATGATGCGGTCGATTTTTTCCAGCTCCATATCGATGATATCGTCCATAATGCGCTGGGCATAGCGCACATGCTGGCTGAATTTGGCAAAATCGAAGCGGGCCTTGGGGGTGAAGGGATGCTCGATATAGCTAAACAAGTTGATAGCCAGGAGGCGGCAGCTATCGTAGGGGCACAGCGGAATTTCACCACAGGGGTTGGTGGATATGGTGCGATACCCCAGATCGGCATAGCAGTCGGGCACGGATTCACGAATAACGGTGTCCCAGAACAATACGCCGGGTTCGGCTGATTTCCAGGCGTTGTAGATAATTTTGCTCCACAGCGCGGAGGCGTCTATTTCTTTTACAAAGCGTGGGTTTTCGGAGTCGATGGGAAACTGTTGGCGGTAAGGCTGGCCGTTCATTGCCGCTTTCATGAAGGCGTCATCGATGCGCACAGATACGTTGGCTCCGGTCACCTTTCCTTGTTCGAGCTTGGCGTCGATAAAAGCCTCCGCGTCGGGATGTTTGATAGACAGGGTGAGCATCAGCGCCCCTCTCCGCCCGTCTTGTGCTACCTCGCGGGTGGAATTGGAGTAGCGCTCCATGAAGGGCACAATACCGGTGGATGTTAGGGCCGAATTCATAACCGGGGTGCCTTTGGGGCGAATGTGCGAGAGGTCGTGCCCTACGCCACCCCGACGTTTCATGAGCTGTACCTGTTCCTCGTCGGTGCGGATGATACCACCGTAAGAGTCGGCATGGTTGCCTATCACAAAGCAGTTGGACAGGGACGACACCTGGTAATTGTTGCCGATACCCGCCATGGGACTTCCCTGGGGAATGATGTAGCGAAAGTCGCGGAGAAGCTCATACGCCTCTTCTTCACTCAATGGATTGGGGTAGTTGGATTCAATCCGCGCTATTTCACGGGCAATACGCCGGTGCATATCATCCGGAGAACGCTCGTAAATATTGCCAAAGGAGTCTTTTAGCGCATATTTGTTGACCCATACATTGGCAGCCAAATCATCTCCTTGAAAGTAAGCAGAAGCGGCTTTGAGCGCCTCTTCCGCGGAGAATGTGCGGACCCCGTTTTTGTGTTGCTGCTTTGCTGTCAGCGTAGTACTCATAGCAGGAAAGGTTTAGGACAAAGTGAACGAACAAATGAAACAGAAGCGGTTATTTCAATACCAAACCCGGTTATTCTTTAGCATCCGGAATAGCACGGGTTTTTAAACAAAAAAATGGTGAAAAACGATTTTTTTTTATCCACAAATAGTGAAAAACAGTTTTGTCGAATAAAAAAAATCAATGCATTTTTATGTGTAAAAAACTAATATTCAGGCAATTAATTTTATGAAATTAAAAAAAACACATTCATTTGGTGTTTTTTGGCGAATGTGAAAAGGGGTATGTTTTTTCCACATTTGATGTGGAAATTTTTTTCACGAGCATACAAAATCCTTCTTCTCTGGCAGGCAGAGTAAGTAAAAACTGATTTGTTGAGGGATAAATGAGCAGGATGGGCTGATACCCGATTGCATGGGCAAATATAGCGCAAAGGGAAACGGTGGGTTGATTTTTTTTTCCACACCCTGTGGAAAAGAGAGGGGCGCCCAGGTATCGCGGGGGCGTTATAAAATAAATGGAGGGTGATAGCTTAAGGAATCCGCCGGAGAAAAAAAGTTTGGGCTGTCCGAAAAGTCCTTTGACTCAAAATAGCCTATCAAAAAAGTGTGCTGTCGCCTTTGGCGACAGCACACTTTTTTGATAGGCCTCGGAAATACGGATAGTTCGTGCCTGTATCAGGCTCGTTCTGGTGCGAGGCTCCAATTTTCGGGCGATCTCCAGAGGCCAGAAAGCAGTAGTTCACGCATAAACAGAAATTCCTTGGGAAGCTTGTCGTAGAGTTGGGCGAAAAGCTCCTCATGTCCGAGGATTTCTTTTTTCCATTGTTCCCTGTCGATAGACATGAGCTTTTGGAATTGATCTCTGGAAAAGTCGAGGCCATCCCAGTTTACATCGTCATAGCGTGGCATCCAGCCAATAGGGCTTTCGACCGCGGGGGAGTGTCCTTTGACCCGATTGATAATCCATTGGAGGACGCGCATATTTTCGCCAAATCCAGGCCAGATGAATTGGCCGTCTGCATCTTTTCGGAACCAGTTGACGCTAAAAATGCGTGGGGCGTTGGGCAGATCCCTGCCAAATTGGAGCCAGTGGTTGAAGTAATCGGCCATGTGGTATCCGGTGAACGGAAGCATGGCGAAGGGGTCGCGGCGTACCTTACCCAGTTCGCCAAAAGCGGCAGCTGTCATCTCGGAGCCCATCGTAGCGGCCAGATATACCCCGAAGTTCCAGTTGAAGGACTGATAAACGAGGGGGATGGTGGTGCTGCGCCGCCCGCCAAAAATGAACGCTTCGATATGAACGCCTTTTGGATTCTCCCATTCGGGGTCTATGGCCGGGTTCTGGAAGCCGGGTGCTGTAAACCGGGCATTGGGATGTGCCGCTGGCTTGCCGCTGCCTGGATCCCAGGGAAGCCCGTGCCAGTCGGTCAGCCCTTCCGGTGGTGTTTTACTCATCCCCTCCCACCATACATCGCCATCCGGTGTAATGGCCACGTTGGTGAATATAGTATTCGCCTTAATGGACTCCATGGCGTTGGGGTTGGTCTTGGTGTTGGTGCCCGGGGCGACCCCGAAGTAGCCTGCTTCCGGATTAATGGCAAAGAGTTGCCCGTCGGAGCCTTTAAAAATCCAGGCTATATCATCGCCTACGGTAGTAATTTTCCAGTCGCCTATGGTTTCCGGAGGAATCATCATGGCGAAGTTGGTTTTGCCGCAGGCGCTGGGGAAGGCCGCTGCCACAAATGTTTTTTCCCCTTCGGGCGATTCGGCGCCGAGGATGAGCATGTGTTCGGCCAGCCAGCCCTGCTCCCGCGCCATAGACGACGCAATGCGGAGGGCAAAGCATTTTTTGCCCAACAGGGCATTGCCGCCATACCCACTTCCATAGGAAACGATAGACTGCTCTTCCGGAAAATGGACTATGTATTTTTCGGTGGGGTTGCAGGGCCACAGGCTATCTTCCTGGTTGGGAGCCAATGGGGCGCCGACGCTGTGCAGGCATTTTACATAATCGCCCGTTTTTTCTATTTCAGCTAAGGCCGCATCCCCCATGCGGGTCATGATGCGCATATTGACCACCACGTATTCTGAGTCGGACAGCTCGATGCCATAGCGGGAGAACGGAGAGCCAATAGGTCCCATGCAGTAGGGGATAACGTACATGGTGCGTCCGCGCATGCTGCCTTCCAGCAGTCCTTCCAGGATATTTTTCATCTCGCGGGGATCCATCCAGTTGTTGGTAGGACCTGCATTGTCCTTGGTGCGACTACAGATAAACGTGCGGTCTTCTACCCGTGCGACATCGCTGGGGTCGCTGAAGCAGGCAAATGAGTTGGGCCTTTTTTCCGGGTTGAGTCGTTTGAAAGTCCCTTTTTTTACCAACAGGTTACAGAGCAGATCGTATTCTTCCTGCGATCCGTCGCACCAGTGCACCTGATCCGGCTGGCAAAAATTGGCAATTTGCTGCACCCAATCGCGCAGTTCCTGATTGGAACCCAAATAATCCTTGGGGGTCAAGATGTTTTCCTGAACCATCGTTATGCAATTAGAGTAAGTAAAAGAGTATGGTTAGGGGGCAAAAAGCGGCACTACTTTTTTTCTTCGCTGCTGTCGGCTTTGATGCGCTCGAGCACGAGTGACGTAATATCCAGTTTTTCATCCACCATAAGTACGCCGGTACCCGGGCCATAGTTCAGGATATAGGCATAGCCTTTTTCCTGTCGGATTTCTTTTAGGATATCCTTGATATTTTTCTCCAGCTCATCGAGGATGACCTGGCGTTCATCCAGGAGCTGGCGGCTCATTTTTTCCTGTTCGGCTACGAGTACCTGCTGTTTTTGAGTCAGCCGTTGTTCTTCCTGTTGTACCTGGTTGGGCGTCAGGAGTCCTTGTTGTACTTTTTGCTGCGCCTGAAGAAATTCGCGCTCCAGGGTGCGCCCCCGTGCCTGGAGGGCTGCCTCCGCATCTTGGCTCTTCTGTTCGAGGGCTTTCACTTTATCCTGATATACATCGTATTTGTCCAGCAGGGAGTCAATGCGCACATACACTACGTCTGCATTGGAGGAAGAAGCACTTTCGGCAGCCGCTGGTTCCTGGCTTGTCTTTCCGGATTGGAACTTTGCCACAAGAAGATACCCCACGGCAACGAACAGAATCGCATTCAGAATCAGAGATAAGTTGTTTTTCATAAATTAAACAGGCAGTTGATGTGTGTAAATTGGTTTTGAGCAAAACTGCCATTTTTTTTCTGCTCGGCCAAGGGTTCGAATGGTTTCCCAGGCATACGGGCAAAAATAGAATGGCCTGAAAAACGGGCAGATGCCAAAAATCACCGATAACAGGCGAAAATTGTCAGTCGCGCATAACTTGCGATTATCGGGAGGCCTGGCGCAGGTCTTTTTTTAGTATTTTCCCGGTTGCACTCATGGGCAAGGCATCCATGAATTCGATAATCCGGGGGTATTTATAGGCTGCGATGCGCTCTTTCGTCCAATCGATTAGCTCCTGCGCTGTAGCTGGAACATCGTTTTTTCGAACAATGCAGGCTTTGATTTCTTCGCCGTATTCCTCATCGGGTACTCCGATGACAGCGATCATAGACACAGCGGGGTGTTGCATCAGGAGTTCTTCTACTTCGCGTGGATAGACATTGAATCCGCCGCGAATAATCATATCCTTGGTTCTGTCCACGATGTAGTAGTATCCGTCGGGATCCATCATAGCGACATCCCCGGAATGCATCCATCCTCCCTTGAGTACGTCGGCGTTGTCTTCCGGTCTTTTATAGTAGCCTTTCATAACGTTGTGCCCTCTGTACAGCAGTTGTCCTTTTTCTCCTGCCGGGAGTGGCTGGTCGTTTTCATCGGCCACCATGACTTCGACGCCCCACACGGGCTTGCCGATACTGCCGGGCTTGCGTTCCTGGTCGAGGTGATTGAAGGTTACTACCGGTGCGCCTTCCGACATCCCGTAGCCTTCGATGATGGGCACTTTGTAGAGGGCTTCAAAGTTGCGCAACACCTCTACAGGGAGCGATGCTCCACCGGATACGCATACGCGCAGGTGCTGCCGGATAGTATGGAGGGTTTCCTCGTCGGTACCTCCGTGTAATAGCCCCCAGTACATAGTCGGTACGCCGGCGAAGACAGACACCTGGTGGCGAATCATCAGGCCGGTCACTGCCGACGCCTCAAATCGGGGCAGCAGGACACTGGCTGCGCCGCGATAAATTCCGGCATTCATGAGTACGGTCATGGCAAAAATATGAAATAGCGGCAGCACGATGAGCTGAGTGTCTTCGGGGGAGGTTTTGACGAGGTCGGCGGATAGGACGGCGTTGAGCAGCAGGTTGGAGTGCGTCAGTTCTGCTCCTTTGGGTTTACCGGTCGTACCGGAGGTGTAAATAATCAGCGCGGTATCTTCCGCGCTGGTGGGAGTGGTGGTCGCCTGGGGGGATTGTCCGGCCATGAGCATACCCAAAGTAGCCACGCCTTCGATGGCAGATGGGTCGGTGGGCTGGGGCATAATCAGGAAGAAGTGCGTACACTCGGACGCTTCGCGAAAACCGGCGTATGCTTCCTGGCCCATGGGGAGTTCCGGAGATCCGATGAATGCAAAATAGGCCTTAGCCTCAGAATCCTGGAGATGGTAGGCAACTTCTTGTTTTTTGAGCAGCACGCTCAGGGGTACGACCACGGCACCGGCTTTGAGAATGCCGAAGTACAGAATAGGGAAGTAGGGTAGGTTGGGACAGGTAAGGGCTACCTTATCACCGGGCTGAATGCCGTGGGCCCGCAGCCCATTGGCCACCTGATTGGCGGCTCCATTGACTTGTGCAAAGGTGAGCCGGGTGTCCATAAACAAAAAAGCATCTTTTGCCGGATAGCGCCGGGCGCTATCTTCCAGCATATTTGACAGGTTGAGCATACCGTTGATTTTAGTGGTGGAAGGATTTTATTCTTGTAGAATGGTTTTATAGGGTAAAGGTATCACCAGGTAGAAG
>Ga0172373_10006778_pt1 | contig 15113 bp, 19 predicted proteins | sample Lak10m_2_FD_114546 | JGI IMG/M metagenome (GOLD analysis project Ga0172373, IMG submission 114546) | Freshwater microbial communities from Kabuno Bay, South-Kivu, Congo - kab_092012_10m | ecosystem: Environmental > Aquatic > Freshwater > Lake | place: Democratic Republic of the Congo...
GCTTAAACCCCATCGTCGGCAAGTCTAGTCGACGTAACGAACGTCGGAGTCAGCCGGTTACGGTTGGCGTTGATGGCGTTTATCCGAAACTGTTGCAGCGTAACGCCAAGTTACGTTTGTGACACAAAAGAAAGACAGGTGTGAACTCATGGACTACGTGATCCCGAACCAGGTCACTGAGACAGAGGCCTGGAAGGCTCTACTTGCTCCTGGAGGAGCGGTTGATCGCGCGGCGAACTGTCCTACCTGGACCCAGCGCTTCATTGCAGCCTGGAGCGCTGGCGACTGGGGTTGGCACATCGCTGAAGATGGTGATGGCCAAGTTCAGTTCTGCCTGGAAGTGGGACTCAAGCTCAGTACGGCGCAAGCTTGTGCCGCCTTCCTAAACGCTGAAGTAGAGCGACGAGCCAGCGTATCAAAGGCAACAAACGTGAGGTAATGGAAACGGGAGGGGTAGCCCTCCCGTTTCCTTTTTGGGGGTCGAGTAGACCGCAACACGCCATCAGACACGTTCATACCCAATGAAAGAAGAACCATTATGCCTCGTCAAACCCCCCTCAATCTCCCCACTGTATGCGTCAGCCCGTACCTAGACGTTCCTAACCCGGCGGCCTGTCTACTCGCCGAGTTCTCGGACGCAGCTCCTGTTCGCCACGTCCTCTTTGATCCGGCTACAGTCTCTGGAAGCCGTCACGATCGCCGTAAGAAGGCCAAGTTAGCTGAAAAAGCGGCCGCCCAGGGCCTGGCCGCCGTCCACAGCCTGCGCCTGCACAAGGTGTACTCGCCCGCCGGCGAGCTGCTGACCAGCTACGACCCTGAGGCTGATCGGACCCCGCTGACGTTCATGGCGTCCTTTCCCGAGGGCGCCGTTCTGGCAGTAGCGCAGCCCGGTGAACCCTACACTTGGCGCCTGATGGGGCTCGATCCGTTACCTGAAAGCGGCACCGATGCTCCCGGTCTACCGATCACGGGTTCTCGCCCGGCCACGCTAGAGGAGGCGAGTGTCCTCGACGCCACGTACCCGAACTGGCTGAAGGCGTGTCAAGAGATGGACGAGCGTCTTGCTGCTGAACAGGCCGCAGAAGCAGCTGCGCCGGTTGCACTCGGTGCGCCGATACTTCCCGGCGAAGAAGCTCCGCAGTGATGCCGTTCTTCACCGCCAGTCAGCTGGTTGCTCACCTCGTGGGCGACTACCTGCTCCAATCTCACTGGATGGCGACTGAAGAGACACGGAGCATGACCGCAGCCATGCTCCACTCTATTGCCTACACGACACCATTCTGGTTCATCACCACCGACTGGCGTGCTCTGGTCATGATCCAGGTTGGCCACTTTGTCCTGGATCACTGGCGGCTTGCTCGCTACGTCGTGTGGCTCGAGAATGGGTTCCCTGACAGCGTCCCGCCTTGGTTGGCCGTTTGGTTGCTGATCATTGTCGACAACCTGATCCATCTTATATGGAACGCGACTGCCATTGCGGTCTTCGGCTAGTCACTCGGCTGAACGACCAGGACCAACTGTCCGCCCTCAAGGCGAGCGTATGGGGGGAGACCGTCCGGAGGATCAAGAAACACCTCCTCGGCTTCCCCACCAGCGACCTCAAGCCCATCTGCCCCAAGCACCCACAACTTCCCAGTTGGATCGGCCACTGTGTCGCCCTCTGTGACCTCTGACGGTAGTTCAGGCTCGCCCTCTTCGCCCGGAGCTCCTAAGCGCAACCTGATCGCCTCATCGGCGTCCACTTCAACGTAGTCGCCGGGCTCCAGGGTGAGTGTTCCCGCCCCACTGTCAGGCGTCAAAACTTGGACTTGGAGCAGCTTGAGGAGCTCTGCCGTTGCTCCAATGACAGACTGAGTGGTCTTAGCGTCTTGCTGCAGCGAAGCCAGACGGATCTCACGGTCGACGACGTCCCGACGCAAGGAGCGGAGCTCCTTGGTGATCTGGAGACGGAGGTTGCGGTTGCTCATCAGCTGCTCAGTGAGCCGGACCATCAGCCCGCCTGCTCCTCTCACGCGCGCAGCATCCTTTCGAAGCAGCTCGATAGACGACATCAAGCTCTCGTCAAGAGACTTTGACTCTTTTTCGAGCGCAAGAAGGCGTTCTCGCTCCGCACGGAAGTCAGAGCGGAACCGCTTGTCTGTGTCAAAAGCAGGGGCTGACATCAGTTTCGCCACTCCACCGGTGATAGTCAGTCTAACAACGGCTTGTTCTGTCAACGCGTTAGTGACCGCCATATCATGGCCCTGTGAAGCCGCCGGAGATGCTTTGATGCACCTTGGAACCCTCTTCCTTTCTATCCCTCCCCGCCTCCGCCCATCTTACTTCTCTAAGGACTTTAGGAAGGCGGAGCGGGCTACACAGTTCATCGGTCAGGGAAGTAGACGCAGCTCCACGGCACTGTACGCCCAGTACCTGGCCCCCGTCGCCAACACTGGCCGCTACTCCCCGGATGACATCGTGTTCGTCTCCGCAGAGGGAGATAGGTTTGGGCGCTTCGACCCAATCGGGTACGAGCGGCCCCGTGGGGCCTACACCAACCTTGACCTAGCTGCTGCAGCGGGAAGCTCATTCCTCGTGGACGGACCAGCCGATCGCGAACGCCCCCACAACGTCGGAGAGCGGCAGATTGCTGCCTACTTGGTTCGCCTCGGCTGTCGCGAGGTTGCACCGGGTGTGTTCCGCCCCACCAAACGATAGGACATCACCATGCAACTCTCCCTCTTTGACTTGTGGGGTGGCGACGGCAATGTCGGCATCACCTTCCTTTCTGTGACGTTCGAAGGGCACTTCTGGGCGTCCAGCTTGGTTCACACCCCGTCGTCGACCTTCTTTGGTTCCGCGTTTACAGCGGCTGAACGGATTCCAACCTATGACTAAGACACTGAGCGCACAGCCGACTGTGGTCGCGCGCCAACTGTGCAACGTAGTGCATCATAACAAGGCTCGTTGGGACTCGCGTTGGTTTGGCCAAGGTCAGTGCGTGCTGGTCGTCGAGAAGATCTCTCTCTCCGACGGGACCAAGACCAAACGCCTGATCAAGTTCGAGAAGCCAACCATCCGCTACCGCGTGACCAAGGACGAGTTCCGCCAGAAGCACGCGCTGCCTGAGCTGTTCGTCCCGATTGACGAGACCGACGAGTACGAGTCCGCTCTGGAAGACGTTGACCGGCACGCCGCCGAGCTGACCACCCAGATGGACTACTACAATGAAACCAAAGGTGCTGGCCAAGGTCAGCGCCGACGGCGTCTTCATGACCACCGCCACCTACATGGCACTGATGTCAACGTCCCCGACCACTACATCGACCGCTACATGGAGTGGGCGCTCGAGGAGGAGAAGAAGGGCGGCCCGAAGCTCGACACCACCAGCCCGCTCGAGTGTGCCTTCGCCGACATTGAGGTCGACGGTATCGACGTGACGGGCTTCCCGGACGAGTTTACAGCGCCGGCACCCATCAACCTGCTCAACTACTTTCACCGGCCGACCAAAAAGCTCACGGCGTTCGCCACCCGGACCATGGTGCGCGAGAACCCGCAGGTCGCTGAGTTCGAGGCAAACCTACCTGAGATGCAGGCCTGGATACACTGCGAGGTCAACCGCGCCCCGCTGGAGAAGGCCGGTGTGGTGCCGAAGGACTGTGACTGGCACGTCATCGCTGCTCTACTCGGCTACGTCGAGGGTATGCCAGAGGATCTCTTCCTCGGCATCGAAGAGAAGGTGGCGGAAGCTGCCAAGCACGTTCGCTGTACCGAGGTTGAGATCCGCTACTTTGACACCGAGCTCGAGTGCATCCTGACCTTCTTGGAGACGGTCAACGAGGTCGACAAGCCGGACGTCCTCGCGTTCTGGAACATGTGCTTCGACGCGAACACCATCATCAACCGCCTTCACCAGCTCGGCGTCGATCCCGAGGATGCCTTCACCCCGAAGGCTTTTGGGAAGTGGACGATGGCCAACTACGACGTTGACCGCTTCAACACCGAGCCGACCGAGCGCGGTGACACCTTCACAGTGGCGGGGTGGACGACATGGGTCGACCAGATGCTCCTCTATGCGTCGCTCCGCAAGGCTAGCGGCAAGAAGGAGAGCTACAGTCTGGACTTCACCCTCCAGTCTGAGCTTAAGGAGAGCAAGCTCGAGTACGAGGGCTCAATCAAGGACCTGGCATACCGCGACTACAAGACGTTCATGCTGTACGGCGCCATCGACGTCGTGCCCATGGCGACCCTGGAGGACAAGGTCGAAGACATCGCGCTGGCGTACCAGATCTCGATGATGACCCGGACCCGTTTCCACAAGGTCATGAAGAAGACGATCTGTCTGCGCAACTTCGCCAACGTGTTCTACCGGGAGCGCGGGTTCGCTCTGTCAAACAACCGCAACCGCAACAAGGAGCGAACGGACACACAGCAGTTCCGTGGCGCCCTTGTAGCTGATCCCACTCTCATGGAACCGGTCGGAGCCATGGTTGGTGGGGCGCGGTCCGATCGCGTGTACGACGACGTCGTCGACTTCGACGCCACCTCTCTGTACCCGTCCATCATCCTCGCCTTCAACATTGACTCATCCGGCCAGGTCGGGCGCCTCGTCCTTCCCACCGAGGAGGGCGACGTGGACACAGCCGAGCTGGTGGAGGCGTGGGCGTCGGGTGACCCGGTCGAGGTCGGGCGGCGGTGGTTCGGAATGCCGGGCTTGGCCGAGCTGGCTGACCTGGTGCTCGACGAGAACCAGAAGGATGAAGCAGCATGAGCATCCCCGAGTGGATGGGCGATGCCGTCGCCCATGCCCGCGGCGAGTACGCTGAAGAGTGCCGGCGCTGTGAGGACTGTCTGTCCTTCGTCTTCGACCCCAAGGTCAACCCAGACCCGAACGGCGGGTGCTGCACCCACGTCGACTCACCTTGGTACGACGAGTACGAAGGAAGCCCTGTGGGTAAGGACTGGTGGTGCATCAATCATGGAGAAGAAGCATGACTACTGAAAAGATCGATCGTCTCCGGGCGCGTGCCCTTACTATGTCGGCCTACTACGGTCATGGCGCGGGAGCTGGCACCGGCCTCAGCATCGTCGAGTACGTTGACAAGCACTGGCAGGACTACTTGCCCGACGCCAAGATGGTCCGTCTTACGGATATCGATGCCGGGATCAAGTACGACTACGACCGGCCGATGACGGGTCATCTGGGATGACCGCCAACTACGTCGACTGCGACGAGGCCAAGGAGATGGCCAAGCGCATCGTTCCGGGCATCCTAAAGGTCGTCAAGGCGTTCTGTCCCACCGTGGACGGTGCCGACGGTAAGAAGGCTCACCTGGACGCAACCATTCTTGACGGTGTGCTTTACGTCGGTTCTGATCGGTCCCCCTGCTTGTCAGAAGTCGAGCTCCGTCCGCACGAGTACGCCAAGAAGAAGAGTCGCCTCCGTCAGGACCTGGCTCCGGGCGGACCCGGGGGTAGCCTATCAGCCACCCTCAACTATGGGGCAGCTAGCCTGTGGCTCAAGGCGCACGCCGACAACGTCGGTTCTGCGTCTTATGGCCCTGACGGCCTCTCGCTTGCAGTGGGGACGCTAGTGCGGCACCGCATGACAGTCACACCTGGAGGCGAGGCATACGCCAGAGGCATTCGAGACACTATCGCCTCTCGCGTTGGGCCGGTGGTAGCTGGGCCCTTCCCTCTTCCTGCTCTCAGACCTGAGCAGCCCGTTCTCGCCCTCACTGAAGACGAGGCGACCACTGCTCCGACCCTCGTGTCAGGCGCTGGACTAATCCAGCTTCGCATCAGAACGGAGATGCTCCCCAAGGGAGACGACGTCACTGTGGCAGCCCACCGAGACACTCTGGGTGAACTGGTCATGGTCGTGCAGACCGTCGCTCCCGAGTACACCGCGCGACAGTACTTCAGAGTTCTGGAGCTCTGAAACAAGGCCGGGAACAGGGGGATGGAGGACCGTCGAAGCCCTCCATCCCCTCTCGGTCTTTTTGGAGGCTCCCGTGCCCGGACGCACTCTGGCGCAGGTTCAGGAGCTCATGGCGAGGCTCCCGGTCAACGACGACACGTACGCGGTGTTCGAGGCGCTTCTCTACCTCCCCTACGACACCTTTCGTCCTATCATGGACCTTCTGTTTGACGAGACCATAGTTCCCGAGGATCTCGTCCAGCCGCCTGAAGGTAGAGTCGCCGCAGTTCGGGCAGTTCTCGATGCAGCCACGGCGCAACGAGCTCATAGGAACCCTTACTCGAACGTAACGCCGCAGGCCGTAGCTGCCCGCTGTACTGAGCTTCTCCGTGGTCGGCGTCCAAGCACGCTTGTGCTTCCCAGAGATGCGTCTGCCGCCTCCGTCGGCACCAACGGAGCTCCTGCTTCAGCCGGAGCGTATGCGCCGGCCGTTCCGCTGGTGGCCTCTACTGACCCATCGTTCGTAGCCCCTAACCCCATTGAGGTCGCGAGGTCTGGCTCCGTTGAGGTTGCCGCTTACGACGCGGCTGATGCCCTCGCCGCCACCCTCCGCCCGGAAGTGACATGATGCCTCAGCTTGAGCTCCTGACTACCACTCAGGCCACCGACTACGTCAACTCGCTCGACCTGCGGGAAGGTACCGAAGCGTACCGAACCCTGAACGCCATGATGCTCCTCTCTCAGGAAGCGTTCCTCCAGGCGTTGTCTGGCTTGGCCCATGGTCTCATCACGTTGGGAGACCTGCGTGCGCTGCCGGCGATGAACGACCGCTTGGTTGGCGACTTGATCGCAGCTCGACTTGGAGTTGACGACCTTACGACGCTGGCTTGGTACTACCGCACTCGCTGGCTACCAGCTAGTGTAGACGTACAGCTCCTTCGCCGCTCGGCCATCGGTAACGTCCGTGACTACCTTGCCGCTAGAGCGGCTGACGAGTGGAGTAAGGTCTTGCGCCCGCGCTACGACTTCCTGGGCGCTGATCAGACTGCCTACTTCAGCTACACCGAGGCATACAACGCCTACATGCGAACGGCAAACGGCGCACCCTGCGCTGACCTGGTGTGGGCGTTTGAGTCGTACCACGAGCGCTGCGTTTCTGATGGTGCAACTTGGCTCCCGGTAGACGGCGGTCCAGTTCTGGAAGGGGTTCGATCCCTTCTAACGTCTGCTACCTTTTTGGAACGCCCTGAAGGTGGTCGAGCTCCCTCCCCCATCCTAGACTGGGTCGTTAACGGCACTTTCTTGTGCGTTGCTCCAAGCCTTTATGAACGGTTCATGCGTGAAGCTGCGTACCCGGCTATGGCGGCAACTGTCGTCTACGACCATGAACACAGTGGTTTAGCTGGAGCGCGTGCGCTCCTTACGTCAACCAGCTGGCCGACCCTAGAGGGTGACGACATCCCGTGGCAGGTCGCCCGAGCCCGACTGGCTAGGGTCCATCTTCCAGCAGCCTACGGAACGCGCGCGTCCGAAACTCTCGCTGAAGACAGGGCGACCGAGGCTGCAGTGTTGGCGTACCTGCAGGCGGCTAAAGCTGCCTTCCTCGACTTTCGGGCCGCGCTAGGGCGCACCTTTCCTTCCGACGCATCAACGGTGCGCATCCTTCCGGGCTCTCCGCTCGGTCTCCTTCTTACCCTGACTACCCCCTGACCTTTCAAGTAGGAAGCACTATGGCAGACGTAGACAACGTGCCGGTCACCTCCGGCTACGGCACCACCGTTGCGACCGACAACAAGGGCGGCGCCCATCACCAGCGCGTCGTCACCCACGGGGCCCGAGCCTTCTGCCGCGTTCAACCTCCAGCACTCGCTCTGTCCTACGAAGCGGGGCGGTGCGTCGGCGGTGAGATGACGTTCGAGAACGCCACGAGGTTGGCTGGCGACACTGCCGTGGTCAACGCGGTGACGGTCGCAGTGCGTGGCACCATCCCGCTTAGCCCCGGTAGCCTCTTGCTGTTGCTGTACCCCACTCCGTTGCTGTCGGCACCGGCTGACAACGCCCAGCTCACCCTGACGGTGGATGAAGCTGCAACCCTTCAGACCTCTATTTTGGTTCCGTCCAGCGCCTTCGTTCAAGCCGGGGGGTGGTGGATCGCCTCGCTGAGCGGGTTGGAGCTGGTCGTACAGGCGGGGGCTGGTCAGCGCTCGTTGTGTGCCGTTGCCGCGGCGGTCAACGGTTTCACGGTGGTGTCCGACGATGGCCTGGTCGTGACGCTTGCCGTCTCACAGGACTGACGCCGGTGGCCCGCGTCGAAGTGACGGAGGCGTCCCTGCGGGACTACCTGCTCTCCAGAGCAGACGCCTCCAACTACCACTTACTCTATGGTCTGAGCCTCCTCTCAGACCCACACTTTGGCGCCGTGGTTGATGCTCTCCTCAACGGAGAAGCACAGCCAGAGGACCTTGTGCGCTTGGGTTCGTTCAGCGCTGCGGAAGCAGAGGCGTTTGTCCGCATGTTCCTCTCGACGTGGGACAGGGCAGGACTCGCCTTGCCCGGCGCTGGAACGGCGGGTTGGACGTATCTGGCCGATGAGTTGGGGTTTTCAACTCTCCTCGCCGAAGTCAGTCAGACTCTGCCCCCAGTGCGACCGTCCTTCGTTTTGGAAGCACGCGTCACTGCTGGAGACGACTGGAGCCCGACTGTCACGCAGGCTTGCGCTACGTTTCGTGACAGAGCGCTACCAGATGTGCTGGATCAAGTGGGCTACTCTAGCCTCACTGAGTTACTGAGCCCGCCAGAAGATGAGAAGGCTGCAGTCTGGGTTCAAGGAGCCTTTGCGCCCCTACTTGACCCAGCGTTTGGTCCAGATGATGCCCTTACCGCGCTCTTCGCAGTGGGGCCGTCAGAAGGTCTGCTTCGCCGTAACCCCGGTCTAGCGCAGTTCATCGTTTCTGACACTCGACCCCATCCGGCATCACAGCTCCTCATGCAGCGCGAAGCTGCCGAGCGTTCGTCTGCCGGCCGGTACACTCCAGCTTGGGTCAATGCTGCCCTCGACGCGATCGAGGGCGTTCGCCTCAAGCATTACACTACTGGCGTCGAGGCTGCCCGTCTCGACTTCGGCCTGCAAGTGTCCTTGGCTGCCGCCCGCGCTGAAAGTGGCGAGGAGTGGGAAGCCGTTCTTACTCGGGCAACTGCCTTACTCGACTCACTCGATGCCGTCTTTGCCTACCGCGACAGGCTTCGCTCTTTCGTGCTCGCAGCGCGGCGGGCTCTCCCCCTTCACCTAGCGGGCTCGTACCCCGTGTGATGACAAGAACCATTAGGACGACAACCGATGGCACAACCGCCCAGGGGTAGCCGCACCAGGCCCTCCAAGTCCCGTCCCAAAGACCATGAAGCTGCCCTGTCCAGCATTGAGCGTTCGACCGCTAAGGCCGATGAGCTCCTTGCTGGCGCTTCAACTCCTGAACTGGATGGTCGGGAGCATCTGGCCAGCATCGTCCGCACTGTGGCGCGACGTATCGGCTCCTCCCAGGACCGTCTGAGTGGCGGCGCCACGCTGGAGACGATGGCACGCCTGACTCAGGACTCGCTGCTCAACACTCCAGTCGACTCCCAAGTGATCGCGGGCGTGGGCGCTACCTCCGCTCAGATCGGGGCCGGGGCCCAAACGCTCAAAGACACCCTCGACAAGGTCGAAGCGGGTCTCATCAATGACGTCTTTTTCTCTGAGAAGGACCGAATTGAAGACTATGAGACCTTTGCTCAGATCTACGACCTGATCACGCTGTGCGCTGAAGCTGCTCAGACCTACTGCGACAGCATCATCAGCCCAGACGACTGGACGAAGCGCGACCTCAACGTCTTCTACGAAGGCCCCGGCTCTGAAGATGACGATCTCTGCGCAGCAGTCCGCGGGCGTTGCGCCGAGCTGACCGAGAAGTACCAGCTCGACGACAAGATTGAGATAGCCATCGTCCAGTCTCTGGTCAAAGGTGACTACTTTGTAGCCGTCCTTAACCTCCGTCAGGAGCTGGAGACAGTCCTGTCAGAAAGCGGAAAGGCTCAGCTGGACGCCCCGACGCTGCTCACTGAGCACCACGTCCCAGACCTTACGGACGATGAACTTCAAGCTCTCGGTGAGCTTCTTCAGGAACACGAGCGTGGGCAGTTGCTCACCGAGCGTGGGAGCGTCCGATCTCACATCGCAGCGTACTTGAACGGACTGGTCTCTGTGCAGGAAGACGCTCGAGCCATCGGCGTCGCAGAGGCCGACGCCCGGGTCAGCGCGTCCTCTGGGCCTGGTGCCAAAGGCCGGGCACGGCGAGGCGAAACGCTAGCTGGCAGCAACGTGCGGGGCAGCATCGTCAAGATGATCCCGCCTGAGAACGTTGTGAAGCTGTACCAGGGCGACGTTCTCTTCGGCTACTACTTCATCGAACTCGAGGGACCGAGTGTAGCCGACTTTGGCCGGCGCGGCAGTCAAGACCAGACCGCCGTGGTGCGCGCCATCGACAGGAACCTGTCGGCCAGGTTCCTTTCAGGCAACCAGACAGGCCCTGAGAACGCCAAGCAGAAGCTGATTGGTCGGATCATCGCTAAGACCCTGGCTGCGAAGCTAGGTAACGCTGCGTTCCTCAAGAAGAGCGAGCAGTTTGCTCAGGACGCGTACGCTATCCTGCAGCGGGCTCGCCGTGAAGGTCGCCGTGTGACGATCACTTTCGTTGCACCCGATCAGATGGTCCACTTCATGCCGAATGGGTCGTCGGGCTACGGCGAAAGCGTGTTGAGCCGCGTCAAGTTCATGGCCAAGCTCTACATCGGCGCCATCACAAACGCGTTCATGCGCAACGCTATTCGTCGACCCGAGCGGCTGGTGTGGTACCTGGACGTCGGCGTTGACAACGACGGCAACAACGCCATCCAGAACTTCATCCGCACGGTCAAACAGCGTGAGGTCAAGTTCTCCAACCTCAAGGACATCACCACCACCATCAATCACATCGGCGAGTTCCACGACTTCTACGTTCCGACGTTCAACGGCGAACGGCCGCTGGAGGTAGAGACGCTGAACATGGGCGCCGCAGCGGAGGTGGACAACGCGTTCCTTGAGTTCCTTCGTAAGGGCATCATCGCTGGCATGGGTGTTCCCGCTGCCTTCGTTGGTTACTCGGAGGAAGTGGCATTTGCCCGCGGTCTGGTAATGGACAACGGTCGCTTTCTGCGGCGTGTTGTGCGCCACCAGAAGCACTACGGCCGGGCGGCAACCCGTCTGGTCCGCGCATTGTACCGCAACGAGTACCTCCCGCTGGAAGAGCTTACCGGCTCTAAAAAAGGCGGTAAGGAGGTGAAGAGTAAGGCGGATGAAAAGGCGGAAGATGCCGATGCTGTTCAACAGATTCTGATCGAACGTCTGTGGGCGCGTTTCCCCTCGCCCGCTTCACTCAACATGCAGAACCTGTCGGATGCGATCAACCAAGCCTCCCAGGTGGTCGAATTCGTTGCAGAGCACGTGGGAGCCGGAGAAGAGGACGACATCAAGTCTCTTCTCAAAGCTAAGGTGGTGGCGGACATGCTCCCGCAGCTCCACTGGGACCGCTACCGAGACATGCTCGAAGCGGCAAAGGGAGCAGCAGGGCGAATCAAGGCCGGTAAAGTAGCCGAGAGTGAGGGAGGTAGCTTCGACTCTACCTCATCAGCACCCTCCGACGACGAACCGTCTGACAGTCAACAGCCTGATGGCGGCGGTCAGTCAAAGGACGGCGACAGTGCTGACTTTGGCGGAACCGCTCCTGAAATGTGATGAGAAAGGAAGAGCCACGCCCGGTTGGGCGTGGCTCCACCTTACTGAAACTCTCGTTGTTGTCGGCACCGGCTGACAGCTGTGTTGAAACGGTCCATGAAGCGAGGGTTGCTTCTAAGCCATGTGCGACTGACGTACATGCCATAGAGCTGCTGTTCTCCAGCAGGGCTAAGATGAAACAGTTCGCTTTCAAACGAAGTACCTAGTGGGATCATGTTCTCCAGGCCCCAGTCCTGGACTCCATTCTCACGGACGCTCCACTGAAAGACGCGGTAGTCCATGTACACATAGTCCACTAAGCCATCCAGCAACGCTTTAACCACATCTGGGTTGTCGTCTCCCTCATAGGTGACGTTTTTCGTTAGCTCGCGGACTTGTGCCTGGATACCGCTTCCCTTCTTCACGCCCCACCGGGCGGTAGAACTGGTTCGGTCAATGTCGTTGTCACGGCGGCGCACAAAGTAAGCGGTATGGGAGTCAATGGGAACTGACCATACAGCGTAGCTGTCGCGCTTGTCTGTTCGCAGTGCGCCAAAGAACGCATCTAGCTCCCCAGCTTCCACTCGTTTTTGAGCAGCATGCCAATCCTTACCCTGGACGACCTCAAGTTCGTAGGGAGTGTTGCCTAGGGCACAGCGGATTGTGGCAACACTAGAGCCCATTACCGTTCCCGTGCTTTGGTCGACGTACTGAAAGGGAGGATAGACCTGCGTTACAAGACGAAGCGGAGTTTGAGGCCAGAAAGCATACGCTGCAATGGCTCCTCCAGCTACCACACACATCAGTGCTTCAGCAAGGAAGGTTCTCTTCGTTCTATTCATCACCGCCCCTCCAGCGTTAGATAGAAGCGGTACCGTCTCGTCAGTGTAATGAGTACCGAATAGACGATTGTGATCTCGAACCCCGTCCAGAGAAGGTCACGATGTAGACCGACAACCTCCCAGTATCCACGTGTTAACCAATCAAGCTTTGCTCCAATTAAGATAATGCTTCCAATTCCAGCGACAATTGAGTCAACTTTTTCTCGGAGTGAGCAAAGCTGGAAGGGCTGCACAAGCATGAGCGTCGATAGGGTCGCTACCCGAGATGCAATGAAGATGGCTATGAAGCCTGTGAGCGTTGAGACTAGCTCATGCATCTCGGGTATCCCCCATCAATTGAATGAGACGTTCATTCTCCGCACCGAGCTTTCCGGCCAAGCGACACATCTCAGCTAACTCCTCGCTCAGACGAGCATTTTCTGCTTCCATGTACTCCATCCGGCGTAGGAGAGCGCTGGACATCGCATGTGCACTATTAACGCGCTTGTCGACCCAGATCGAGCGGAACACCTGAAACAGAAGACCAACCAGTCCAATGACTGCCCCGCCATAAAACGTCAGCATAGTCTTGTCAAAGAACACGGTACCACCTGCTGCGTTAGAGCGTTTGATGGCAAGTCGCCGTGGTTAGCATCACTTATACCGGGTAGAACCCGATGCTCTCGATGCTGGCGAACGAGGTAAAGGACGCCGTCGGAGTGGCTTCTGGATTAACCTCGTTACGGCTTTGCGTAATGACAATTTGACGAGTGAAGTCAAACGAGATGTCATAAGCGCCGGCAGACGCGGTCTTAGCCCAAAAAATCTTACCTGACGCATATGCCACATAAGCAAGATTGCTGAGTCCGTTTTCATCGATCAGGGCCTGCAGGACTGCCGGATCCATAGCGACCACTCCTATAACGCAATTGAAGCTAATGCTCTGTTCCACGCAAAGACCCGATGCCGGTAACGGCATCGGGTCTCTTACAAGGTTTACAGATCAGCCCAAGTCACATTCGCCAGGCTCGGCTTGGTAGAGCCGATCAGGGCGGTCACCTGCGCTGCACTCTGGTAGCCGGTGTCGTTGGTCAGCTGCGACACAGCGGTCAGACCGACGTCGGCCGCCGACAGGGTCACGTTCGCCGACAGAGCCTTACCGTTGACGGTACGGACCGACGGAACAGCATCAGTGATACCATAGCCAGCCAGAGTAGTAGCCTTGTCGGCCTTACCAGACACTACAGTCGTCAGAGCCGAGACGGCGCTTTCGTCGGTAGCCAGCTGAGCTGCGATCTCCTGGAGGGTGTCCAGGGCGGCAGGCGCTGCGCCAACCACAGCCTGAATACGGCTGTCCACCTGCGTTTGAGTATAGGCATCAGTGATGCCATAGCCAGCCAGAGTGGTAGCCTTGTCGGCCTTAGCGACCAGTGCCGTGTCGACCTGCGAGGTCGAGTAAGCACCAACATCCGAGGAAGACAGAGTGATGTTGCCCGACAGGGCTTTGCCGCTCACCGTCAGGGTCTTGTCGACCTTAGTCGCGGCGATAGCATCGACCTGCGAGGTCGAGTAAGCGCCGACATCCGAGGCAGTCAGGGACAGGGAGCCCAGTGGCAGCTTACCCGAAGCATCGAGCGTGGCCACCTGAACTTCAGAACCGACCAGGCCGGTTATGAAGGCTTGCTTGGTCTCATCCCAGACGATGCGCGCCTGAGCCCCATCGCCGCGATCGATCGCGACGCCGGAGTAGCGCAGCGACACACTAGTACCAGTTTGACCCCTGTTCAGGACGACGATGTTGTCCTGAATGGCCATGTTGGTGGCGTTGACGATGAAGTTCTGGCCGTTCTGGGTGATGCTACCCGTCACAGTCAGGTTACCGCTCAGGGTGGTCGTACCATCAACCGTGAACTGCGGAGCGTTAACGGTGACCTCGGTATTCGAGGTCATACGCACACGAGCGCCGGTTCCCTGGGTCTGGACCTGGACATCTGCGTTGATGCCGTTGGTCTGGATGATGGTAGACGACTGGGAGTCTAGGATGGTCTGACCGGAGCCGGTGGTCCGGATGGCGATGCCCTGGTTGGCATCGGCCTGGAAGTTCATCGTGTTGGCGCTGGACGACAGCACCGGGACGCCGTTTACGTACAGGGTGTTGGCGTCAAGGAAGAGCTCCTTGGTGTAGATGCCCTTAAACTTGCTGGTCGGGCTACCAATGTTGCTTACCCCGGGCACGGTCGGCATGATGTCGCCGTTCGTCAAAGCAACAGCACCAACGTCGGTGGCCGAGAGCACTACATCGGCCGACAGGGCCTTACCGTTAACGGTGCGCGACAGCGGGACAGCCTGTACGTCGGTGGCCGACAACGAGACCGGACCGGTCAGGGTGTGGCCGTTGACGGTGGTCGAGCTCGAAACCGCACCGACGTCCGAAGCGGACAACGACACGTCGGTAGAGAGGGCCTTACCGTTGACGGTACGAGTCTCAGGTGCGGATTCCGATTTATCCGGCCAGGGATTCCGATTTGAATCCGGCCACCCATTCCGATCCGTTTCCGGCCGTCTGTTCCGACGCGATATCGGCCAGTTGGGTGATGCCTTTCCAGCA